>OLHK01000028.1_pt1 | contig 78107 bp, 69 predicted proteins | sample 1609371 | NCBI WGS metagenome assembly OLHK01 (sample SAMN05416779, study PRJEB24817) | seawater metagenome | isolation source: Sea water | place: Canada:Atlantic | collected 2013-11
AATTAAACCACATGCTCCACCGCTTGTGCGGGCCCCCGTCAATTCCTTTGAGTTTTAATCTTGCGACCGTACTCCCCAGGCGGAATGCTTAAAGCGTTAACTGCGTCACCGAAGAGCAAGCTCCCCGACGACTGGCATTCATCGTTTACGGTGTGGACTACCAGGGTATCTAATCCTGTTTGCTCCCCACACTTTCGCACCTCAGCGTCAGTATCGAGCCAGTGAGCCGCCTTCGCCACTGGTGTTCCTCCGAATATCTACGAATTTCACCTCTACACTCGGAATTCCACTCACCTCTCTCGACCTCTAGGCTGGGAGTTTTGGAGGCAGTTCCGGGGTTGAGCCCCGGGATTTCACCCCCAACTTTCCAGCCCGCCTACGCGCGCTTTACGCCCAGTAATTCCGAACAACGCTAACCCCCTCCGTATTACCGCGGCTGCTGGCACGGAGTTAGCCGGGGTTTCTTTACCTGCTACAGTCATTATCTTCACAGGCGAAAGTGCTTTACGACCCTAAGGCCTTCATCACACACGCGGCATGGCTAGATCAGGCTTGCGCCCATTGTCTAAGATTCCCCACTGCTGCCTCCCGTAGGAGTCTGGGCCGTGTCTCAGTCCCAGTGTTGCTGATCATCCTCTCAAACCAGCTATAGATCGTAGACTTGGTAGGCCATTACCCCACCAACTATCTAATCTAACGCGGGCCGATCTCTCTCCGATAAATCTTTCCCCCGAAGGGCGTATACGGTATTAAACCCAGTTTCCCGGGACTATTCCGTAGAGAGAGGCACGTTCCCACGCGTTACTAACCCGTCCGCCGCTAGATCCGAAGATCTCGCTCGACTTGCATGTGTTAGGCCTGCCGCCAGCGTTCGTTCTGAGCCAGGATCAAACTCTCAAGTTGAAACGCTGTTTGACCAGCGTTCTTGACTTTGTCCTCTGCACATCATTTTGGTCAACCTTGCGGTCAACCAGAATTACTATACCGTTCAAGTGAATCCGAAAATTCCCCCAAACAGTGAAGCTGACACCAACATCATCGAGCCGAAACCCTAGTTGGCCGATATACAGATAACTCAGTCGAAACCGACCAAACCGTCCGCATATCCCTTCATATACATTCAATTTTTAAAGAGCGGAGAGACAAAAAAACCAGTCGCTGCCTTAAGCGCCTCGGCCTAACTTCCTGTCTCCGTAGTCCCCGGCGCCGCGTTCGTTGTCGTTCCCGCCGCCGGTGAAAGGGGTTCTAGGCAAACTCCCCGAGACCCGCAACAGCTATTTTCCCAAAATCACCAAAAAACTCCAAAAACATTACAACCACCCGTTTTCTAACGATATTTCAAATGCAGTTTCGTCACATTCAAACACAACCAACCCACAAAACCCTCACTCAATCCCGACTCGCACCAGTCCTTGAGGGGAATCCACATCGACTCCCCCCTCCTGAATCTCAATGCAATGTGGGTTGAGAGGAGAAAGGCCGCATACTTACCGTGCCTGCACATGAGGGAACTCGCGCGTTTTACGAATGTAAGATATGCATCCATATAACAATATCGCCTCGTCAGGCTCACCAAGGAACATCCGGATGCCTATCAATCTTGTTCGATCGCTTCAAAAACGCATACTCGCCTTGAACCCTAGGCCACGGGTCCGGAAGCGTCTGGGATATAGTTGGGAACTGGACCCCACAGATGTGCTTCAGCGGCGCATATTGATCGGGCAGGATTTCGAAACGCGGCAACTCAGCCACCTGAAGAACCTCATGCGAACTCACGGCTCTGAATGCTTCTTTGATTGTGGAGCCAATTTCGGTCTTTACAGCGTGATAATCGCCGGAACGTTTCCCGACATCCAAGTGACCGCCTTCGAGCCAATCGATCGAACGCGGCAACAGCTTCGGCGTAATGTGGCGCTGAACCACATGGAAAGCCGTATCGAAATTGAACCATATGCCCTATCGGATCACGCCAACCGGCGCGATATGCATATCGTGGCAAATTCGGCAGGTCAGGCCACACTGGATCAGGATCATCCCGAACACGCCGCGCATCAGTTCACCAGCAGAGAAACGGTCGAATTGCGGCGGCTCGACGACCTCACATCACAGCGAGGGCAGAGGATCGCCCTCAAGATCGACGTCGAGGGTCACGAAATAGAAGCCGTGAGCGGTATGCGACAGCTGCTGCAAGACAACGACGCAATCGTTCAGATCGAATTTCGTCAATCCAACGAAACGACCTTGATCGCCCTGATGGCCGATATCGGTTACAACGTCATGGAGATGATTGAGCGCGACCTCTATTTCGGCAAGACGCCCGCCTAGAGAAATGCCTCGTAGATCTGGTCCATGCGCGCAGCGGACATTCGAATGTCGAAATTCTCCGCTGCCCGAGCCAGCCCTTTAGCATAGAGCGCGTGGCGCCTCTCACTCGAATGCATCAGAGAATCCAGCGCTGTCGTGATAGATGCCGTATCCACGACATCGAGTCCGATAGCCGCGTCTCCTATGACCTCGTCCAGCCCTCCTATCCTGGATGAGATCAAAGCCGCGCCTCCGGCCATCGCCTCAAGCGCCGCGCGGCCAAATGCTTCGGATTTTACGGTTGGCACGACTGCAATCGCAGCACGGCATAGTGCGTCACGCACGTTGGAATGCCCGGCACCATGGTGTATTCGGCATTGGTCCGGAAATGTGGCGGCAAGCTTGTCGATATCGTGCATGAGGTCCGGCGCACTGGCAGCATCCACCAGAAAAAGATCTGCCGACCAATCAGGGTTTGCCTCCAAAATCGGGAAGAGCGCGCGCGCAAGCAGTGTGATCCCCTTATTCTCATCGACACGTCCTGCATATAAGATCGTCTTGTCGCGATGCGCTACATCCACAGGATGCCAGGACGAAATATCCAGCCCGTTCGGCACGGCGCGTACGAGGCAATCCGCGGAGGGCCAGTCGAGCGCGAACTTACGGGCACATGCCTCACTGACGAAAGCCAGAGCGTCTACATGGGACAAACGGCGTAAGTGATTCCAGCGCGACAGGCGTCCCTTGGGGGGATTCAGAAAGTTGTGACGATGGACGACCAGCGGCACGTTCGGAAACCGTCTGCGCATCTGAGCGGCCGTCGGCACATGTTGATGCACTACGATCAGGTCAGGCTGCAGATCGCGCAAAATAGCGTTGCGTCTGCGCCGGTCTTTTCGGGGATACAGACGAAGGTCGAAGCCTTCAAAGGGAGTGTCGAGCTCTTCAGCCACAATCGTAGTCGTATCACGATAGCGGCTGAAGGACACTAGATCGTGCGCGCAAAGATCGATTGATGTCGCCCCGACCGGCCCGAAAGTCATGTTGCGCGGCAAAACGACAGCGATGCGCGGTGTGTCCGTCATTCCTCTGCGGCCAGACTCTGCTGAAACTCGCGCCATTCCCCTGCCGACATGCCGCTGGAGGCCTGATCGACCTGTTCGCCTGCGATCATGCGGCGGATGCAGTCCACTCCCTTGCCGGAGAACTGGACGCCGCCCAGACGGTAATCCTCGAACGCGGCATAGGCATGCGGCACCCAATCCGCGACGATCTTGCAGATCGCGTCTGCGTAGACCCTGATTTCATATTGCGCATGGGCATCCGCACGCAGGCGCAGGAAGTGGAACAGGTTGTGCAGGTCCACCTTCCAGTACCATTGGGTGTAGATATTCGCCGGCAGGTTCATCCGCGCAAGCTCCCGCGCCAGACCGTCCTGGCCGTCCTGCTCCAGCATCTGCTGATAATGATCGTAGGCGCGGTTCGAATCCGCGCGAAGGATGTCGAGGACGCGGGCGGCTTCCTCCCCTTCCAGAACACCGCCGCGGCCCTGATTGTTGATCTTGGATTGAGCGGCCAGATTCTCCGGCGCGGGAATATAGAACTCGCGGTCCAGTATGGAGTATCGCGCCGAATATTCGTTCACGTTCGCGGTGCGGTGCCGAATCCACTGACGAGCCACGAAAACGGGCAGCTTCACGTGCAGCTTGATCTCGCACATCTCAAAGGGCGTCGAATGCCAATGGCGCATCAGGTAGCGGATCAGGCCGGCATCATTCTGCACAGCCTTGGTCCCCCGACCGTAGGAGACGCGGGCCGCCTGCACGATCGCGTTGTCGTCACCCATATAGTCGATGACGCGCACGAATCCGTGGTCCAGAACCTCATGCGCATTGTAGAGGTGCGCCTCCATGCCCGGAACCGTGGCGCGGCGCGTCGTGCGCTCTTCGCTGCGGGCCGTTTCGATTTCAGCCTGCTGATCGGGGGTGAGGGGCATCGCGGTCTCCATCCTAAGTCTCGGCGTATGTATAGCGCGCGGGGCGCACAGCGCCACCACTTCGTTAGTGGTGAACCGATGATTGGACCGCACAGCCATCGCACCTATGTCTGCATCGTGCGACGGCGGGCGATATGCCCAGCCGCGTCTGTACCCAAGGAGACAGCTCATGACCCTGAAATACCTCCACACCATGGTGCGCGTCCGCGACATCGAACAAAGCAAGGCGTTCTATTGCGATCTGCTGGGATTGGAAGAGACCCGGCGCATCGAAAGCGAAGAAGGCCGATTCTCCCTCGTCTTCCTTTCCCCTCCCGGGCAGGAAAACGCGGCTGTGGAACTGACATATAACTGGGATGGTGATGACGCCCTGCCCGATGACAGCCGGCATTTCGGCCATCTGGCGTATCGCGTCGGCAATATCTACGAGCTTTGCCAGAAGATGATGGACGCAGGCGTCACCATCAACCGCCCGCCGCGCGACGGCCACATGGCCTTTGTACGCTCGCCCGACAACATTTCGATCGAATTGCTGCAGGAGGGCGACCCCCTGCCCGCGCAGGAGCCTTGGGCCTCGATGGAGAACACCGGAAAGTGGTGATTGCTCAGCGCCGGGCCTGTTGCCCGGCGCCATGACATCTGTGCCGGGAAATCGCGGCGCGCTCTTGATAATCGGGTTGCCACGCTCTACTTCTAACAGTGCCTCGCTTGCGGGGATATGGCGATAAACGCGCATGTAATAAGCGGTTCGGACCCGGGGGCGGTACCCGGCGACTCCACCAATCACCCTGTCATTTGCAGGGCGGACGGGGTCGAAACAGTATCGACGGACGTCTAAAGATGTAGCCTTCGCTCGGTGAGATACCACCGTTATCGGTTCGCAAAGTATAGTTGCAAATGACAACCATGCTCCGGTCGCAGTCGCCGCGTAAGCGGTGCCTAAGATCGAAACTTAAGTCCTTGCGCCTAGCCGCGTAAGGCGGGGTTCGCAGGCACCTGGCAACAGAAGCCTGCACTTGATCCCCTCACCTGCATCTTTGTTCGATCTGATCCCTGCTCGGCCGGATCACTCTGCGTATCCATCGGAATGTCCTGTGATACGGCCCTGTTCACCGCGACAGAATCGTCTATTGTCGAACCCGACACTGAGTGGGGGATGGAATGTCGAGCCAGATCAACTACGGACAGCTTATGCATCGTGCCCTTCAGGGGCTGTTGCGCGATGTTCTGCAACGCGTGGCCGAACACGGGCTGCCCGGGTCACATCATTTCTTCATTACCTTCGACACCACCCATCCTGGCGTCGATCTGGCCGATTGGCTGCGCGAACGCTATCCGCAGGAAATGACCATCGTCATGCAGGAATGGTTCGACAACCTGACCGTGATGGACGACCGGTTCGCGATCACCCTGAACTTCGGCAATTCCCCCGAACCGATGGTGGTGCCGTTCGACGCGGTCCAGACCTTTGTCGATCCCTCGGTCGAGTTCGGATTGCGGTTCGAGGCTCAGGACACGCCTGTGACGGATGTCGAGACAGAGGATGAGGTCGAGGACGCCCCTCAGGCCGACGAACCCACGACGGCGAAGTCTGGTGCAGAAGTCGTCAGCCTCGACAGTTTCCGCAAGAGCTAGCCCTCCCGGCGCGGCAGGCGTCGATTGCGACGCGCGTCCGGTACGGCTATGAAACGCCCAACCGACGTTCAACGAAAAGGCCCTGCCATGACCACGACCCGTACCGAAACCGACAGTTTTGGCCCTCTCGAAGTTCCTTCCGACAAGTATTGGGGCGCACAGACCCAGCGCAGTCTGATGAATTTCCCTATCGGCTGGGAAAAACAGCCCGTCGCGCTGGTCCGCGCCTTGGGCACCATCAAGCAGGCGGCCGCGCAGGCGAACATGGATCTCGGCTCGCTGGAACCGAAGATCGGAAATGCCATCGTCTCCGCCGCGGCCGAGGTGGTCGAGGGCAAACTTGACGATCATTTCCCCCTGGTCGTGTGGCAGACGGGGTCCGGCACGCAGTCGAACATGAACGCCAACGAGGTGATCGCGAACCGCGCGATCGAGTTGCTGGGCGGTGAGATTGGCTCCAAATCGCCGGTTCACCCGAACGATCACTGCAACATGTCGCAAAGCTCGAACGACACATTTCCCACCGCGATGCACATTGCCGCCGCGATGACGGCCACGCAGGTGCTGATCCCCGGTCTGGAAAAGCTGCAAAAGGCACTCGCGGCGAAGGCCGAAGCGTTCAAGGACATCATCAAGATCGGCCGCACCCATACCCAGGACGCGACCCCGATGACGCTGGGACAGGAATTCGGCGGCTACGCCTATCAGGTCGAGCAGGGCATTCGCCGCGTGAAGCACGCGCTCGGCAATATCTATCCGCTGGCGCAAGGCGGCACGGCTGTTGGCACCGGCCTGAACACAAAGGTCGGCTTTGCCGAGAAGGTCGCGGCGAATATCGCTGAAATCTCGGGCCTTCCCTTCATCACCGCCCCCAACAAGTTCGAGGCGCTGGCCGCTCATGACGCTGTGGTCGAGATGTCGGGCGCGCTGAAGACTGTCGCCGCATCTCTGTTCAAGATCGCCAACGACATCCGCCTGCTCGGCTCCGGCCCGCGATGCGGTCTGGGCGAGTTGATGCTGCCTGAAAACGAGCCAGGCTCCTCGATCATGCCGGGCAAGGTCAATCCGACCCAGTGCGAGGCGCTGACACAGGTTTGCGCGCATGTCATGGGCAACGATGCGGCGATCGGATTTGCGGGCTCGCAGGGCCATTTCGAACTGAACGTCTACAAGCCGATGATGATCTACAACCTGTTGCAGTCCATGCAGTTGCTGGGCGACGCCTCCGTCGCGTTCACCGACAATTGCGTCTCGGGGATCGAGGCGGACGAGGATCGGATCTCGAAACTGATGTGGGAGAGCCTGATGCTGGTCACCGCCCTCGCGCCCGAGATCGGCTATGACAACGCTACCAAGGTTGCCAAGACCGCACACAAGAACGGCACCACCCTGAAGGAAGAGGCAATCGCCCTCGGCTTCGTCGATGCGGAAACCTTTGATCGTGTCGTGCAGCCCAAAGATATGCTCGGCCCGAAGTGATGGATCAGCCCCCCTGACAGCAGGGGGGCTTGCCCGCATCAAGTGGACGCGTAAACTTACCCGATGAGCAAGATCGTCACTCTCTCCAAGGTCCGAAAGGCCAAATCCCGCGCCGAAAAGCGGGCGCAGGCTGATGCCAATTCGGTGCGCTTCGGTCGCACGAAATCCCAGCGGAAACTCGAATCGAGCCTGGCTGAGAAGGCCGAACGCGCCCTGGACCGGCATGAGCGCGAATGAGCCGTCCCGCGAAACACTCCGTCACATTGCGCGGCCACCGCACGTCGATCTCGCTTGAGCCGGAATTCTGGTCCGCCTTTCGGGACATCGCCCGGCGGCGGTCGCTGTCCACGAATGCACTGGTCAGTGTGGTGGATGAGGGGCGCGACCCGGATACCGGCCTCGCCTCGGCGATCCGGGTCTACGTGCTCAAATCCGCGCTGTCCGCCGACTGAACCTGATTCTGATCCCTGATTCCGAACGAACGGTCAAATGGGCCACAGGGCGCGGAACGTCGCCTTCGACCACGTCCAGTCGCCAGTTCTGAAGGATGAGGGCAAGGAATATGATCCCCTCCGCTGTCGCGAATCCCGCGCCGGGGCAAATGCGCGGCCCTGCGGAAAACGGAAACCAGGCGTGATGCGGAACGGTTCGCGACCACCGCGACGGATCGAATTCATGGGGCCGGTCCCAATGCCGTTCATGGCGTCCGCTGTGCCATGGCGACAGGATCACGGGATCACCCGGACGTACGGGCCGCCCGCGTAGGCTGTGCGCTTTACTGGCCGCACGCGGCAACATCGGAACCGGGGGGTACAGGCGCAAGGCTTCGCGCCAGACATCGCGCAGGAACGGCATCTTGGCGAATTCGGTGGGCGCGCAGGATGCGACCTCAGCCGCCGCGCGCTGCTGATCTGCGGGCGACAGGGCCAGGCAGTATAGCGCCCAACTCAACCCGGATGCCGACGTCTCATGCCCGGCGAGCAGGAACATCACCGCCTGATCGACCAGTTCCTCGGCTGAGAAAGCGGCACCCGTCCCGCTGTCCTTCGGCCGCGACAGGCGCGACAGCAGATCATCCTCCGCACCATCGCGATCCGCGATCAGATCGGCAACCATCAGGCGCAACTGACGGGCCGCGCGGTGCCCCCGGCGACGGCGCGGAATCCATTTCGGCAGCCGCAGCAGATCGAGCGGAGACGCCAGCGGTTGTGCGCGCTGATAGCTCTGGAACGTGCCGAAGATCGCCCGCGCGCGCGCGTCGTCGATGGTGCGGGAGAATACGGCGCGCAAGATGACATCCGCCGTCGCCCGCGCGGTCATCGCCTCGACCTCCACGATTCCGGCCCGGATGCCTGAGAGCATGACCTGCCCTGCCGCAAGGATTTGCGGCGTCATCTCGCGCACGCGGCCCCCGGAAAAGGCCGGATCGATCACCGCGCGGGCCCGCGCCCACTCCGCCCCGTTGGTCACGAAAACCGCCCGTCCCAGCAGCGGCCCCAATGTTGCGGCCAGAACTGCGCTCTTGGGATAAGCCTCATGATCGTCGAGGATCTGGCGCGCAAGTTCTGGGTCTGGAACGGTGAAGCTGCGATAGAACGGGGCCTTCATCTCCGCCATTTTGGCATGGTAGAGCCGGGCGGGCTGGGACGCGAACATGTCACGACGAAAGGCGCGCCACCGGGCCAGCCGGCCCATTCCAGCCGGCCTGCTGGGCGGTATCGGCGGGATCACGGGCATGGATCGACGCCCGTATGCCCACTGACAGGCGCGGTCTTTCGGCTGGCAGTCGATCCGCGTGAACCGAACCGGGCCCGCAGGGTCAATGCCCCGGCGGTGATGCGGAAATAGTCGTATACATCCGGCCTGCCGAACGCGCACAGATACTGGACGTGTTTGCGAAAATAGCGGCGCTTGTAAGCCTTGATCTGCTCCTCCGACATCGTGCGCAGAAAGGTTGCGGATATCACGACGGGGTTCGGGTCAGCCTCCCGTGCGACACCGGCCGTTGCGACGGGATCGACCAAAGCGAAGCACGCGCCGTCCGACGGTGCCGTCACGTCCAACCAATAGACATCGGACGCGCCCGCCACGGTACGTAAATCGCGCCGTAGATCCCCGGCGGTCGGCAGAAAGCTGACCATCGGAATGACATGCCCCAGGGTAAGAAGGCTGACGGCCCCCACACCGCGCCGCTGCAATCGCGCGACCACATGCACCGCCAGCGCCGCGCCCGAGGAATGGCCCACGATCAGAACTTCATCGACGGTGCCGACCCGCTGCGCGATCAGATCGGTCCATTCCTCGACCCGGCGGGAAAGCGGTTTCGGCATCCGACCGCGCGCCCGGGCCGCGAAGGCGTAATCGCTCATCAGATAGAAGGCATAGAGATGTTTTTGATCGTAGGATCGGGTCAGACGTATGATCGTCAGAAACACCGCCATGCCGACCACGAAATCAATCCCCGGCGGGCTGAGCCGGCTGGCCGCCGTCCCCAGCCAGAATGCCAGATTGAAATACAGGACCAGCATGAAGATCGGATAGAGCGCGATAACCATCGGCACCGACCGCAGCCGGATCAGTCGGAACAAAGCGCCGGAGAAAATGTATATCCCGGCGGTGCGCAGCATCTGCCAATAGGCCTGCAAGGCGCTGTCGCTCATCGCATCGCGCACCAGATCATTCCAACCCAGAAAGCGGATATCCGCCTGACTTTTCACCCCACCGTCGCGCAACTCGGCTGTCCAGCCATACACTCCGTCCCCGCGAGGTGTACCATCCACATGCAGGTCATAGCCCGATATTCCGGCCTGCTCCGCGCCCTGACTGCGGTAGAGCTCACGATATCGCCGCGCACCGATCGGATCGAAGCCGGGAATGAAAAACACCGCCCGCCGCCGGACATTCTGCTCAGGTGGGGCGGTTGTCTGGGTCATAGGATCAGATAACGCCGTCTCGATATACTTGGAAAGCCCGGAGGCTCATTGAGCACAAAACACAGTGCGCCCCGGCCCGTCGAGGCAGACTTACCCGAAGGTCGCGAGGACCGGGAACCGTTCCAGCAGCCAGAAGGACAGATCCGTGAACGCGCCGGTCAGCATCATCACGCCGACCACGATCAGCAGCACGCCCATCGCCTTCTCGATCATGCCCATATACGGGCGTATGCGCTGCATCGCGCCCATGAAACGTCGCAGGAAAATCGCCGCCGCCAGAAACGGTATGCCCAGCCCGGCGGCGTATAGTGCCATCAACGCGATTCCGCGCCCGACACTGGCCTCTTGCGCGGCAAGGCTGAGGATCGAGCCCAGAATCGGCCCGATGCACGGTGTCCAACCGAAGGCAAAGGCAAGACCAAGCACATATGCCCCCACCGCGCTGCCCCCACGATCCCCGGCATCCAGCCGCGCCTCTCGGTACAAAAGGCCGATCCGGAACACGCCCAGGAAATGCAGGCCGAACACCGTGACGACCGCCCCGGCGACCATTGCGAATTCGCGCTGATAGGCCAGCAGAGCGCGCCCGATCTGCGATGCGGCCGCCCCCATGATCAGAAAGACGGTAGACAGGCCCAGAACGAAAAACAAGGCCGCCAGAATGACATTGCGCCGGGGCCGTGCGGGCGTGTCGCTCGTCAAATCATCCATCGAGGCCCCGGCCATGTAAGCCAGGTATGGCGGCACGATCGGCAACACGCACGGGCTGAGAAAGCTCATCAGACCAGCGATCAACGCGATGACCAGCGCGCCCCCCATCGAGGCATCCAGGATTTCCAGTCCGAACATTCCGGCACTCCTATACTTCCAGCATCCCTAGCCTGATTTTTTTCCTCCGCACAAGGGATGCGCCGTCACGAAACCGTTTGCCGCCCGGCACGACACCGCGCTAACTGATTGTATGGAACAGAGACTCGACGCCACCGGCCTGTTGTGCCCCCTGCCCGTTCTGCGCACCAGAAAGCGGCTTCGGTCCCTGCAGGTCGGGGAGGTCCTGCATGTCAGGACCGACGATCCAGCCGCGGTCGTGGACATGCCCCATTTCTGCGCCGAGCAAGGCCACGTGCTGCATGACGCCGGGGCCGACGGTGCGGCGCATCTGTGGCGGATCGTCAAGGGCGGCAGCTAAGGGTCAAGCGGCGCTCTTGCCGCTCTGGCCAGCGCGGCGTAGAACCGCCACGACACTGCGAGACGCGGAGAGCCTTGAGATGAGCGAACTGAGCTATACTGAGCCGAAACCAAAGGTCTATGCCGGGGCCACCGGCGATTGGGAACTGGTCATCGGGCTGGAGGTTCACGCCCAGGTCGCATCCAAGGCCAAGCTGTTTTCCGGCGCCTCGACCTCCTTCGGGGCGGAGCCGAACTCCAACGTGGCGCTGGTGGATGCGGGGCTGCCCGGCATGTTGCCGGTCATCAATCAGTTCTGCATCGAACAGGCCATCCGTACGGGGCTGGGCCTGAAGGCGCAGATCAATCTGGAAAGCGCCTTCGACCGCAAGAACTACTTCTATCCCGATCTGCCGCAGGGCTATCAGATCAGCCAGCTTTACCACCCCATCGTGGGAGAGGGCGAAATTCTGGTCGATATGGCGCCGGGTGTCGGGCGCAAGGTGCGGGTGGAGCGGATCCATCTGGAGCAGGATGCCGGCAAGTCGATCCACGACATGGATCCGACGATGTCCTTCGTCGATCTGAACCGCACAGGCGTCGCCCTGATGGAGATCGTGTCCAAGCCCGACATTCGCGGCCCCGAGGAAGCAGCCGAATATGTGCGCAAGCTGCGCCAGATCCTGCGCTATCTGGGGACCTGCGACGGCAACATGCAAAACGGCAACATGCGTGCGGATGTCAACGTCTCCGTCTGTCGTCCGGGCCAGTATGAGAAATATCAGGAGACGCAGGATTTCAGCCATCTGGGAACACGCTGCGAGTTGAAGAACATGAACTCCATGCGCTTTATCCAGCAGGCCATTGATTTCGAAGCCAAGCGCCAGATCGCGATTCTGGAGGATGGCGGCTCCATCGATCAGGAAACCCGTCTCTACGATCCGACCAAGGGTGAGACACGCTCGATGCGGTCCAAGGAGGAGGCGCACGATTACCGCTACTTCCCCGACCCCGACCTGCTGCCGCTGGTCGTGACGCAGAAACTGGTGGACGACATCGCCGCCGCTCAACCCGAATTGCCGGATGAGAAACGCGCACGCTTCGTCCTGTCCTTCGGCATGACGGAATACGATGCCAGTGTCCTGACGGCGGAGGTCGAGAGCGCGGACTATTTCGAAGCGGTGGCCGACGGGCGCGACGGAAAGATGGCCGCGAACTGGGTCATCAACGAGTTGTTCGGCCGCCTCAACAAGGAAGGCCTGTCCCTGTCGGACAGCCCGGTCGGGGCCACGCAGCTTGGCGGCATCATCGACATGATCGCGAATGGCGATATCTCGGGCAAGATCGCCAAGGACGTGTTCGAAATCGTCTGGAACGAGGGCGGCGACCCCGCCGAGATCGTCGAATCGCGCGGCATGAAACAGGTCACGGATACCGGCGCCATCGAATCCGCCGTGGATGAGGTCATCGCGGCAAACCCGGCGCAGGTGGAAAAGGCCAAAGCGAATCCTAAACTTGCAGGATGGTTCGTCGGTCAGGTCATGAAATCCACCGGCGGCAAGGCAAACCCGCAGGCCGTACAGGCCATCGTGCGGGCCAAACTGGGGTTGGAGGACGACTGATGGGCGATATGGAATACAAGACGGTTCCACTGCCGGCTGAGCCGCGCAAGTTCAAGGGCCTGAAAAATCCCGTAGATCGCGCGAGCCGGACGATGACCGAGATCCTCAACGAGGAATCCAGGGGCGGCTGGTCCTTCGTCCGGGCAGAACGGATCGAGCTGGAGATGCGCACCGGCCTGTTGCGCCGCCATGATGAGGTTGACGTCACGCTGCTGATCTTTAGCCGTGAAACCACCGAAAGCGGGCGGACGGGATCGGCACAGCGGATCGAACCTCGAACCGTGCACTCCCCCCAGCCTGCTGCCGATCGCATGGAACGACCGATACCGCCATCCGCGACAGGGCACCTTGATGCGGTGCCCAGAGACCCCGAACGCACCGCGGACTGATCGCGGCCATATCTGATCGCGGTCGTATCTGATCTGTTACAGGCCCCGCATTCATGTCGGGGCCTGTTTCACATGGACCGGTTCCCGGCATCAGGACCGTCGCGCATGTCGCCGCAGGACGGAACCCTGCAGCGGTCCCCCGTGTTTATTCTTCATTGAGATATAATTCATTGGAGGTAGCCATGGCTGAGAAAACACCCCCCGAAGCACCTGAAAGCAAAGGCGAACGTGAGCGCCGGCGTGAGCTTGAAACGGAAATGGGTGCCGAAGGCACGATCAGTCAGGGTGGCCGCGAGGGCGGACGCCTCGCCCGCAAGATCGGCACCAAGGACGAATTGAAGCGCGCGCAGGAGCGCCCGGCCGGTGTCACCCGCGTCACGAAATCGGATGAGCAGGAGGACGACGAATGAAGGATCTTCAACTCAAGCCCCAAACCTGGGTCGTGATCGCAGACGGTGAAAAGGCCCTGTTCATGGTCAACAAGGGCGACGCGGAATATCCCAACCTGCACGTGTTCCGTGAGGAGGAGCAGGACAATCCGCCGAATCGCGAGCAGGCCGCGAACCGGCCCGGACGGTTCAACGACGGAACCGGCCCCCAACGCTCCGCAGTGGCTGATACCGACTGGCATCAGCTTGCCAAGGATCGGTTTGCCAAGGACTTGGCCGAGATCCTCTACAAGCGGGCACATGCCAACAAGTTTGAGGCTCTGGTCCTGGCCGCTGACCCCTCCACCCTGGGCGAGTTGCGCAAGGAATTGCATCAAAGCGTCACCGACCGGATCGTCGCGGAGCTGGACAAGGATCTGACAAACCACCCGATCGACGAGATCGAAAAGATGCTCTCGTGGAGCCGACCGGACAATTTCGACAAGGATCTTTGATATGAGCGATACGAGACAGGCGAGCACCGAACCTGAAGCCCAACTCTGGGAGCAGTTGGACGGGCACACCGCTGGGATGCTGGGCGTGTCCGGTTCCGGCCAGCACATGCAGCCGATGGTGCACATGGCGGCCCCGGATGAGAAGGCGCTGTATTTCTTTACCAGCAAGAGCAGCGATCTGGTCAAAACGCTCAAACCCGGTGCGATCGCGCATTATACCTATGTTGCGAAGGATCACGATTATCACGCCTGCATGAAGGGCAATCTGACAATCTCCAACGATCCGGAAAAGAAGGATGAGTACTGGTCGCCAATTGTGGGCGCGTGGTTCGAGGGCGGCAAGACCGACCCAGATCTGGCGCTGTTGCGCCTCGATCTGGAGGATGCTGCAATCTGGGCCTCCACCGATTCTTCGCTGAAGTTCGGATGGGAGATGGCAAAGGCCAATCTGGCATCCGACACGCAGCCGGACGTTGGCGTCAGCAATCACATTTGGTTCCGCGAACGCCCGACCTGATCTGACCTGACCTAAGCGAATAATACGAAAATACGTTCTTCAGGTCCGCTTCGGCGGGCCTGTCGTGGTTTAGCCGGCAAAAGTGGCGCCGCGTCGTCTTTGACTCAATCCGCATTCAGCATGAAGATCGAAAGCGGGAGGATCGGTCATGCAATACGCGAAACAATTTCTGTCTTCTGAGGACATCCGCGCGCTTTCAAAGCGTTCGGATTGGATGGGTGCGTGGATGCTGCTCCACTGCTGGGGCATCATCTTCGGCGCTCTGGCGCTTTTTGGCATCTGGCCGAATCCTTTGACGTTCATACTGGCCGTGATGCTGATCGGCTCGCGCCAGTTGGGCCTCGCCATTCTGATGCATGAAGCGGCGCATTCCGCCTTGTTCAAGAGCAGGCGGCTCAACGAATTTGCCGGTATCTGGCTGTGCGGCCATCCGATCCTGGCCGATATGCCAGCATACAGGCACTATCATCTGGCCCATCACCGCTATACCCAGACAGATCGCGATCCCGATCTGGCACTGTCACTTCCCTTTCCGACCACCCGCGCCAGCCTCATTCGAAAGTTCCTGCGCGATCTTACCGGACAAACCGGCGTCAAGCAGCTGGTCGGCCAGATCGTGCTGTGGTTCCGCATGGCCGGCGATCACGACGCGGTCGAGGAAGCAGAAGCGAAGGAAAAGATGGCGCAGGCGTTCAAGGGGCTGGACTTCGGCACGTCGCTTGGGGTCAACGCCGTGATCATCATCGCCTTTGGTCTGATCGGTGACTGGTGGTGGGGGCTGGCGTTCTGGCTGTTGCCCCTGCTGACGTGGTTCCAGCTTGTCTTGAGGATCCGCAACATTGCGGAGCATGGAGCCGTCGAGCATTCCGAAAATCCCCTGCAAAACGTCCGCACCACGGCGGCCGGGCCGTTGTGGCGGCTGTTTGTCGCGCCCTACTGGGTCAACTACCATCTGGAACATCATCTGGTGATGCACCTTCCCGCCCGAAACCTGCCAAAACTGCACCGTTTGATGATCGAACGGGGCCACGGGGCGGCCATGCGGCTGTCATCATCGTACTGGAGCGTTCTGGGCGACGTGGGCTGGCGACGCAAGGTCCGCTAACAGCAATCGACGCCGCCAGTTTGCTCGGCTAGGCTGAGCTTATCACAGCGGAAAGGCGTACCGATGAAACTTGCCACTCTGGACGACGACAGCCGCGATGGCCGACTGGTCGTCGTTTCGAACGACCTGACACGCTGCACCGATGCACGTCGGATCGCGCCCACCTTGCAGGCCGCATTGGACGATTGGTCCAGATTGAGGCCAGAACTGGCCGCGCTTGCGCGCGCGCTCGAAAGCGGCTCCGTTCCCATCGAGCGGTTTCATGAGCGCAACGCCCTCTCCCCCCTTCCCCGAGCTTACGAGTTCCTCGACGGGTCCGCCTATATCAATCATGTGGAGTTGGTCAGGAAGGCACGCGGCGCGCAGATGCCGCCCTCCTTCCACACGGATCCGCTGATGTATCAAGGAACCGCCAGCGGCTTTCTGCCACCGCGTGGGGCAATCGCGTCGCATTCCGATTGGGGCACCGATTTCGAGGGGGAGATCGCCGTCATCACGGACGACGTTCCGATGGGAACCGATGCAGAGACTGCGCGCGATCTGGTCGCGCTGGTCATTTTGCTCAACGACATCTCACTGCGCAGCCTGATCCAGCCTGAATTGACGAAAGGCTTCGGATTCGTGCAATCGAAACCTGCCAGCGCCTGTTCCCCCGTCGCGGTTACGCCCGATGCCCTGATAGGCTGGGCCGAAGGAAAGCTGACCGGCATTCTGGAGGTAGATCTGAACGGCGTTCCGTTCGGGCGCGTTCGCTCAGGCGACGACATGACATTCGATTTCGGTGAGTTGATCGCCCATGCCGCCAAGACCCGGCATCTGGTGGCCGGAACGATCATCGGTTCGGGCACAGTCTCCAACAAGCTCGACGACGGCCCCATGACCACTGTGGGAGAGGGCGGCGCCGGATATTCCTGCATAGCGGAATTGCGCATGATCGAAACCATCGCGGAGGGCACGGCGTACACTCCTTGGCTGGGTGAGGACGATGTCGTGCGGATGGATATGAAAGACGAACAGAGGCACTCGATCTTCGGTGCGATCGAGCAGACGGTCGTCGACACCTGATATCGTAAAGGACCGGCCCCCGACCGGCCCTGTCCCGACCGCCGGGCGGATTATGCGCCGCTCCGCTCCTCTCCCCCGCGCAGCAGAAGGCGCATGATGTCGGAGCGGGCAAGAATGCCTACAAGCCGCCCCTCACGGATCACGGGAACCACTTCACTGCCCTGCGTGGCCAACCGATTGAGCAAGACGCCGACGGGCAGGTCATGCGGCGCGGTCCCCCCGGCGGGGCGCATGACGCTCGACACACCACGGCGCAGAAGGCGCGACTTCGACGCCACCGCGTTCAGCAAATCCGCCTGAAGAACGATGCCGCGCAACGTCATGTACCCATCCACGACCGGCAGGCTCTTGATGGCGTGACGGCGGAACAAACGCGATGCTTCGGACAGCGGCGTATCGGGGCCCACTGTGACCAGATCGCTGGTCATGACATCCGCACAGGTCGTCCCCTCAAACCGATGACGGGCGGCTTCCGCCTCGGCTGCGGCGAACAACCGGCCCAGATCAGCGACACCAAGGTTCGTGGATTGATTGAAACGGTCGAGCAATGCGCGCAACTGCTCGCTCGACAGCCCCAGCCGCAGCGCAGAATCGCCTGTGGGATCACTTGCGGACTGACGGAACGGGTAAACACGCCCGGTTGCTCTGTTGTAGATAATGGCGACCAGGACCAGCCCCGTCGTGGTCAGACCGACCGGCATCAGCGCGAAGAGCGGCCCCGCCTCCAACGCAGGGGCGGGATCGAGGGCGGCAAGCAGCGCCACGGCCCCGCCCGGCGGGTGCAGTGCCCGAACGAACATCATCGCTGTGATCGCCACACCAACGGCCACGGCAATCGAGAATGGTGCGGGGATGATCTGCACCGTCACAAGCGCGGCGAGTGCGGCTGTCACGTTGCCGACGATGGCCGACCATGGCTGCGCAAGAGGTGAGTTCGGAACGCAGAACACCAACACTGCCGTCGCACCCAGGGGGGCGATCATGTAAAGGCTGGATACTCCGTACGACACGCCGAGATGCACCCCCAAGACGCACAGCCCGATCCCCAGCAGCGCGCCGATTCCGGCTCGCAACTGTTCCAGCCCGTGAAACGCCGGCAGCGCCGGATAGAAATGGTGCCATGCCCGCATATGTACCCTCCTTCGGAAACGCCGGGATGTCGCGCAACTGCCGTGTGCTATGCCTTGGAATCAGCTGGCAGTAAAACGGTCGCGGCAGAACAAAGGAGATTATTCTCATCTCTTTCTGGTTCGGGGAACGTGGCTGTCGCACGTGGTTCAGGGACAGTCTTTGAGACTAGGCGAAACTGTCCGTCACGGCGCGCAAATGTCTCCACCGAGCTGGACGACTCGGGCGAGACTCGGTGCAAATCGGAGGCGTTCGAACGGGCCCGCGAATTAGAGCAGGTCCCGCGCGATCAGCTTGCATATCACAGGGGATACGAAGACCGCTACCGCCTCACCTGCGAACCCGCCGGGAGGTCAGCCTTCCCGAACGGTTCTGATAAGGTCCTTGTTGAGGCAGTAGTCCGGCGGGGACCCGACATGTGAGCCTGCGTTCTCAGCGAGCCATCCCTGACAGTCGTCGGCGTTCAAACAACGTCCACAGCGCAGCATCGCAGTTCGCATTCTGCTGGCGCCGTTCGCGTGACCAACCAGTTCGGCCTCAATGTCGATCCCGGAGGTTTCCATCATTTGCACGACGAGTTTCTCGTCATGGTTCTTCTTGCGACCTATGGACATTGGATTATTCCTTTCGCAATTATGCGGGTTAAAGAGGCTTGTTGGTTCCCACCAATCGAACCTCGTCTCGACCCCAATCCGCAATCTCGCCATCCAGACCGCCGGTGAAGATGCCGTACCATACGGCTGGCTTCATCTTCATGGCCTTGCGGCTGAAAGAGAGCTGGGTGGGGGCTTCGATTGTCCAGTAGCCCTTGGTTGGCCCACTGATCTTGACCCCCTCTACATCGCGTGTCGTTTCCACCATTGGGCGAAACTCTGGCACATCCAGAACGAATACCGCGATCATGTGTCGGACTCCTGATACGCGCGGACATAGGCGGCCTTGCGACGCCAGACTGTGTCGATATCGGCAAGCAGTTGCCCTTCGTCACGGGCTTCACGCTCCACTTCCATGGCGGCCTTGAGGGTCAGCATCGCGTCAACCTCGTCGATCTTTTCGGTTTCGCGCAGACGGCGTGTGATCTCGACAGGATAGCCGTTGGGATCGAGGAAATAGATCGATTCAAGGATCTCATGCTTGGTGTAGGGGGAGACCTTCACCCCGCGTTCGGTCAGGGCTTCCTTCCAGGCGATCAGTTCTTCCTCCGTATCGACAGCCCAGGCGGTGTGGGTGGCGAAGTAGAAATGATGTTCCTCAGGGATATAACGTTCCGGCTGCTCGCTGCCGATATAGTAGAAAAATGCGATGGTCGCGTCTTTTCCGGCATCGAAAAAGAAGTGCAGGAAATCGTGGTGACCGGGAGGGCCCCAGCCACGGGCGCTGATCGCATGGACCAGCGGCAGGCCCAGCACATCGCGATAGAATTCGACTGTCTCATTCAGCTTCCACGTCGGTCGCGCGGTGTGATCGACACCCGAAAGCGTGAGAGAGCCCGGCCCATCGACCTTCTTCATTGCGGATACATCGCTCGACGCGATGCCCATCGCGCTGTTGAAGGTTACCGCCGATGAGGCATCTTCGCGTTTGCCAAGTTTTTCGCTCATGTTCGCATCCTCCCGATTTCATTCTTGAACATGTAACGTTTTATTGAGATACTATCAATAACTATTTTCTCTGGCCCGGAAAGAACATTCATGCCATCGGTACCGCCATGACTGAGCAAGTGAAATCCAAGCGCCGCAGCCGGGGACGCCCCCGTTCCACAGGGGATGATGACAACGGAATAGTCACGCGCGAGGCGATCATTGATCTTGCCTATGCCGAGGCCCGGACCACCCCATTGTCTTCCATCTCATTCGTCCAGCTGGCCAAGTCGCTGGGCGTGGTGCCCGGATCGCTGCACTATCACATCGGCACCAAGGATGACCTGAACTCCGCCATTCTGAACCGCTTCTACAAGGGTTTGCTGAACAGGATGGTTGCCGAGATCTCCGATGGATCATGGCGCGACAGAATTTCCAGCGCCGGCTGGATTCTGCTGGAAAGCTGGAGAGAGCACAGAGGTGCTGCCGAGCATATTCAGACGCGCGCGAAATATCGTGTCTTTCAAAAGGTCAAGGAAGGGGAGCGGGATTACGGCGCCCTGTTTCTGGACCACGTTTTCACCTTGTTCAGGGAGGCGGGATTTACCGCCCACCAAACCGCCCTTTATTATCACACGCTGGCGCTGCACTGTCTCGCCTCGGCCAATAGCGACAGCCGACGGCTGGAGCCGGCGGAGCACGGAACATTCCTGAAAGAACGCGCAGCAACCAGCGACGCAGAGACCTTTCCAGGGCTGGGCTACGCGCTGAACGACTTCGCCGACATTCGCGCGGACGAAGCGTTCAGGCTGGGGCTTGAGGCACTGCTCGACCGTTTCGCCGCCGAGAGGTCATAGCTGCGAAGGCAGCCATGTCGCCAGCCCCGGAACCGCCCAGACAAGCACGAGTGTCAGCAGAATCAGCCCGATAAAGGGCCACGACGCCGCGTAGATGTCGCGCAGACTGACCTCACGCGGGCTCGCCGAACCCAGCGCGAACAAGGCGTAGCCAAATGGCGGCGTGATCGCGCCCAGCGTCAGGTTCAGCAGGAAAAGTGTCCAGAACACCAGTGGATCGAAACCGAAGGTATCCAGCAACGGCGTGTAGATCGGAATCAGGATCAGCAGCAGCGCGATCTGGTCCAGAAACATGCACAACACGAAAGGGATGATCATCAGCAGGATCAGAACCATTACCGTCGGCATATCCAGCGCGGTCAGGAACGCGACCAGATCGCGCGTCAGTCCCGAAAATGCCAGAAGCTGTGTCAGAACCTTTGAGGCGGCCATGATCAGCAAAATCATTGCCGACATGAGGATGGCCCCCTTGAGCGAGTCCAGGATCATCCGCACCGACAACTTGCCATAGATCGCGGCAACCGCCAGCGCACCGAACACCCCGCAGGCTGCCGCCTCGTTCGGGGTGGCGATGCCCAACAGGATCAACCCCAGCACCGCGAAAATGACGATCGAGAATGGAAGCAACGATATCACGGCCTTCCACATCGGGCCGCGCAGTTTGTCCGGGCTGGACGTCATGTCCCGGGACGGATCGCGCCACAGCAGAAATTGCACATAGGCAAAAAACAACAGACCCGCCACCAGCCCGGGTAGCACACCGGCCGCCAGCAGGGCCGAGATCGAAGTGCCCGAGAGCATGCCGATCAGAACGATGAGGAAACTTGGCGGGATGATCGGGGCAAGGCACGCCCCGCCCAGGACCAGGCCCGCGAGCAGGCGTTTGTCCCCGCCACGCTCCATCGCCTCGGACATGACCGTCTTGCCCAGCATTGCGGCAACCGCGACGGCGGAGCCGGACAGCGCCCCCAACAGGACGGAGATCAGCACGACGATGACATATTGACGCCCACGGATGCGCCCTACGATGTCGTCAACCGCATCGAACAGGATGGTTATACAGCCGGAGCGGAACAGCAGCTCCCCCAGCAGAATGAAGAGCGGCACTGTCACCAGTTCCGACGTCATCGACGTATCCAGAATGCTGGCGGCAAAGATCGACAATCCTTGCGGCCCCATCAGGCCCAGTGCGGCGATGATGTTGAAGCCGAAAAAGGCGGCGAAGACCGGGACGCCAATGATGAACAATAGCGCCAATGCGCCGAAACCGATTGCGATGGGCATCAGTTGGCTTCCCTGCTTATGTGAAGGTCACTAAATCTCTCTTTGCCCAGAAAGGCCGTGAGCGCAGTCCGAAGAAAGTGAACAGCTGACGATCCGAACCCGTAGGTGATGAACGACAACAACCACCAGCGGGGGATCGGGTATCCCGCAGCCGTTCCGGTGCCGGCGCGGAACGCGGCCAGCAGGCTGTCAGTCACGATCCATGTCATCGTCGCCAGAACGATGAATGTCATAGCGGCAGCGATTCCGGTCAGATAGCGAACCACGGTTTGCGAAGTCGTGGCAGCGGCTATGAAATCCATCGCCACGTGTTGTCCGTGTTTGGTGACAGCCGGCGCGGTGATGAATATGGAAGCCGCGAGGGTATATCCCGTCCAGTCAGGCACCCAGCCAAGCGGTGTCGACAGCAAATAGCGCGACATCGTTCCCGCGAACGAGAGCGTGGCAAGCGCGGCGAGCGCCATCATGCCCAGCCATAGGCCCAGTTCGCTCAGACGATCGTGAAACAGGCCTAGGGATCGCAGCATGACGGTGGCTCCAATGACTGGGGATTCGCCACTTCCAGCGTACCGGAAGTGGCTGGGTTGCGCGTATTACTCGCGCAACAATCCGGCATTTTCGACCGCTTCACGCATACGCGAGGCTTCGTCGGGATTGCGCGAGCCGGCAAAGGCCCAGGAACCACTGACGACTGCGGCTGCAAGGCGTCCGGCAGCCTCGTCACTCAGCTCGATCAACTCCATTCCGGCGGCAGACATCTTCTCCGCTTCCTCCGCATTGAGGCGATCGTAGACGCCTGGAGTTTCATCCTCCAACACTATTGCCTGAGACTCGAACACTTCGCGCGTTGCATCATCCAGACCGTCCCAGAACGATTGGTTGGCGAGGATGATGTGCGGCGAAGTGGTCTTGGTGTCGAAGTAGAGTTTCGTCACTTCGGCAAAGCCGTAGCCAGTCGCACCGGCGGCAGGGAAATACGCCCCGTCAACCACGCCACGCTCCAACGCGCTGAACATCTCCGCCGGTGGCAGAACAACCGGCGTCCCGCCCAGCGATGCGACATAGGGATGTTGCGGCGGCAAGGCGCGGACTTGCAGGCCAGTCAGATCGCCCTGATCCGAAAGATCACGGTTGAGGTAAATCCAGTAACCATGCGCCAGTGGAACAGACAGTGCCTGAACGCCCAGCGCACCGTAAGCTTCGTCGATCACATCGCGCGCACCGCTGTCACGAAAGGCCTCAGCTTCGGGGCGAATGCTTTCGAGGCCAGTCAGCAATGTGATCGCCCCGGTGTGGAAGCCGGGATAGGTGCAGAGCACCTGAAACAGTCCGTTCTGGACAGGCTCAAGCTGGTCGAGCGGCGGGATCGTTTCGGGTCCAAACATCTGAACACTGATTTCGCCGCCGGACGCTTCTTCCAGCATCTCGGCATAGCGGTCACAAATCACGCTTGAGCCGGTATAGCGGTCATCCCAAGTCTTGAGCATCCGAACCGAGGTTTCCGCAGATGCGGAAAACGCCGATACCGTAATTACGCAGGTCGCCAGCAAAGTGGTTATCTGTTGTTTCATTTTGGGTCTCCTCCCGTTCGAGTGCCGGTACGTCCGGCCCCGTTATTGTGCGTCAACTGTCAGGCAGCGGGCGCAAATTTCTCTTCCAGAATGGTGCCAGCCCCTTGCGTCACCGGCTCAAGGTTCATTGACTTGAGCATTGAGCGGACCGTGCAGGCGGCAGCTGACGTGACGGGCAAGCCCAACTGCTGCTCCACCGGGGACAGCGCCGCGAGCGACGGCATCTGCACACAGGCCGACAGCACCACGACATCGACGCCCTTGGTATCGAGCCGTTTGACGTCTTCGATCAAGGCCATCGGATCGCGTGCGCCGACCTCCAGATTGTCGGCGATCTCCAACGCGAGGCTGTCGTGAACCTCGAATCCCTCGCTTGCGATGTACTCTGTTACCTTCGCCGCCAGCGGCTTCATGTAGGGCATCAGCAGACTGACCCGCTTTGCCCCCATTTCGTGCAGCCCCTCGACCAGGGCACCGGCAGAGGAGACCACGGGAATGGCTTTGCCCTCCTCAGCCACAACCCCTTCGAGGTTCTTGCGCGAAATCCGGTGATAACCCAGGCTCTGCGCCATGATGGCGACCAGACAGGCATAGCCCATCACGTCCACCTCGGCATCCGCCAGCTCACGGGCGCACCGCAGACTGTCCGCATCCATTGCAGACAGTTCCTCGGCGGTGACTTTCTTCATGCGCATCCGGCTGGAATGAAAGGTAAACCGCTCAGGCCTGATCGCCTCACGCGCCCGCAGCATGGCAGGAATCTCGGTTTCCATCGTGACGTTCGAGCTTGGGACGATCTGTCCGATGCGATACGTGGCTTTCATGACTGTTTCTCCTGATGGGGGTGGCGCGCGGCGTATTCTTCTACGCGCTCTTTGAGTTTTTCAGGCAGCGCCACGGCAGCACGGGTTTCGGGGTCCACCACCACGGGGGTCAGCCGCGCAAGGAAGGCGATGGGGCCTTCGCGCTTACCCTCCTCAACAACATGACGCGCGGTGATGTGCAGATCGAACGTCCGGCTGCGGATGGCCCCGACCCTGACCTCCATGGTAAATACTGCGTCCAGCGGCAGCGGGGATCGAAAATCAAGCTCCGCGCCGCGAACCGGAAAATCGACGCCCATGCTGTGCTTTGCCGCGTGCAGGGGGCCGCCCAGCATCTGTCCCAGAAAGGCCTCATAGGCCGTGACGCAATAGTCCAGGAACCGGGGCGTATACACGATGCCCGCAGGATCGCATTCGCCCCAGCGCACAACCCGACGGATCACCAAAGGCGCGTCGGACACGACAGCATCCGTCGCATCGTAAAAGGCGGCTGGCATCGTCATGATGCAGCCTTTGCGCAATCAAGCTGCGCCATGAAACCGGGATATTCCACCGTCGCCCGCGCCACGTCCATGTTGGAGGTGCGCGTCAGGTAATCGAGAGCGAAATCATGCACAGGCTTGCCTGCCATGCGCTTTGCCATGTCCTCGTACCAGGTGTAGCTTTCCCGAGCGGCAGAAAGCAGATTGTCGGCCTTCGGCTTGCGCCGCGCGACGTAGGTTTCCAGCGCCGAGGGGATATCCTGACACTCCGCGATTGCATCGACCAGTGCGATGGAATCCTCCATCGCGATCCGGGTGCCAGACCCGATCGAGAAATGCGCCCGCCGGACCGCGTCACCGATCAGCACCCGGTGGCCATGCACCCAGTTGCGGTTGCCCACAGGCTCGAAATTCCGCCAGACCGAGTTGTTTGAAATCAGCTTACGACCGCCCAGATCCTCTTGGAACAGCTCTTCGCAAAAGGCCTGCCGCTCATCATCGGATTTATCTTCGAAACCGCAGCTTTGCCAGGCAGCTATGTCGCATTCCATTACGAATGTGCACATCGTATCCGTATAGGGATAGTAATGGGCACAGAAGGCGCCCTTTCCTGCGGTCCGAAAACTTAAGGTAGGGCCATTGCCATCACATTCCGCCCCATACCATGAGAATGCGTTGGTCAGGCTCGAACTATAGGTGCCGAACTCCTCATTATACGCATTTCGCAGGGTGGAGTTTGCGCCATCTGCGCCAACAACCAGGTCGGCTTCCTCCAGCAGGGCCGGATCCGTGACATCATCGTGATAGCTGATCCTGACGCCCTGCTCCTCGCAAAGCGTTTGCAGCACGTTCAACAGCTTCAAACGCTCGACTGCACCGCCATATTCCGCGCCCTCAATCTCGATCGCCTCGCCGTTCAGAATGATGCGCTGATGGCCGAGCATCCTGCTGATCGCCTTGATACGCTCGAAACTCTCGACATCGGCCGCTTCCAGTTTGGCCATGCCGCGACCCGCGAGAACCACACCAAAGCCAAAGGTAGCGTCGGCGGCGTTGCGTTCATGCACATGCACCTCGCAGCCCGGAATACGTTTGCGTGCAAGATAGGCGAGGTACAGACCCGCTGGCCCACCGCCCAGGACATTGATCTTCATATCGAGACTCCCTCAATTTTAACCGGTGAAAAATCGGTCATTCCGCCATCGTCTCGCCAGCTGCTTCACGGTGCACCATGTCCGCGATGAGTGTGCGCAATGGTGCTTTGTCCAGTTTGCCCACCTTGGTCAGCGGCAGCGCATCAATGCGTTCGATCCGCTCGGGCCACTTGAAAATTGCGAGGCCTGCATCCTTGAGGAACGCACCCAGTTCCTTGACGCTCGGCAGGGTCGTGCCCTCCGGTGCCACGGCAAACAGGCAAATCCGCTCCCCATGCGTCGGACAAGGCATGCCGACCACGGCGACATCCGTGAACGCGGGATGAGCCATTACGGCGCGTTCGACTTCCTCGCAGTTCACCTTTTCGTTCGCGCGGTCCACGACATCCTTGATCCTGCCCTCGAACGAATAATATGCCTTCCCGTCCTCCCGGATCCTGCGCATCAGATCGCCGGAGCGGTAGAAGCCGTCGGATGTGAATGCTTCGGCATTGCGCTCCTCGGCATTGTAATAGCCGCGGATCGTGTAGGGGCCGCGGGTTGCCATCTCACCGATTTCGCCGTCCGGGACATCGGTTTCCGTACCGGGTTTGAGTATCCGAACCTCATCGAATTCCGATATTGGTTGCCCACAGGTGTTGTAGCGTATCGCCTCACTGTCCCCCTCACGGGTGAACATGCAGGTGCCCTCGGTCATGCCGAAGATCTGGTGGCCCGGAACACCCATGGTTTTCGTTACAGTTTCTGCCGCATCGGTCGAGAAGATCTCCTTCAGGCTGCTGATATCGATCTGACCTTCGAGAACCTCGGATTTCATCCGCATCACGATCGGCTTGGCCGCACCCATCACCGTGGGGCGCAGGGTATTATGCACGGCACGGATCGAGGTTGGATCGACCTGCGGCGTGGCAATCACCGCGCCGCCTGACAAGATCATGGAGCCCCAGCCGCATCCCATGTTCAGGTTGTGCGCGAATGGCATCGGCACAAAGATGCGATCCTCGGATGACCAGCCTTTGAACGCGAAAACTGACCGCATATTATACGCGTATTCTGCATTGAGCCGGGGAATGATCTTGGGTACGCCCGTTGTCCCGCCGGACAGTTGGAACGCGCCAACCTGCATGGGATCGCGCGGCACCTTGGCCAATGCCTCTGCCACGCCCTCACGCTTTGCCTGCAAATCAGCCAGATCGACAGCGCCCTTCCCGGCTGTGCCGCGAGTGGAGATGATCAAGCGCAGGCTTTCAACTTCGCCCTGCATTTTTTGTGCGAATGCGTGGAAGTCGAACTTGGGCGTGTCGGATTCGATAAAGTGCGCCTTGGCCCCACCGAATTTGGCCAGATAGCCAATCTCCATCTCCCGATGTGCGGACAATGTGCAGATCGGAATGATGCCCGCCTTCCAGCAGGCAATGTAGGCGATCAGGGTTTCAGGTGTATTGGACAGCTGAAAGATCACCCGATCCAGCGGCGCCAGCCCCAGATCGAGAAGTCCCGCCGCGACCCGGTCACTTGCCTCATCCAGCTGTGCATAGGTCATCTTTCCGCCAACCCACAGGATCGCATCACGGGTCGCGTGTTTCCTGGCGGCGGACCGGAATCCTTCGGCCAACGTCTCATCCCTAAGTGCACCGGCCTCATGCCAACGTTGCACATCGGCTGGATCCGGATAGACGACACCGGCAAGCCGCTCATTTGGTTCGTATTTCATGGCCTCTCCTCCCAGAGTTTTTTGTTCAGGTCGTCAACCGCCCCGCCAGGAAATCACGTATCGCTTCGCCAGCCAGTGCCTGGCCGCTTGGCTCCCCCGGCTCCAGCGGTTGCCCGTGATGGGTGCCGCGAATGACAGCGAGTTCCTTGTCGCTCGTTCCGAGAGCTTGCCAGATCTCCTCCAGATCGGCGGGGAAAACGCAGGCATCGGCTGTGTAGCGGATAACGAGTGTCGGCTGGTCGATCGCGGGTGCGCACCGCACGATCGAGGCGCGGGAGGTCAGCCCTGACCACGTCGAAAGCCAGCTTTCCGGCGTACACACCCGGCCAAAGCCGACGCCGTTCATGTTTGTCTTGAACGGATCGTTGCCCCACAGCGACCCGATCTTGCGATCCGTAGGGTCCAGGGAGAGGTCCCAGTTCCGCAGGTCCGCATCGGTGCGCGGGACTTCGAATATCTGCTGCCAGCCCGCAATCAGCTTTTCCTGCATGGACGGATCACTCAATTTTCGTGCAAGCATGCGTGAGCGGATCATGTCCTTTGCGGCGACATCAATCCGGGCGGTCCGTGCCCTTTGCGCGGCGCGATAGCGGGTCACGAAATCGGGGGCGTATGTCGCTCCTTTGGGATCAAAGCCATTTTCGGATGCGAACGGAAACAGGGACTGATCCATCGACAGGGGATCCCGTTCGTCAGTCACCGACGGGTCGACGGAGTTCATCAGCAAGATGCCCTGCCCCGGATGCGGCGCGACGAAGATCATCAGGTCGGGCCGGGCCAACGGGGCCTGCGCCAGCTTGACCGGCCGCCCGCCTGGCGTGCGCTTCTCCCGTGCCTCCGGGTCGAGCGATGCCTGCTCAGCGTAATAGGCGTAAAGCCCGCCACCACCGGAATTTCCCACCAACACGATCTGTTCGAAGCCGGCGTTCTTGAGGAATGAGGTGCCCGCATCAACGTCGAGCACAGCCAACTCATGCTCAAGACGCAGGTCGTTGCCCGCACTGCGCGACCCTTGAACCCACACGGCGGCCCCCGCGCGCAGCAGTTCCGGCACAAGATAATGACTGGCCAGAATCTCCCGCGGGTGCATCAGGCAGCACACGGCCTTTTCACCCCCGCGCGAGTACAGAAAACCGTTGAGATTGGCCCCGTCCACGGTGGTCAACGAATGTACGCTTGCGCGCATGTCAGCCGGTAATTGAGCTTCGTTCCACTGGGCGCCGCGCAATCCTGCCAACGGCTTTACGGTTTGATTCTGCACTCTGTCCTCCTTGGGTTAAACGGACATACAGTATTTATTGATATAGTGTCAATTAAGATTCTCATCTCGACGGAGGCGGTTGAAACTGGCCCCGGATATGCTGCAATATGCCTTGAGCGGGCAAAGCGGTCGAACCATCCTTGTTTGCCGGGCCAGAAAACGCTGGTCGAATGGGCCGGTGCGGCGCTTCTAACCAGTAAGCCCGCATTGCGCCCAGCTTCGGAACGTTCGACATACCGCCGCGTTTCATAACGAGCACCGCTACGCGAAGGAGGCACGAAATGCCGCATGACCACGGCCACGCGCATATCAGCGCGAAATCAGGCGACCGGCGCGTCTCCGTCGCGATCTGGGCAAACGCGCTTCTGACCGTCGCGCAAATCATCGGCGGTATCCTGTCCGGCAGCCTCGCCCTGATTGCCGATGCACTGCATAATTTTTCCGACATGGCGTCGCTGCTGATAGCCTTTGCAGCGCGCAAGATTGCGCGGCGGCCTGCGGACGAAGACATGACCTTCGGCTATGGCCGGATCGAGATCGTGGCCGCCCTGATCAATTACACGACGCTGATCCTCATCGGTTTCTATCTGATCTACGAAGGTGCGATGCGCATGATCGACCCGCCCCAGGTGCAGGGCTGGACGGTCGTGATACTCGGCACCGTCGCGCTGGTCGTGGACAGCCTGACGGCTTGGCTTACCTGGTCGATGCAAAAGGGCAGCGTGAACATCCGCGCACTCTTTCTGCACAACCTGTCGGACGCGCTCGCCTCGCTCGCGGTCATCGTCGGGGGGACGTTGATCATCCTCTATGACCTTCGCTGGGTCGATCCGGCGATAACCATCGGTATCGCGGTTTACATATTGTGGCTGGCCTTCACCGAAATCGGCGGTCCGATCCGAACACTGATGCTGGGCAGCCCGCCAGAGATGGATGGCAGCGAGGTGGTGGAAACAGTGCGGAGCGTCGAAGGCGTAAGCGACGTGCATCACGTGCATCTGTGGCAAATGCAGGAGCATGAGGCGGCGCTTGATTGCCACGTCGTCCTGACGGCGGAGGCCTGGTCGCGCATCGAGACCGTGAAGCGAGAAATCAAGGATCGCCTGCGTGACCGCTTTGCCATCAACCATTCAAGCCTGGAGTTCGAGCATCAGGACCGCGCGCATGATGATGCTGAACTCTACGGTCACGGCCAAGAATAGCCAACGGATCCATATGTCCGAAAGACCCGGATCGAACTTGCCTGCCCTCGGAACCCGCTCTGGCGGAAGCCAATGTAGTGCGGACGCAAGGCCAAAGATCCTCGGTTCAGATGTAAGAAAATCAATCCGACGACTCTTCGTCCTTCGCAGCTTTCGGCGCGCCACGGATCAGCGTGATGACGACATAGACCAGCAACACCCCGGTCATCCCCAGGATCGTCGCGCTGATCGGGCGGTCAATGAAGATCTGCAACCCATCGCGTGAGATCAGCAGCGACCGGCGAAGGTTGTTCTCCAACACGGGGCCGAGGATCATGCCGATGATGATCGGCGCAAGTGGATAATTTGCGCGGCGCAACAGATAGCCGACCGCGCCGAACACCAGCATGACCCACAGATCGAACACCGAGTTCTGCAACGCGTAAGTCCCCATCGTCGAAAGCAGGATCACGGCGGGCAGCAGCCACGCCTTCGGAAGTTTCAGCACGCTGCCGAAGAACGGGACCAGCACGATCCCGGCGATCAGCAGCACGACATTGCCGATGAGATAGGCGATGAAGATGCCCCCCGCGATGTCCGCGTTGTATTGGAATAATTCCGGCCCGGGAAAGAACCCCAGAAGAAACAGCGCCGCCAGCAAAACGGCTGTCGAGGCGTCACCGGGGATGCCAAGCGACAGGGAGGGGATCAGCGCGCCACCGCAACAGCCATTATTGGCCGCCTCGGTCGCGACGACACCGCCCTCCGCGCCCTCACCGTAGCCTTCGTCCGGCCCCGCAAGACGGCGCGCGACGGCGTAGGAAACAAAGGCGCTGACATCCCCGCCAGCGCCCGGAATAGCGCCCATGAACGTGCCGATCATCGCCGAGCGGACGAGGTTGACCTTATGCGCCAGGATCAGCCGCAATGCGCGGAACGACACCCTGAGCCGCTGGATCTTCGGGCTGGCGGTAAGGTCGCCGCCTTCGATCTGCACGAAGACCTCCGAGAGCGCGAACAGGCCGACAACCACGGGAACGATATGCGGGCCGCTCGTCAGGTTGAAGTTTCCGAAGGTGAACCGATAGGCGTTGGTGAACTCATCCGTGCCCATCGTAGCGATGGCCAGTCCGAAGGCCCCCGTGACCATCCCCTTGATCGTCGAACCCTCGGACACGATCGCAATGGTCAGAAGCCCGAATAGCGCCATCGCGGCATATTCCGGCGGGCCGAAGCGCAGCGCGAACGCCGCAAGAAGGGGAGAGAAAAACAACAGCACGCAACCGGCGAGCAGCCCGCCCAGCGACGAAGCGATGATCGACAGACCGATAGCATCCTGCGACCGGCCCTTTTGCGCCATCGGATAGCCGTCGAACAGCGTGGCAGCAGCCAGGGGCGTGCCCGGGATCCGCAGCAGGATAGCCGAGATCGAACCGCCGGCCGATCCACCGACATAGATCGCGATCAGCATCCCCATCGCCGGAATCGGCGGCAGGTGAAATGCCACCGGCAGCATCAGAACGATGCCCATCAGCGGCCCCAGCCCGGGCAGGACGCCGATGAACAGGCCGGCGACAATCCCCGCCGCTGTCAGCAGCACCGCCTGCCACGTGAAGAACAGCGGCGCACCCTGAATCAGAAGGTCAAGCATCCGGTCAGCCGAACAATGTGATCTCGAAGAGACCGACCGGCAAGACGACGTTAAGTAGCCCTTGGAACACGGCCGCCACGAGCAGGGATATCGCCACCCCGCCCGCGACCGCGACGGGGATCGAGAGTCCGAGCAACATCATCGTCGTCGCCATCATGACCGGCGTGACGAGGTGATACCCCAACCACGGCAGCAAGAGCAGGTAGGCAACGAAGACCGCCGTCACGACACAGGCCAGCCGCGTCGTGGGCGTCGGCGCCAGCGGGGAAGGCGCGGAAATGCGGCAAAGCGCGATGCGAACCCCGTTCACCGCCGCGAGGCCGAGGAGCAACCAGGCGATCAGCCTTGGAAAGCTGGCGGCGTTCTCCATCGGGCCGCCGCCGGCCACGCCCTGTTCTTCGAGTGAGGTGGCGGCCTGCCAGAAAATGACGAATGGCAGCGCCAGAAACAGCCCCCACACGATCCAGTCATAGGAATAAGCCCGTAGACGCACGATTTTCTCCTCCCTCAGACGCGGCAGCGACGCCACAACTTACATGTTGTCGAGTTGCTCCTTCTCCCACGCGATGGCGTCGATGCCGCCTTGCAGCTGGTCTGCAACCGGGCCGACGATCTCCTCATACTGCTCGGGGGAGAACAGCGTCGGCACATAGCCCATTTCGAGAAGCCGGTTCTGTGTTTCCTCGTCGTTCATCACCGTGCCCATGGCCTCACGCAGGGTGGCGACCACGTCTTCGGGCGTGTCGCTGCGCACGAGCCACCAGTTCCAGCCCATCGGGGACAGATCGGTCATGCCCATGTCCAGCCCGAACGACCCGATCAGCGGCGCACCGCCATAGGTCTCGGACGACCGTTCGAGGGTGGAGAGGACGCCGAGAATCTTCACGCTGTCCTTGTTGACGGTGTAGACCCCCGGATTGATCACAATGAAGTCGAGGATGCCGCTGCGCAGATCGCGAACGGCATTGTCGATTTCCGGGTAGGGGACAAGCTGTGCGACGGCGTCGCTGTTCTGCATGACCTTGGCCACCACCATATGCGGCAGCGCCCCGGCATTGCCCGGCGAATAGCGCAGATCGCCCGGATTCTGAGCCGCATAATCGAGCAGCGCAGGCAAATCCTCGAAGCGGTCCTCATCCGCGCGCACGGCGATGGCGAAGGCGTTGGAGGTGGCGGACCACAGCGGCGTGAAATCCGTATAGCTCCAGTCCGCGTTGCCCTGCATCGGCTGCAAGACGAGAGGTGCGACATAGCCGTCGAAGATCGTGTAGCCGTCCGCCGGGCGTGACATCGCCGTCTCGAACGCCTTCACACCGCCAGCGCCCGGTGTTGAGACGACCGAAATGTTGACGCCAAGCTCATCACCCATCGCGTCGGCGATCACCTGGCTCGCCGCCATGGTCGCGCCGGGCGCCCAGGGGTAGATGTTCTCGATATTCCGTTCAGGGAATTCGGCCAGAGCGGGGCTGGCCAGTACCGTGGCGCTCAGCGCGACGGCTGCAATCTTGTTAAACAGTGTCATGTAGTTCCTCCCTTTTTTTGGTCTGTGTGGAAACGTCGAGGTTGTACCAACGGTACACTTCCTCGGGCGTGTCGTGGTCTTGTAGAACCGCGATAGCTAGCGCCCGCAGGCGCGCAGCGATGTCCGGGGCGTCGATAGGACAATCCTGGTCAGGATCATCGACCAGATCGTAAAGACGCGTGCCGACATCGTCGAAGCCCAAACCGTCATTCATCGGCACACGGGGCGCGTCCGGCAGGGCCGCAATCGACAAAAGCGGCACGCCCTTGGTGAAGTCGAACCCCTGCGACAGTTCCGCAGTCTTCAACTCCGCGACCGAAAACGGGCCGTTCATGTGCTGTGGCGCCAGTGTGTATTCGCGCAGCCCCGGCGCGCGCCAGTCGGCAGGGTAATGGTAAAGGACATGCTGACCGTCCGTCATCCCGATCGGCCCCCCGAAAACGCCAAACACCGCGACATCGCGGCCATCGGCGGCGGGCCGTGCCAGCACATTCGCCAGGTCGTGCGAGCGGGCTTCGCGCGGCACGGGCGCATCGTGCAGCCCAAGAAGCGTCGGCATCAGGTCCATGGTCTGGGTCAACGCATCGGTCCGCTGCCCCGCCGCCTGTGGAAAGCGCGGGTCATGGATCATCAACGGGATGTGGCTGACTTCCTCGTAATAGGGCATTCGGCATTTGCCCCACCAGTCATGCTCCGACAAAAGGAAGCCGTGATCCGTTGTCAGGATCAGCGCCGTGTCCTCCCACATCTCGTGGCGGTCCAGATAATCCAGCAACTTGCCGAAATAGGCATCGCACATCGCCACAAGTGCCGCGTAATTGGTGCGGATCGTTTCGATCTCTTCCGGGTTTTCCGCCACGCGTTCGTAGCGCGGCCAGTCCAGAACCTTGCCCGCCGCCTCAACATAGGCGTCTTGATAGTCGGCGGGGGCGTGAAAGGGTTCGTGCGGGTCGAAGCATTCCAACATCAGCAGCCAGTCATCGGCCTCGCGGTTCCTGTCGAGAAACTCGAACCCTGACGCGAAGCATTTCGGCCCGGGAAAATCGGCCTCGTCCCGGATCGTTTCACGGTTGACCATTGACTGAAAACGCTTGCTATCACGGGTGATAGGATAGTGACGCGCGTCATACATCTCACGAAAGCGATCCAGAGGCGGTTTCACCATGGCGACCCAGGGATCGTATTCCTGCCCGCGAATGAAGTCCCAGCTGTTGAAACGGGTGTGAAAACCCGCACCGCCATCCTCGAAATAATGCAGGTGATCACTGATCAGGTGGCTGTAGGTGCCTTTGGATTGGAGGGTCTCGGCGAAGGAATTGTCGAACGGTTCCAGGGGCCCCCAGCTGCGATGCGTGAAATTCAGTCGCCCGGTGTGCAGGTCGCGACGCGCTGGCATGCAGGGCAACGATCCGACGTAATGCCGGTCGAAGGTCATGGCTCGTTCGGCAAACCGGTCGAAATTCGGCGTTTTGACGGATGTGCCGCCATAAGCGCCCAATGCGCTCCGGTTCAAGCTGTCGAAAAGTACGAAAATCGTGCGCATCTGTCCCCCTTGCGGGAACGGTCTCACGGTGTATGAGTAAAGAAAAGTATATATTTTCAGCGTCGGTATAAGTAATATTTATTGATGATAAACCCTCTCGTAACTCGCAAACTCCTTCATTTCGTCGCGGTCTACGAAAGTGGCAACATCGCGCATGCCGCGGCGCAGATCGGCATTTCCCAGCCTGCGCTCAGCATGAGCCTGCGCCAACTGGAAGATGAATTCGGCGCGGAACTGTTTCGCAGGCAACCGCGCGGTGTTTCCCCCACCGCAGCGGGTGAGGTGCTGTATCGCTATGCCATCAGCATTCAGCAGGGCGCGCGGCTCGCGAGGGAGGAAGTCGCCGCCATGGGAGAGGGCAAACTGAGCCGCCTGCGATTGGGGGCCGGGGTTGCCTGGACCACGACGGTTCTGCCCGATGTCCTGATCGACTTGCAGGCGCAGTTCGCCGGGATGACGATCGACATGATTACCGGCGTGGGGGATCAGCTTGCCGGGCTTTTCCTTGCGGGTGAGATCGACGTGTTTCTTGCGGCGGGGTCGATCCCGGCGCTCAACTCGCACGAAATCGAAACCGAATTCATCGCCAATCTGCCCATGCGGGCAGTGGCGGACAGCGATCACGCCCTGGCACGGATGGACCGGGTGACGCCCTCCGATCTGGCCGCGTGGTCCTGGGCAGGATTTTACGAAGACGAAGGTTTCTTCCACCTTTCGCAACATTACATGGCCTTGCGCAATCTGCCGGCACCGAAGATCGCGATCCGCACGAATTCAGCCGCGGCGCTGACCTCGCTGGTGCGCGCGTCGGACATGGTGGCGGTGCTGATTTCGCCACTGGCCCGTTCGGCCTGCCGTGTTGGACTAAGCGAACTTCGCCTGGCGGAGCCGCTTTGGGACATGCCGGTCAACATCTACTATCGCCAGGTGGCGGCAGACCTGCTTCCGATACGGTTTTTCCGTGAACAGATAGGCCAGAGGATCCGAAGCCTGGTTCGAGAGCCGTCTTTCGAGGAACCAGATCCATGAAATACAGTTGCGCATTCGTGATGCCGACACATCTTGCACGCGCTGGCAATGCTGCACGTGCGCGTGTACAAATCTGTCTCCGAACCATCCGCCTGAACGAGGTTGCCCTGTGAACATACCCCTCTGCGACCGCCGTCGTTTCCTCACGCTTGCAGGCGCGACCGCGTTGACCGGATGCACACCGAGGGGCAGTTTTTCCGTCGCGCCGCGATCGGACGTCGCGGCGGGCATTCAGGAACTGTTGGTTGCCACGTCACGTGTCGCCGATCCCGCGCCGATCGCCTATGGCAAAGCCCGCGCGGAGGAGATGGAATTTGCCCGGCTCGCGATCTCGATCCCACCGACCCACCAGCCTGGAAAAATAGAATGGCCACCGGTGCGCTTCGTCGATCCCACCCGGCATTTTGCTCTTACCAACGCGGACACCATGCCGGATATCGAGGCTCTCATCCAGGCCGCGCGGACCGCTGCGGCACAGTCCGATGAAGAAACGGTGCTGTTCGTCCATGGCTACAACAACAATTTTGCCGAAGCCGCCTATCGTCACGCCCAGATCGCCTGGGATTACGAGATGCGGGGGCCACAGATCCACTTTGCCTGGCCGTCAGCCGGGGATCCCCTGGAATACGCCTATGATCGCGACAGCGTGCTCATTGCGCGCGATGCTCTTGCTGCCTTGCTTACGGCGCTTCTGAAGGAAGATGGGCTAAAGCTATCCCTCGTCGGCCACTCGATGGGATGCCATCTGATCATGGAAAGCTTGAGGCAAATCGCGCTGAGCGGCAGGCGCGATATGCTCGACAATCTGGCCTCCATCGCATTGATCTCACCCGATATCGATCTGGATCTGTTTCGGTCCCAAATTCGCGCATTGGGTGAACCTCCGCAGCCCTTCATTGTCGCGGTAGCGCGCAATGACCGACTGCTGCTCCTTTCCTCCGGTCTTTCGGGAGGGGCGGAGAAGCTCGGCTCCGTTGAGGATCTCGATCAGCTTGATGAACTCGGAGTTTCCACAATTGATATGACCGGGCTGGGGAACAGGGGCGGAAATCACTTTCTGCCCGGCACATCGCCCGCCGCAATCGCTCTGATAAAGGGGCTGCGCGATATCGAGCCGATTCCTTCCAACTCCCTGTCTGTCGGGCCGGTCAGCATAACTTTGGGCAACTGAAGATGCGCTGACCTGTCCGAAGTCACGAAAACCGCAACCACGATTCAGACCGCGCGTGCAACCTTTCTGCTTCGCACTTGCACCTTTACTTCGCGCGCGCAGCATGGCTACTTTTACCCTCATGGCTCAGAATTTATCCATCGTTGTCGTCGAGGAGGATCGCGAGCGTGCGCTCGTCATCGTCGATGCGCTGCGCGAGGCGGGGGATTATGAGATCCACGTGCTCGGCTCACGCACCGGGCTTGCCCGCCAGATCAAGGCGCTGTCGCCCGATGTGGTGTTGATCGACATCGAAAACCCCTCCCGCGATATGCTCGAAGAGCTTGCCATCGCCTCCGACCCGATGGAACGTGCGGTGGCGATGTTCGTAGACCGCTCAGACGAGGGGCTGTCGGACACGGCGATCGAGGCGGGCGTGTCCACCTATGTGGTGGACGGGCTGCAACCGCAGCGGCTCAAACCCATTCTGGACGCGGCCATCGCGCGCTTTCGCATGTTCCAGCGGATGCGCACCGAGCTGGCCGAAACCAAGAAGGCGCTGGAGGAACGCAAATTGATCGACCGCGCCAAAGGCATGGTGATGAAGGCCCGAGGCGTCGATGAGGACGAGGCCTACGCCATTCTGCGCAAAGCGGCCATGGATCAAGGCAAACGGTTGGCTGATATCGCCGCCTCTCTGGTCACTGCGGCGGGACTGCTATCATGAGAAGCCATCCCGTGACGCTCGGCTTCATTCCATTGATAGACGCGGCACCGCTGATTATCGCCCACGAAATGGGCTACGCGCATGAGGAAGGGCTGGATCTGACCCTGTCGCGGGCGCCGTCCTGGTCTGCCTTGCGCGATATGCTGCGGCTCGGCCGGGTCGATGCCGCGCACATGCTCGCCCCCGTGCCGGTTGCCGCTGCCCTTGGCCTTGGCGGTGTCGAGGAAAAGCTGTCGGCGGTTTCGGTGCTCAGCGTGAACGGCAATGTGATCGGTGTAAGCCGCGCATTGGCCGCGCGCCTGCGCGATCAGGGACACAGCTTCGGTTTTGACGACGCGTGGGATGCGGGCCGCGCGCTGATCGCGGCGGCGGACAAGCCATTGCGCATCGGGGTGCCGTTTCCGTTCTCCATGCATGCGGAACTTGTTTATTACTGGCTCAAGACGCTCGGCATGCCCGCGCCCGAGGGGCTGATCGTTCGCGTTGTGCCCCCTCCCCACATGGGTGAAGCAATCCGTGCGGGAGAGATCGACGCCTTTTGCGTAGGTGAGCCATGGGGCAGCCATTCCGTGGAAAGCGGCGTCGGGGAACTGCTGTTGCCCTGCTCACGTATCTGGGCCTTCGCGCCGGAAAAGGTGCTGGCGGTGCGCGATGCCTGGATTGAGCAGGAACCTCAGGTCGTGCAAGCACTGATCCGCGCGCTGTGGCGGGCGGGGCGTTGGCTGGCCAATCCATCTTCGCGCGCATTGGCGACGGAGCTTCTCTCGCGCTCGCAATGGCTGAACCTGCCTGCCGAACTTCTGGATCGCGCCCTCAGCGGTACTTTCGTGACCTCTCCCGATGGTACGATGCGGCGCACGTCGGGCTTTGTCGAGTTCCACCGGGGTGCCGCGAATTTTCCGTGGCGCAGTCAGGCGGAATGGATCGGCTCGCGCCTTGCCAATCGCGTCGGCCTCGACCCGGATCAGGCAGCGGAAAAGGCGCGCTCGACCTTTCGCAGTGACATTTATCGCGCCGCGATGGCGAACACCGGCGCTGATCTGCCCGGCGCATCCGCAAAACTGGAAGGTGCTCTGAGCGAGGATACGCCTGTCGCCTCCCGCGCAGGCCGCCTGATTCTGCCGCGCGACTGCTTCTTTAACGGTGAGATTTTTGAGCCTCTGCTTAAATAGCAATCAATCAAGCCCCTATTTTCGCCCATAAATTATACAATTCAGGTAAGATGCACGCATAGGTGCATTTTTCTGTTGCGACTGCGAAGTCCTGTCGGTTTAATGAAGGTGTTGGAAGGCAATGGCGCCTCCGGCACGAAATTCGCCCGGTAGCAGGGCAGTATCAGAGCAAAGCCGCTCGACACGTTTGCCCACTCACGGGCGAGGCGTGTCGGCGGCTTTTTTTATTGCCCGACGGATCGGGCGATCCACCAACGTTTCGGAGAATCTCCATGAAGAAACTGCTCATTGCATTGGCCGCGACCACAGGCATCGGCTCCCCCAGCTTTGCCCAAATGCTGGAGCTTGAGACCGATATCCTGACCTTCGGCTTCATCAAGTTGACTGACATGGCGCCCCTCGCGGTTGCCTATGAGCAGGGTTATTTCTTTGACGAGGGCCTGTTCGTGACCCTTGAGGCGCAGGCCAACTGGAAGGTCCTGCTCGATGGCGTGATCGACGGTCAGCTTCAGGGCGCGCATATGCTCGCGGGCCAACCGCTCGCCGCCACGATCGGCTACGGAACCGAGGCGCATATCGTCACGCCCTTCTCGATGGACCTGAACGGCAACGGCATCACCGTCTCAAACGAGGTGTGGGACATGATGCGCCCGCACGTCCCCTCGATGGAGGATGGACGCCCCCAGCACCCGATCAGCGCCGAAGCTCTGATCCCGGTGATTGAGGATTTCAACGCGCGCGGTGAAGCGTTCAACATGGGCATGGTGTTCCCCGTCTCCACCCACAATTACGAGCTGCGCTACTGGCTGGCCGCAGGCGGGATCAGCCCCGGCTACTACTCCCCCGATAACATCACCGGCCAGATCGGGGCGGATGCATATCTCTCCGTCACCCCGCCGCCGCAGATGCCCGCCACGTTGGAGGCCGGCACGATCTCCGGCTACGCCGTGGGGGAGCCGTGGAACCAGCAGGCCGTGCGCATGGGAATCGGGGTGCCGGTCATTACCGATTACCAGCTCTGGCGCAACAACCCCGAGAAGGTCTTCGGCATGTCCGCCGAGTTCGTGGAGGAAAACCCCAACACGACCCTGGCCGTCACCCGCGCCCTGATCCGGGCCGCGATGTGGCTTGACGCGGATGACAACGCCAACCGGGAGGAAGCGGTCCAGATCCTCAGCCGCCCGGATTATGTCGGCGCCGATGCAGAGGTGATTGCCGCCTCCATGACCGGCACGTTCGAGTTCGAGCCGGGCGACGTGCGCGACATTCCCGATTTCAACGTCTTCTTCCGCTACAATGCGACCTATCCCTATTATTCCGACGCGGTCTGGTATCTGACCCAGATGCGCCGCTGGGGTCAGATCGCCGAGCAGCAGCCCGACAGCTGGTATGATGAGGTCGCCCGCTCAGTCTATCGCCCCGACATCTATCTGGAGGCCGCACGCTCCTTGGTTGAGGACGGTCTGGCAGATGAGGCGGACTTCCCATGGGACACCGATGGCTACCGCGCGCCGACACCTGCGGCCGATATCATCGACGGCATTCCCTATGACGGTCGTGCGCCGAACGCCTATCTCGACAGCCTGCCCATAGGTTTGCACGGCGATCAGCGCGTCGTTGGCGATGAAGTGCAGGGCTAAGGCCCGCTGCGTGTCCGGGCCGCACCGCTGGCCCGGACCTGTCCCCTTGAGCCGGAAGGTATTTGAACGATGATCACCGCCGACCCACAAGTCGAGATCGAGGCCGCCCGCGCGGCGCGGCGCGCCCGTCTTTTCACGCGCATCAACGCCGTGGATAAATGGTTGCAGGTTCTGGGCCTTGCCTGGCTGACCCCTGTTTTCAAGGCGGCAGCGGGCGATAATCCCCGCGCCCAGATGGGTGAGATCTGGCGCCAGCTTGGCGTGCCGCTTCTGGCCATTGCCGCCTTCCTGATGATGTGGGCCACGCTGGCCCCCACGGTGCAGACCTCGCTGGGCGCGATCCCCGGTCCGGGCGCAGTGTGGGAGGAAGCCGTCAACTTGCACGAAGATGCGCGTGCCAAGGCAGCGCGCGCCGAGCAGTTCCAGACCCAGGTCGATGCCCGCAACCAGCGCATGATCGAGGCGGGTCGCCCCGAGGACGTGCGCGATGTGCCCTATACCGGCGCACCCAGCTATTACCAGCAGATCTGGACTTCGATCCAGACGGTGTTCTTCGGCTTTCTGATTGCCACGGCCATCGCGGTGCCGCTGGGCATCGCTGCGGGCCTGTCGGCGACGGCAAATGCAGCCCTGAACCCGCTGATCCAGATTTTCAAGCCGGTCAGCCCGCTTGCCTGGCTGCCCATCGTCACCATGGTGGTCTCGGCGGTTTACACCACGAATGACGGTCTGTTCGCGAAATCGTTCCTCGTCTCCGCGATCACCGTGACGCTGTGCTCGCTTTGGCCGACGCTGATCAATACGGCGCTTGGCGTGGCCTCCATCGACAAGGATCTCGTCTCCGTTTCCAAGGTGCTCAAGATGAACACCTGGACCAAGATCACCAAGCTGGTGTTGCCCTCGTCGCTGCCGCTGATCTTCACCGGGTTGCGGCTCAGCCTCGGCGTGGGCTGGATGGTGCTGATCGCGGCGGAGATGCTCGCCCAGAACCCCGGCCTCGGCAAATTCGTCTGGGACGAGTTCCAGAACGGTTCATCGTCGAGCCTGGCCAAGATCATGGTGGCGGTCTTCACCATCGGGATCATCGGCTTCCTGCTCGACCGGGTGATGTATGCGCTGCAATCGCTTTTCACCTTCTCGAAAAATCGGTGAGCGCGATGGGTATTTTGACATTCGAAAATGTTTCCAAGGGGTTTGGAGGGGGGGCCCATCGGGTGGAGGTGTTGAAAAACATCTCCCTCGATGTGGCGGAGGGCGAATTCGTCGCGATCCTCGGCTTCTCGGGCACAGGCAAATCCACCCTCATGAACCTCATCGCGGGCCTGGAATCCCCCGACAGCGGCACCGTCACCTTCAAAGGCGCGCCGATCACCGGGCCGGGGCCGGAGCGGGGATTGGTCTTCCAGTCCTATTCGCTGATGCCGTGGCTGACAGTGCAGGGCAACGTGATGCTCGCAGTAGAGGCAGTATATCCCAAGCTTTCCAAGGCCGAAAAGACAGCCAAGGCAGATCACTATATCCAGATGGTGGGTCTGAGCCACGCGGTCACGCGCCGCCCGGCCGAATTGTCAGGCGGGATGCGTCAGCGCGTTTCCGTCGCCCGTGCGCTGGCCATGGACCCTGAAATGCTGCTGCTCGATGAGCCGCTTTCGGCGCTCGATGCACTGACACGAGCCAATCTGGCGGATGAGATCCTCGATATCTGGGAGCAGGACAAGAAGACCTGCATCCTCATCACCAATGACGTGGACGAGGCTATTCTGCTGGCCGACCGTATCGTGCCGCTCAACCCCGACGGAACCTTGGGGGAGCCGGTGAGCGTCACCATTCCCCGCCCGCGTGACCGCATCGCGATGAACAGCGATGAAACGTTCAAGGCCCTGCGCGCGCAGGTCACATCCTACCTCGTGGACGTGGGCATCGAGGCGAAGATCGAGGAAACCCGGACCCTGCCCAGCGTAACCCCGATCCACGGGATGCCCAGCGCCGTGGCGGCTGCCGGTGCCTCCGGCGTGACCGAGCGCTATGTCGATTTCTCGCAGGTGCACAAGGTCTATCCCACGCCGAAGGGGCCGCTTACGGTGGTCGAGGATTTCAACCTCAAGCTTCGCAAGGGGGAGTTTGTCTCCCTCATCGGGCATTCGGGCTGCGGCAAGTCCACGGTGCTGACCATGGCAGCGGGACTGAACGAAATCTCGAAGGGCGTGATCGCCCTCGACGGGCGCGGCGTGCTGGGCGCGGATCCCGAGCGGGCCGTGGTCTTCCAGTCACCCAACCTGTTCCCATGGCTCAGCGCGAAGGAAAACGTCGCCATCGGCGTGGACAAGGTCTATCCCCGTGCATCGCGCGCCGAACGGCAGGACGTGATCGAATACTACCTTGAGCGGGTCGGACTGGCCGATGCGATGGACAAGCAGGCCAGCTCCCTCTCCAACGGTATGAGGCAGCGGGTCGGCATCGCACGGGCCTTCGCGCTCAGCCCCAAGCTGCTGCTTCTGGATGAGCCGTTCGGCATGCTCGACAGCCTGACCCGGTGGGAGCTGCAGGAGGTCCTGATGGAGGTCTGGTCCCGCACCAAGGTCACGGCAATCTGCGTGACCCATGACGTGGACGAGGCAATCCTGCTGGCCGACCGCGTGGTGATGATGACCAACGGTCCGCAAGCGACCATCGGCAAGATCACCGAGGTCGATCTGCCCCGTCCCCGCACGCGCAAGGCGCTGCTGGAGCATCCCGATTACTACACCTACCGGCAGGAAGTGTTGGATTTCCTCAAGGAATATGAGCACGGCGCCAAGCCAAAGACATCACCCGCCCCCGCGGCGGTAGCAGCGGAGTGAACGATATGAGCAAACAGAAACTCGTTATCATCGGCGCAGGCATGGCCACGGGCCGCGTGCTTGAACACATCACCGATTCAGGCGCGGACGGGGATTCAGGCGTGGACTGGGACATCACCCTGTTCAACGCCGAGCCGCGCGGAAACTACAACCGCATCATGCTCTCCCCTGTCCTGTCGGGCGAAAAAACCTATGAGGACATCATCACCCATGATGAGGCCTGGTATGTAGAGCGCGGGGTGACCTGCCGCTTTGGCGAACGTGTGATGCAGATCGACCGCGAGGCCAAGGTCGTGCGCGCGCCGAACGGCGATGTGCCCTATGACAAACTGGTGCTGGGCACGGGCTCCGACCCATTCATCATCCCCCTGCCCGGTCATGATCTGGACGGCGTGATCGCCTATCGCGACCTGGAAGACACCCAGAAGATGATGGAGACGGGCGCAGGCAAGCGCGTCGTCGTCATCGGCGGCGGATTGCTGGGACTGGAGGCGGCAGCCGGCATGGCCGCACGCGGCGCCGAGGTCACGGTGGTGCACATCATGGGCCACCTGATGGAGCGGCAGTTGGACGAGGCGGCAAGCTATCTGCTCAAATCCTCGCTGGAGAAAAAGGGCATCACCATCCGGCTGATGGCGAACTCCACTGCCATTCTGGGCGAAAACGGCCATGTCCGCGCCCTGCAACTGGACGGGGGTGAGGAATTGCCCTGCGACCTGCTGGTCATGGCGGTGGGCATCCGGCCCTCCGTCACGCTTGCCAAGGACGCAGGTCTTGCCGTCGGGCGTGGCGTGCATGTGGACGATCAGCTTGTCACTTCGGACGAGGACATCCTCGCCGTGGGTGAATGTGTCGAGCATGATGGCGCGGTCTTCGGCCTCGTGGCGCCGCTCTACGATCAGGCGAAGGTCGCGGCGCAGACGCTGATGGGTCAGCAGGCGGTGTTCATGCAAAAAACCCTCTCCACCAAGCTGAAGGTAACAGGCTGTGATCTGTTCAGCGCCGGTGATTTCGCAGAGGGCGAAGGCCGCGAGGATATCGTCTTCCGCGACCCCGCGCGCGGCATCTACAAACGCCTCGTGATCGAGAATGACACGCTGATCGGCGCTGTGATGTATGGCGACACGGCGGATGGCAACTGGTTCTTCGGGCTGATCAAGGACGGCACAGACATCGCGGAGATGCGCGAAACCCTGATCTTCGGCCCGGCCTTTCAGGGGGGCTCCCCCGCGGACCCTCTCTCAGCCGTTGCAGCCTTGCCGCTTGATGCGGAAATCTGTGGCTGCAACGGCATTTGCAAAGGCAAGATCGTGGATGCGATCGCCGCGGGATCAGGCGATCTGGCAGCCGTGCGCGCAACGACCAAGGCCAGTGCGTCCTGCGGGACCTGCACGGGATTGGTGGAACAATTGCTCGAAGTCACGCTCGGCGATGACTACGCCGCACCCCAATCCGCTGCGATTTGCGGCTGCACCGATCTCAGCCATGAGGATGTGCGCCTGCTCATCAGAACCAAGGAGCTGAAATCCCAGCCAGCCGTCTGGCAGGAACTTGGCTGGAGAACGCCCAATGGCTGCCATGTCTGCCGCCCGGCAGTGAATTTCTATCTGATCGCAGATTGGCCGGTGGAGTATAAGGACGACCCGCAAAGTCGCTTCATCAATGAGCGTAAGCACGCCAACATCCAGAAGGACGGCACCTTCAGCGTCGTGCCGCGCATGTGGGGCGGGATCACCAACGCGGCCGAGTTGCGCGCAATCGCCGATGCGGCGGACAAATACAATGTGCCCACGGTGAAGGTGACCGGCGGCCAGCGCATCGACCTGCTGGGCGTGAAAGGCGAGGATCTGCCCGCCATGTGGGCCGATCTGGGCCGCGCGGGCCTCGTATCGGGCCACGCCTATTCCAAGGGTCTGCGCACGGTAAAAACCTGCGTCGGCACCGATCATTGCCGCTTTGGAACGCAGGATTCCACCGGCCTGGGCATCCGGCTTGAACGCGCATTGTGGGGCAGCTGGACACCGCACAAGGTCAAGCTGGGCGTATCGGGCTGCCCGCGCAATTGCGCGGAGGCGACCTGCAAGGATATCGGCATCGTCTGCGTGGACAGCGGATATCAGATCGGCGTCGGCGGGGCCGCTGGCATGGACCTCAAGGAAATCCAACGCCTGACCGAGGTCGAGACGGAGGAAGAGGCGATGGACGTCATCATCGCCTTCGTTCAGCTTTACCGCGAGCAAGCCAAATATCTCGACCGGATCTACAAGTGGATCGACAAGGTCAGCCTCGACTGGACGCGTGAGCGGGTCGTCGATGATATCGAGGAGCGTGCCGCACTGGTGGCCCGGTTCGAACTCTCCCAATCCATCTATCGCCGCGATCCGTGGGCGGATGAGGCCAAGAAGGCTCAGGCGAAATACGAACCTCTCGCAGATCTGACATTGGAGGCGGCGGAATGAACTGGCTCGACATAGGCGCGGTGGACGACATCCCCCTGCGCGGCGCACGCATCGTAAAGACCAAGGCAGGCTGCGTGGCCGTTTTTCGCACGGACGTGGAGGAGGTCTTCGCGGCCTCCAACACCTGCCCGCACAAGGCCGGTCCGCTGGCCGAGGGGATCGTGCACGGGCAAAAGGTCACTTGCCCGCTGCACAACTGGGTGTTCGACCTGAACACCGGGCAGGCGCAGGGCGCGGACGAAGGTCGGATCGACACCTATCCGGTGCGGATCGAGACGGGCCGCATCCTGCTCGACGCGACGAAGCTGCTGGCCCGGCAAGCAGCATGAGCACGCCGCGCGACATCCGTTCCACCTGCCCCTATTGCGGCGTGGGATGCGGGGTTTTGTTGAGCCCGGACGGTGCGGGCGGCCTGGCCGTGCGCGGCGACCCGGAACACCCGGCCAATCACGGGCGGCTCTGCTCAAAGGGCACCGCCCTGGGTGAGACACTCGGGTCCGATGGCCGCCTGCTGACCCCCAGGATCGGCGGGCAAACAGCCGACTGGGACACCGCGCTCGATCTGGTGGCGGGCAAGTTTACGGACGCGATTGCCGAACACGGGCCCGACAGCGTGGCCTTCTACGTCTCCGGCCAGTTGCTGACGGAGGATTACTACGTCGCAAACAAGCTGATGAAGGGTTTCATCGGTTCTGCGAATATCGACACGAATTCACGGCTTTGCATGTCCTCCACCGTGGCGGGACATAAACGTGCCTTCGGGACGGACACGGTGCCGGGCACCTATGAGGATCTTGATCAGGCCGATCTTGTGGTGCTGGTCGGCTCCAACCTCGCGTGGTGCCATCCGGTGCTGCACCAACGCCTGCTGGCCGCGCGGCAAAGGCGCGGCACCAGGATCGTCGTCATCGACCCCCGCCGCACGGCAACCTGCGACGGGGCGGACCTGCATCTTGCTCTTGCACCCGGCTCTGACGTGGCTCTGTTCAACCACCTGCTGGCCGAGATCGACCGCACGGGTCACGTCTCTACCGACCTTGCCGCCACGGTCACCGGGTTCGAGGCGGCTCTGGCGGCCGCGCTTGCAGATGATGTCGGGGTCACCGGCCTCAACCCCGACGACCTCGCCACGTTCTGCAAGCTGTGGATCGGCACCGAAAGGGTCGTCACCGTCTTCTCCCAGGGCGTGAACCAGTCCAGTTCCGGCTCCGACAAGGTGAACGCGATCCTGAATTGCCATCTGGCGACGGGGCGGATCGGCAAGCCGGGGATGGGGCCGTTCTCCGTCACCGGTCAACCCAACGCGATGGGCGGGCGTGAGGTCGGCGGACTGGCCAACATGCTTGCCTGTCACCTCGACCTCGAAAACACCTCCCACCGGGCGGCGGTGAGCGGGTTCTGGGACGCGCCCGTGCCGCTTCCCGATGCACCGGGGCTCAAGGCCGTGGATATGTTCAAGGCGGTGGGCGACGGGCGCATCAAGGCCCTGTGGATCGTCCACACCAATCCCGCCGTGACGATGCCGGATGCCGACGCCGTGGCCGACGCCATCGCGGCCTGCCCCTTCGTCGTGGTCAGCGACATCACGGGCGATACCGACACCGCGCGACTGGCCGATGTGCTGCTGCCCGCCGCCGGTTGGGCCGAGAAATCAGGCACCGTCACCAATTCCGACCGCACCATCAGCCGCCAGCGCGCAGCTTTGCCCGCCCCCGGCACCGCACGCCCCGACTGGCGGATCATGGCGCAGGTCGCGCAGCGCATGGGCTGGCGTGACGCCTTCGATTGGCGGAGCGAAGCGGAGATTTTTCGCGAATATGCACGCCTTTCCGCGGTCGCCGCCAGCTTCGGTCGCGACTTCGACATTTCCGCCCTCGCCGATCTGGATGAGCCGGGCTACGACGCCCTGCCCCCCACCCGCTGGCCTGTCACCGGGCGCGACGATGCGGAGCGTTTCTTCGCGGACGGGCGCTATTTCCACCCTGATGGAAAGGCCCGGATGCTGCCGCTGACCCATCGTGCGCCGGCTGCGCGGACCAGCCCGAAATATCCGTTTCGCCTCAACACCGGCCGGATTCGCGATCAGTGGCATACCATGACACGCACGGCCCGCGCGCCGCGCCTGTCAGCGCATCTGGGCGAACCATTTCTGGACATTCATCCCGATGATGCGGCGGACCTCAACCTCATCCCCGGTGCGCTGGTCACGGTGGCCAGTCCAACCGGCCGCACGATTTTCCGCGCCCGCCGGACCGATGCCGTGGCACCCGGTCAGGTCTTCGCCCCCATCCACTGGACCGGGGACACGGCCCCAAGTGCGCGCGTCGATACACTGGTCCCAGCGGCATATGACCCCGTATCAGGCCAGCCGGAAAGCAAGGCGGCAGTGGTTTCGGTCACACCCTTCAGGGCCGCCTGGTACGGCTTCGCCATCTCTGCCGGTCCAATCACACCCGACAGCACCTATTGGGCCCGCGCCCGCACACCCCACGGTTGGCGGGCGGAGCTGGCAGGCGCTGCACCACCGGATGATGTAGAGGCAATGGCGCGTGCGCTCTTTGCGCTGCCTGACAGCGACCTTCAACAGATCAGCGACCCTGCCAAGGGCCAGCACCGACTCGCCTTTCACCGCGATGGCGTGCTGGAGGCCGCGCTATTCCTCTCACCCACCCCGGTGGTGGCGATGCGCGATTACCTGGCCCAGCTGCCGGGAACGGACGCGCCGACCGTGCTGTCAGGCCGCCGCCCCGGCGATCAGGCCGACCCCGGCCCAGTGCTGTGCGCCTGCCTTTCAGTCGGGGTGAACACGATCCTGTCCGCCGTCGAGTCCGGCGAGCTTCTCACCGTGGAATCGATCGGAGAGGCGCTTGGAGCAGGCACCAATTGCGGCTCCTGCCGCCCCGAAATCGCCGAACTGATCTCGCGTGCCCGCCGCCCGCTCGCCGCTGAATAAGTCCCGCCAAGGAGTATTGTGATGAAAAGCTTTCCCATGTTCATCCGCACCACCGACCGCCGGGTCGTCATCGTCGGCGGGGGGGAGCAGGCAGCGCAAAAGACACGCCTGATCCTCAAGACCGATGCACGTATCATCCTGGCCGCGCCCAGGCTGGAGGACGAACTGGCAGGCGCCGTCGCGCAAGGCACCGTGGAATGGAGCGCAGGCCCCGTCACCCTGGCCACGTTCGAGGGAGCCGCCATGGCCTTCATCGCCACCGGTTGCCCGGCTCACGATGCCGCGCTTCATGCATTGGCCACGGCCGCGCGGTGCCCGGTCAACGTGGTGGACCGCCCCGATCTGTGCGACATCACCACGCCGTCGCTCGTGGATCGCGATCCGGTCGTGGTCGCCATCGGGACGGAGGGCACCGCCCCCGTCCTCGCCCGGCAGATAAAGACCCAGATCGAGCAATCGCTGGCCCCCACGCTGGGCGGACTTGCCGCCTTTTCCGGTCGATTGCGCGGGGCCGTGGCGCGCGATATCCCGCGCGCGCGGCGTCGTGCCTTCTGGGCCTGGGTTTTCAACGGCTCCCCGCGCCGCAAGTGGATCGCGGGGCAGGAACATCACGCAATCACCGAGGTGAAATCGGCGCTGGAGGCAGGCGGCACCTTCCAACAGGAGGCCAAAGGCTCCATTGCGCTGGTCGGTGCCGGGCCGGGCGCACGCGACCTGCTGACCCTGCGCGCGGTGGAGCGGTTGCAGGAGGCGGATGTGATCTTCTACGACCGGCTCGTCAGCGAAGACGTGCTGGAGCTTGCCCGCCGCGATGCCGAGCGTGTCTTCGTCGGCAAGGTCGTGGGCGCACATGCCTGGCCGCAGGAGCGGATCAACGCCATTATCGTGGCCGAAGCGCGCAAGGGTCGCCGGGTCGTCCGCCTGAAATCCGGCGATCCGGGCATTTTCGGGCGCGCGGCTGAGGAAATCGACGCGGCCCGTGAGGCCGAAATAGACGTGGAGATCGTGCCGGGCATCACCGCGGCCTGCGGGGCCGCCGCCGCCGCCGGGCTACCCCTGACGGAGCGTGGCGTTGCCGATACGCTGGTGCTGGCCACCGGCATGGCGCGGGAGGGCGCGGCCCTGCCCGATACGCTGCGCCATACCGGCCCCGGCACGACCACCGTGCTCTACATGGCCGTGGCCCAGGCCCCACGCCTGAGGGATGAGTTGATGGCAAGCGGCCTGCCCGCACAGGCGCAGGTGACCATCGGGGCCGACATCTCCAAGGGGTCGCAGCAGGTTCTCAAGACCACGATCACGATCCTGCCCGACACCTTGGCCGAACATGGCATCACCGGCTGCGCCGTGCTGATCATCACTTGGCCGGCAGCAGAAGTGACGCAACAGGGCATACCGGCGGCTCGGCCCCTGCTCGCAACCGTTTGAACGTTGGCGAAGGTCTTCACCGCCCACGGGCTGGAATGTCTCAGGCGAAATACTCCGCCTGAGACAGTGCCGAAATTAGCCGACCAATGCGTTGTCCACCCGCTTCACCGTCACAATGGATGAGCGGGGAAGCGCGCCCTCACCATCAGGAAACGGCGCGGCAGGGTGCTGGATGCCCACGAACATCGTGCGGCGATCAGCCGACCAGGTAAGGCCCGTGACCTCTGATCCATTGGGGCCTGTGAGGAAGCGACGAATCTCACCCGTCACAGGATCACCCGCCAACATCTGGTTGTTGCCCATGCCCAGGAAATCACCTTCGTTATCGTCGTTTCCATCGGTCTGGATCCAGATCATGCCGGTGCTGTCGATCTGCATGCCGTCAGGGGAGTTGAACAGGTTGCCAGCGTTGATATTGGCCGTACCTGCATACAGCCCCTCGGTATAGACCGTGGGATTGCCCGCCATGACATAGAGATCCCAGTCAAAGGTCGACGCCGTGTGATCATCGTGATGCGGCCGCCAGCGCACGATCTGGCCATAATTGTTGACCTCACGCGGGTTGGGCGCGTTCACCACCATCGGCTCGCCCGCGGCGTTGGTGCGGACGGACCCATCATCGTTCGTCGCGCCCCGCCGTGAGTTGTTGGTCAGGCAGCAATACGCCTCGATCGCAGTGGGGTTCACGGCGATCCACTCAGGACGATCCATGGTGGTCGCGCTGACCTGAGTCGCCGCGATCCGGGTGAAGATCGCGATTTCAGCGGCAGACATGCCGGTATCCTCTGGCGTCAGGGCGATCCATGTGCCGGTCATATCGTCATTGAATTTGGCAACATAAAGCTGACCTTCGCTCAGCAAGGTCGAGGTATCCCCGCCCGGGGTGTACACATCGCGGCTCACCCACTTGTACATGTATTCGCCACGTTCATCATCGCCCATATAGACCACAACGCGGCCATCCGGTGCCACGACCGAAGCCGCGTTCTCATGCTTGAAACGGCCCAGAGCGGTGCGTTTGATCGGTGTCGAGGTGGGGTCTGAGGGGTCAATCTCCACGATATATCCGGCGCGGTGCGGCTCGTTCGGCTCCTTCGACAGATCGAAGCGGGCATCGAATCCATGATAGTTGTAGCGGCCCGGGTCAATCTCGGTATTCACGCCGTAGCGTGCGAAACCGTCGGCCGTAGCATCCTCCAGGGTCAGTTCAGATGTGGTTCCGAAATAGCCGTTGAAGTTTTCCTCGCAGGTCAGATAGGTGCCCCACGGCGTACGCCCCGAGCCGCAGTTGTTGAATGTGCCCAGTGACGTGGTGCCGGTGGGGTCGGCGCTGGTTTTCATCAGGTCGTGGCCAGCAGCCGGGCCGTCGATCTGCATTGGCGTGCGGTGGTGAATGCGGCGGTTATAGGGGCTGTCGACAACGACCTTCCATCCTTCGTCGCCCTCGGTCACCTCCATCACGGTCACGCCCTGAAAGTTCTGTAGCCGTGTCACATCATCGGCTGAGGCTGGCTGGCCATTCTGCTCCGCAGGCAGGTTGATCCCTCCGTTTACGTATTCGGAGTTCACAACCAGAAGCTCTTTCCCGCCGATGACGAACAGTTCCATCCCATCGGTGTTTTCGCCGAAGACACGATCGGAACCTTCGGTGGGAATACCCGTGGCCGCATCGAAGGCGGGCGCGTCCGAGAACAGCGGATCGCCCCAGCGCGCCAGCACGTCCCAGCGATAGCCATTGGGGACGTGGACAGTGCCGTCAGTCTGCGGGGTGATTTGCTCGAAAGCGAACCGAGACGTTTGCTGCGCCTCAGCGGCAGTGCCCGTCAGCACGCCGGCACCCATGACAGCGGCGCCAGAGCCAAAGGCCAATGCCCCGCCCAGAAAGCCCCTGCGCGAGATGGCGCTTTCGACCACAGCGTCGAAACCCTGTATGGTGGGACGCGGGAACTTCAGCTCGTCTTCATCGTCAAAAGACAATTCATCATAGTTAATGTGGGACATATCCTGGCTTCCTGATCGGGTGCTACTGGCCCGAAAACTAGGAGGTGATATCGACAGTTTTGTAACAGGAATGTTTGGAATTTGTGAAAGCCCAGGGCTGGCATCCCGGCGCTCATCTTCAAAAACTGGAGTTGGAACTCCCCCGGTGTGATGAACACTTTTCACATGATGAAGCAGGGTGTTTTCATGCCCAGAACGAGGAACCCGTAGGATGCCCGCCTAGAGCGTGCCCTCTGCCGTGAGCGGAACTGGCGACGCAGGCTGGAACGCGGCGACGTCACCCTCATCGCCGATCTCGCCAGAGAGGAAGGCATCTCCGACCGCTATGTCAGCCGCGGGACCCGGCTGGCATGGCTCGCGCCATCGGTATTGGAACGGCTGGTCCTGCGAGGCGAGCCAGCCGGTCGCGCAGCGCCTGCAGCTTGTCGAGCGCTGGCTCGTTGATCAGCAGCTTGCCGGTGCCGCGGCAGGCGATTTCGGCGGGCGAGAAGTTGGGCCAGCGCCAAGCTTTATCCGGCACGTCGCGCCAATGGTCGTAAAACGTCGTCGTCATGGGGTCCTCCAGAGACAAAAAGACCGCCCCAGGGGCGGTTCGGGTAAAGGTCGATCATGTGGGTGGATTGTCAGTCGCCCCCACCGCGCTGGAACGCTTCGAACATCAGGGCGCGCGTGGCATGGATATCGGCCTCGATCCGGGCGAGCCGTTCGGCATCGGTCTTGCGGTCCTCCATGCGCTGGCGCTCGATGCGGTTGCGCTCGGTGAGCAGTTCGTCGCGGTCCAGCCGGGCGAGCATGGCGTCGTTGGTGAACGCCTTGCGCGCCACAGAGGCCAGCAAGGCGATGGTGCGCCGATCAAGGCGGTGATCGCCGCGGTCAGGCCATGGTCGCGGAAGGCCGCGCCAACCTCCTGTGCGAGGGGGTTACGTTCTGTCATGGTGGTATCTTTCGGTGATCTGTGGGGGTGTCAGCCGACTTTGCAGCCCCAGAAGGACGTTTGGTCGGCGGCAAAATAGCCATCCTGCGCGCGGAAGGTGCCCTGCAGCTCGACGGTATCGCCCGCTGTCAGCGGCACCATGGTCTGCAGCCAGAGGGCCGTGGCTTCCGAGACATGCGCGCCGCCGATCTCGCTGCGTGCGCCTCGAATTTCCGTGGTTCCGTTTAAAACGAGCCGCCCGCGCATCCGGGCTGCGGTGCTGGCATTGACCTTGAACAGAAGCGTCGCCCCGAAGAGGTACGTGCCGTCGGCCGGTGCTGTGAACAGGTTGGTTCCGGCATCGAAACAGCCCTGATCGTTATAGTCGGTGTTGTTCAGACCGATTTTCGTCCAGGTTCCAACACCGACGTAGTTGTCATAGTTCGTATAGGCCTTGAAGCGCGGCAGCCGGGGCTGATCGATGATGCTGGTGGCGTTGTCCACGCTGAGGCCGTCGAAGAAGATGCTGCCATCGGCCGAGACCGCGACGCGGAACCTGTCCGACCCGAAGAGCCCCACCAGCGCCTTGGTCACGAAATTGGTCTGCAGAGTGAGCCCAAGATCGTCGCCCGCAGCCTCCTTGTTCATAGTGTAGAACAGATCGCCGGTCCCGCCCTCGGCCACGGTTTTGGCGGTCCAGAGTGCCGCGTTCAGCTTGGCTGAGAGCGGCTTGGCAGTATCGGCGGTGGTGCCCAGCCCGAGCAACGCGAGGTTCTGCAAGGATGCAGGTGTGGTACTGATCCAGTTCGCACCATCATAAACCACCAGCAACTGCTCGTCTTCGACCCACGTGCGCCAGCCAGCGCGCGGCGGCAGGCGCAGCCAGGCCCCATCCGTGAACAGCGCCACATTCAGGTCCCAGCCCGCCCATTCGCCAGTTGCACCCGAGCCGACAATATAGCGGTCGCCGTCTGCTGGACTGCCGGGCGGTGCGGTCAGATCTCTGTCGAGGACGGACAGGTGCACGAGTCCATCCAGGAGCCGCAGCGCCTCGTTATGGGTGACATGCTTTTGGGCCTGCGCCGCGAGGATGTAGGGCAGCAGCAGGTTGGTCGTCGTATCTGACATGGATTTGCCTTCAGAGTTGGAGCGTGATGGTTTTGGCCGCACCGCGCTCGATCAGGGCGGAGAGCTGATAAATGCGGATATCGAGCGTGTCGCCGGGGCTGAGTAGCGCGCCCCAATCGGTGATCTGGTCAGCGCCGCTGTACATCACGCGGGGCGATGATGTGGTCAGGGTCCGTTTGACCGTACTTCCATCGCGGATCTCGACCTCATAGGCTTCCAGTTCTTCGGCCAGCGGCACCTCCACCGCGCCCCAGCTGTCCGCCGCGAGGGCCCGGGACCGGCGCGTCCAGCGGATGGTGAGATCACCGGGCGCGCGCGGCCTGCGCCATGGCTGCTCCACATGGGCCACGGAGAAGGGTCGTAGCCCGACGCCTTCCGGCGTGAAGGCCTGCGCGACATAGGTCTCGTCGCTGACCGGGCGGCTCGCGGGGCCGGTGCGCCAGTTCCACGGTAGGCTGAGATCGGCCTCGGCGATTTGCAAGGATGCCAATGCCTCGTTGAGCACGACCACCCGCGCGCCTGCCGGAGCCGGATTGCCCATGGCTGCTTCTGTACCGCGCTGGCCACGCAAAAGCCGGGTCAGGCGATAGCGCCCCGGCGCGATCAACTCGGCCGCGCCCGCCTGCACGATCTCCCACGTACCGGGCGCGCTTTCGATCGCGAGCGCATTGGCACCACCGAACAGCATCAGGTCTGTGACGCCCTCCAGCGTGCCGGTGAGCAGATCGACCTCGAGCGCATTGCCGAGATCGAAGCGCGAGGTCGGACCTGCGTAGAAATCCGAGACCAGCGTCCCGATCCGGGCGCGACCGCCGAATGTCGTCAGCAATTCGAACCCGTCGGACGACGGGCTGCGAAACACCGCCATCTCCCCCGGCCAGGGAACGGCATGGCCAGCGATGAGCGGCCGATGCGCAGGCTGATCCTCGGTGAGTTGCGGCAGGTCCATTAACACGACCTCGGGCGCGCCGAACACGACGGGGCTCATGAGCGACGACGGACGTGGCGATCCGGGCGGCATATCGTAGGCTGCCCGGTCCTGATGCACCACTTCGATGCCTCGCGCCTCTGCGTCAGCAATGGAGACGAGCCGCAGGTCCATCTGCCGCCCGTCGTGTTGCAGCGTCACGACATCCGCTGGAGCAAGACCCAGCCGCGAGGGCGGTAGACGAAACGCTGCCGTTTCACGGCCTGTCCATGCCTCCATCAGCGCGCGACGGCAGCGCCGCTCGGCCTCCTCGGGCGGCACCGCCATGGGAAAACTCTCCGAGGCGACCCGCATCGTGCCCACGGTGATGCGGCGCGCCTCGACAAGGGCGGCGTCATAATCCTCATCCGCACGGGCCACCTGCCATTTCAGGGCCTGTGGCAATTCCGCCTCCTGGCCGCGCGTCAGTTCCAGCACATCGCCTTCACGGGCGGCCACCAGATCATCGGGCGCAACGGTGGCGACGGAGGCCCGGCCGCGCATGACAAACCGGATCAAGCCCTCGGTCTCGACCGCGTCGAACCCGAAATGCCGCGACAACGTTGTGATGGACGCGCGCGGGCTTTCCAGCGCACCAATCGCATAGCCCTCGACCGCGCCCCAGAGGCCGGTGACGTCGACCCTCGCTTCTGGCATTCCGGCTCGCAGGCAGAGGTGCCGCACGAGCGCCGCCAGCGACACCGCCCCTAGACGCCCTGTCAGCCAGTGCCCCAGACGCCAGTTCGGCCCATCGGCCCAGACATCGGTGAGTTCAGGAAAGAAGGGATAGGGGCGCGCATCCCAAGTCCAGGCGGCGCATTCTGGGACGTGGACCATGCGCCCGTCATAAACCTCGGAGATCGGATTGTTGGCAGCCTCGCTCCACCAGAGATAGGTTGCCTCGAGATACGCGCGCTGGATCGCGTCGTCCCGCCAGCCGCGCGAGAAATGCGGCGTGACGCTCTCCGAGGATTTCGGATCGAAGAACACATTGGGCTGGGTGGTGCCCCGGTCGATGGCGGGACAGCCGAGTTCGGTGAACCAGATGGGCTTGGATTGCTGCACCCATGCCGTCGGGCTACCGCTCTCCACCCCACCCGGGCGGTTATAATGCGGGTTCGACCACCAAGCGCGTAGATCCTTGGTGCGGAAGACCCACGGCTTGCTCGCGGATCCATCGGTGATCGGCATGCGGACCTGTGCCGCGCGGTCGGCGGTACTGGCGTAGAACCAGTCGAAACCCTCGCCGCCTGCGATGTTTCTCTGCAGATAGCCCCGGTCGTAGATCGCCGGGGCCAGCGCCGCATCTGCATGCTCGAACCCGTCGCGCCAATCCGAGAGCGGCATGTAATTGTCGATGCCGATGAAATCGATCTCCGGATCGGCCCAGAGTGTATCGAGGTGGAAGAATACGTCGTTGCTGCCGTCCGCAGGATGGTGCCCGAAGTACTCCGACCAGTCAGCCGCGTAGTCGATCTTTGTCGAGGGCCCGAGAATCGCCCGCACATCCACCGCAAGATTGCGTAACGCCTGCACAGCGGGATAAGTGCTGGCCCCGGAACGGATCGTCGTGAGCCCACGCATCTCCGAGCCGATCAGGAAGGCATCGACCCCGCCCGCGACCGCGCAGAGATGTGCATAGTGCAGCACCATGCGGCGCAGGCCATAGTCGCCTGCCGCGCCAGTCCAGCTGACGTTCTCGCCGGAAACGGCAAAGTCTAACGGGCTGGCGCTGCCAAAGAGCGCCGCGACTTGCGCGGCCGCCGTGGCGGTCTTGTCCATCGATCCGACATAGCCCGCTGCAGGTGAACAGGTGATCCGCCCTCACCATGGAAAGGCGGGCTGGCCCGTACCGGCCGCGTTGTCGGAATACGGGTTCGGCAGGGTGTTGCCATGCGGCACATCATCATCAGGAACGGATAGAAGGTGACGCGCAGCCCTCGGGCTTTCATTTCCCGGATCGCCTGCACCACCGTGAAGTCTGCAGGCGTGCCGCCAAAGTTTGGTCGATCCGGATCGTCGCGACTGACCAGAGATGCCGAGGCCCGGTTCACGCCGTTGACCGACCAGACCTGCGGTGTGGTGTTTTTGGCGGCGAGTTCCACTTTAGGCCGGACCTGACATTGCCCGGCGCGCAGATCATTGCCAAACCAGGACACCACCAGACTGACGCTTTCGACCATCGGCGCCATGGTCTGCAACCGGTCTAACGCCACAATCATGTCTGCGGTGTCAGTCAGTGCGTTCAGATTATCGGCGGTCTGCGACCCGCTGTTGCCTTTCCGGATGCCCTGCGTGGCATAGGCGAACTCGCCCGACGCCGGGATCATGGTGACGGCGCGGGTCAGACCCTCGGCGCTGTCGGGATCGGCCAGAGGACGGAACACCTCAAAACTTAGCTGCGGGATGCGGTTGCCGTAATTGCCAAGCGGCAGGTCCTCGAAAACGACATAGGCGGTGCCGCGATAGGCTGGCGTGTTGGCCGCGCCCATCTTCGCCGAAATGATAGGATCGGCCGCCTGGCTCTCATCGCCCGGATACCAGCGCCATGTGATCCCGGCAGTGTCCAGCAGCTTGCCGTCGGCCCAGATGCGTCCGATGCCCGTGATCGGCCCCTCGCAGAGCGCGACCGCGAAACTGGCATAGTAGAAATACTCGGTCGTCTTGACCTTGCCGCCACCCCGCCGCCCTTCCCGCCACCCTGCCTGGTGGTCTTGGTCTCCTCGCGGAAATCCGTCGCCCAGTTGATGTTGCCGCCGATCCGCATGCGACCGTAGAGGCGCGGGATCACCGCTCCTTCGGTGGCTGAGGTGATGCGCAGATTGTCCATCCGCGCGCCTTCGATCCGCTGGGTCGGCGCGAGCGAAGAGATGATCCAGCTGTCAACGACCGAGCCAATTGTGGAGCCAATAAAGCCACCGATGGTGGCGGCACTGACGCCGAGGATCGCGCCGCCAATGCTGCCGCCAATGGCGGCGCCCGCGGCACCGAGAACGAGGGTGGCCATAGGATGATCTCAGCGTTGCGGGAACAGGAAGGCGAAGGCGATGCGCCGCCGCCAGGATTGCGTGAGGGGTTCTTCGATCAGGCCAAGGCGATCATAGGCGTGGAGGAAGCTGTCGGGCCCGGTGAGAATCCCAACCTGCTTGGCAATGGCGCGCGGCTTCATGCGGAACAGGACCAGCGCGCCCGTGCGACGTCAGAGGGTGTGATTTCCGGCATCATGCGCCGAGCTCCCTCGGCCAGAACTTCGTGCGGGCCGGTCTCGCCCCAATCCCGGCTGTAGGGCGGGATCGGGAACGGCTCTGGCCCAACGACTTCGCGCCAGACGCCCCGGGCGAGCCCGAGGCAGTCGCAGCCGACGCCATTGAGGCTGGCCTGGTCGTGGTATGGCGTGCCGAGCCATGACCGCGCGATGGTGATGACGCGTGCGGGATCAGCAGAGGTCAAAGCACGGACCCCTCGTGCCCGCCATCCTTGGTGGCATAGCGGAGAACCGCATCTTGGCAGGGATATGCGGGAAACCCCGGAAATTGACGGTATTGGCGAACTTGGCGCTGCAGGTCTCGATACGCTTGTCGCAGCCTGCGCGAATGGTGAAAGCATCACCGCCCGCGATAGATCGCACTGGTGCTTCGAGCAGCGTCAGCACTGCGATGCCGTCAGTTAGGTCATGTGCGATGATCTCTGCCTACCGCCCCACATTTGCGCCACCGGTCCATTCGACCGTGCCGAAGGTGAACCAGCCGGAGGTAAAACTGCCGAGCCCAGATGCGGTGAAGGCCCGGTCGCGCAGGAGATCAATGACGCCACCTATGGCCCTGAAAGCGGAGTTCTCCAGATCGATGCTGCAACGGGCGTCGCCGAGTGCGGCTTCGCAGGTCGCCTGGAAGGTCCGTCCCACCGTCTGCCCAAGCACGTGAGCCAATGACCGAACCTCGGCCACGAAAGCCAGTCGCCCGCGCCGGATCTGGCCGATGGCCCCGCGCCGCATCAGGACGCGCTGGCTGGTCTCGGCCCAGTTTACCCGCCAGACCTCGACCTCGGCGTTGTCCCAGCGGACGTCGAGGATATCGGTCTCGGTGATGTGGTCGGAGGTCAGCACGCCCTCGGCGTCCTGCGCATCGACCGAGAGGTCCGACCCCGATCGAACCTCGGACGCCGTCAACCCGCTTTCCGGTTCGAAGTCGGTGCCGTCGAACCTCAATGTCCGATCGTGGTCAGTGAAGCGCCGCCTGCGCTGTGCCATCTACACCCGCAAGTCGAGCGAAGAAGGGCTCGACATGGAATTCAACAGCCTCGATGCCCAGCGGGAGGCCTGCGAAGCCTATATCGCCAGCCAGCGATCCGAGGGCTGGGTTGCGACCCGCGAACGCTACGACGATGGCGGTTTTTCCGGTGGCACCCTCGAACGTCCCGGTCTCAAGCTGCTTCTGGCCGACATCGACGACGGGTTGATCGACGTGGTCGTTGTCTACAAGATCGACCGCCTCAGCCGCTCGCTGATGGATTTCTCCAAGCTGGTCGAGATCTTCGACCGCAACGGCGTCACCTTCGTGTCGGTGACGCAGTCGTTCAACACCACCACGTCCATGGGACGGCTGACGCTGAACATCCTGCTCAGCTTCGCCCAGTTCGAGCGCGAAGTTATCGGCGAGCGGATCCGCGACAAGGTGGCGGCATCGCGCAAGCGCGGGATCTGGATGGGCGGCTATGTTCCGCTGGGTTATGATGTGCAGGATCGAAAACTGTTGGTGAACGACGCCGAGGCCGCATCGGTCCGCCGCCTCTTCGAGTGGTTTGTCGAACTGGGATCCGCGACGGTTCTCGCACGCGAGCTCCGCCGCGACGGCTTCCGCAACAAGCAGGGTACGCTGATCGACAAGGGCTACCTCTATCGGCTCCTGAACAACCGTGTTTATCGTGGTGAAGCCGTCCACAAGGGCAAGGCTTATCCCGGCGAGCACGACGCTATCATCGACAACGACCTCTGGGATCGGGCGCACGCCATCTTGCAGAAAAGCCCGCGCAAACGTGCAAATAACAGCCGGTCGCAGACCCCCGCCCTGCTGAAAGGGCTGATCTTCAGCGACACCGGCGCTGCCATGACGCCCACAAGCACCAAGAAGGGCGCGAAGCTTTACCGCTACTACGTGTCGATGGACGTCATCCGGAACCGCGAGACCGGCGAAGAGACCGCCCCGATGCGGCTCGCGGCTGGAATGGTCGAGGACGCTGTCGTGACAGAGGTCCGGCGCATTCTGCAGACGCCGGAGGTCGTGACGCAGGTGATCGCGGCCCTGAAGACGGAAACGGGCGCGACTTCCGAGGCCGACGTCATCGCAGCATTGCATGAATTCACCGCGCTCTGGGCGCAACTGTTCCCGACCGAGCAGGCACGGATCATCCAGCTTCTAATCCGTCGTGTCACCGTCACAGCCGACGGCTTGGAATTGGACATCAAGCGCGAAGGGATCGCAGGCGTCATCCGCGAGATGGTCGCGCCGCGCAATCTGGAGACAGCCGAATGACCCATGCCGATGACACAATTCGCGTGCAGATACCATTGAAGGTCCGCAAGAAGAATGGTCGGCCTAAAATCATGCTGCCTGCCGATTATCTGCCCAGCGAGGACCAGACGCAGGATCCGCATGTCCTCCGCGCCATTGGGCGGGCGTGGGGTTGGCGGCGGCGCATGGACACTGGCGAATTCAGCACGATCATGGAACTGGCCGAAGCCGTCGGTCTGGCCGAACGCCATGTCAGTCGCCAGTTGCGGCTGGCCTACCTCGCACCGGAGGTACTCAAGCGGCTGACCTGCGGGCGCGAGCCGTTGGCGGTCAGCCTGTACGATCTGTGCTTTCTCGCAGGAGAGGCTTGGCCAGAGCAAGAACAGAGCGGGTTCAGTTAGATTTTAATGAAAGCTCGCCTGAAAGGCCGTCGCGGTCAACGAGACATGGGCATCTAGCGGCGGGCGCAACTCAAATGCTTTCGGCTCACGCGAGAAATTCCAGAGACGGAACAAGCACCATTCTGACCGGCGCTCTTCGGCGACCGCCAGTCCATTGCGGGAAATGTAAAAGGGCGTTCGTTCCCAGCCATTTGTCGTTTTCACCTCGATCAAACGCTCCTGTCCGTCCGGCGTAAAGCTGGCAATGTCGTACCCGGCACCGTCGCCATCCTCTTCGGAAACCCACCGCACCTTGCGCGCCAGATCATCTCGACCGGCTATTTTCAGTGCGGATTGTTCGTGTGCAGCGACGCGCTCTTCTCCCGCACGTCCGAGGGCGCGGTTGCGTTCATCCCGACCCGCCACGTCAAACTTTTTAGCGACATGCAACATCTGCTCCAGTTCCAGCGGCGGCGGCTGGTTCGACAGCGTCGGTGACGGTCCAATCCAGATCTGCGCAGCCTCGCGCAAACCATTTGCTGATCGCGAGCCCGGCATCCGCCCAAGCCAGGCCGGGTTCCATGCCAACCAGCTCGCCACAGCATCGACCAAGGTCATCTGGAAATTGAACGCTGGCTTGTAGCCGAGGATCCAATCCTCGCCGAGCCCCTTCAGGACCGCGCTGATATTCTGATGCTTGAACTCGATCGAGCCTTCTGTTCGGCTCTGCAAAAGGGGCATCAAACTGCGCCGATGCTGAGCCTTGTTGTAGGGACGGCCCGCCATGTCCTCGGCCAGCATCGCGAAGTAATCCGCGACGATCAGGTCGTTTTCTTCATCGGTCCAGGGCCCATTCGACATGCCGCCAGGCTATGAGCGGAAAGTCTGTTTGTCATCAAAGACTTCTCGCGACCGTTCGCACTGTTTCGAAGAACTACGCCGCCTTCAAGTGTCTCTGACCGTTTCGATAGCGGTCGAACCTGCCTCAACTGCGGCGCAGTGAATTTTAGGCAACCTTCTGAAGGTAAAAGCATTTTTTAATGCGTCTCGTTTTGGGTGAAGGGCGGGTGAAAGGAGACGCGGGGCGTTCGGAGACCACTTTTGGGCCAACGGCCAGTCTCCGAAAGTCGGATGGCATCGTTAAACCCCTTTGAACCAAAAAGAAAAAAGGCCCGCACTAGGGCCTGGTCTTGGGTTTGCGAATGGTTTGTGGCGGAGGCGGTGAGATTCAATCATCTATAATTACTTATCTAAACCACTGATGTTAAACTTATTTATATCTTGACGTCCCTATAAATGTGTAGCATAAAGGGTAGCACACCAGCGACCCTCCCGACACTTATATTCCTTCCCCAGGCACCCCTCAGATGAACAACCTTCACCTTCGCGGATCGACTTGGCATCTCAAGCGTCGCGTGCCGAAGAGGTACGCTGAAGTTGAGTCTCGGGCTGTGATCTGGGAGAGCCTGAGTACCGACTCCAGATCCGTAGCGCTCGGCAAAGCGGAACGGGTTTGGGCCGGATATATCTCGGGGTGGGAGGCAATGCTGGCGGGGCATAGCGAGGACGCGCAGGTACGGTTTCGGGCGGCGCGTGATCTGGCGGATATGCGGGGGTTTGCGTTCTTGTCTGCGGCTACGGTTGCGGAACGGCCGCTGCAGGAAGTGCTGGCGCGGGTCGAAGCAATGCGGGCGCCTGATGGGTGGCCAGATCCCGTTATTGCCAGTGGCGTGCTTGGCGGCGCGAATGAACCCACATTGAGGCTTTCTGACCTGGTTGAGCATGCCGAGACGCTTTCCGTGCAGGACAACCGGTTCAAAAGCGCCGAGCAGATGCGACTTTGGCGTAATCCGCGGGTCCGTGCTGTGCGCAATCTGATCGCAGCACTCGGGGGCGACAGGCCGGTCGTCGAGATCGGTCCTGTGGAGGCGCGGCAGCACCGACGCTGGTGGCAATCGCGGATCGCGGACGAGGGGCAGTCGTCCCAGACGGCGAACAAGGACTTTCATTATATTTCCGGAATGCTTGCCCGGTTTTACGAGGACATCGACCATGCTGATCCGCCACGTCCTTATATGGGCGTATCGATCCGGGATCGTCATGCGAAGGTGCAACGCAAAGACGAAGTGCCTGTCGCCTATATCACTGATCGGTGGTTCGCACCCGGTGCTTTCGACGGACTGAACGACGAGGCCCGTGATATTCTACTGATCGCGCTGGAGACCGGATGTCGCCAAAGCGAGATCCACGACTTGCCTGCATCGGCGTTCCAGCTCGACGCGGATGTCCCGCATCTGTGCGTGCGCAATGAAGCGGCGCACGATCCTGATGCGCGACGCGAGATCAAAAACCGGCACTCCGAGCGGGATGTCCCCCTTGTCGGCGTAGCGCTGGCCGCAGCGCAGCGCCATCCAGCTGGTTTTCCGCGCTATCGCAACAAGCGCAGCTATAGTGCTATCGTGAACAAATATCTCAAAACCCACGATCTGGTTCCGGAGGGCGTCACCGTCGGCGGCCTACGCCATACCTGGGAGAGCCGATTGAAGGCGGCAGGTCTGCACACCGACGATCGTGGCGAGTTGATGGGCCATTCGGTCAAGGCGTTGCGTGGGCGGGAGCATTACGGCGACGAGATGGATCTCGAACGGCGGCAGGCCCTTGCGGCATCTATCGCGTTCACGGTTCCGGATCATCTGGCGTAGCGCGTCCGGTACGACGTGAGCGGGCAGCCAGAATCCTTGTGGCGCGGGAGCGCGCATCTTGTCGCGTGCGGGCGGCCTCCAGCTCCCGCTCCAGCCGCTCGAAGATCGGCAGATAGACGAGGTCGTGCTGGATCAGCAGGGCGACGTCTTCGAGCGCACGTTCGATCCGCGCGACGTCGATCTCTGCGGTGTTGCACTGCCCCATCACGCACCGTCCATCCGGCAGAGCCGGGTCGGTACGAGGATGAGGAGCGCGCTTGGCATTAGGCAATATCTCTCAGGGCGCACAACCAAGAGGTTGCGCGAGGGGTTGTTGGACGGAATGACCGAGTTCAGGTTCTGGTTGAAGTTACTTTACCACGGCGCGCTCTGGTTCGCCTGGCCTCAACTCACTGAAATCGTTATTTTATGTGGATAACTATTGCCTGCGGCAGGCTGATCGTGCGGTTTCGCACATTGATTAGAGCAGGATGCCCGCTGATCGTTACAGCGCGTCGATACAGGGAGGATCACGGTTCGGGCGTATCTTCGCTCATCGGCTTGTCAGAAGGCTCTGGTGCATCAGGTGAGGCGACGGAGTCAGAACCCCACGCGACGCCGTATTGGGCGCGCGCAAGATCAGCGAAACGCAAATTCGTCGCTGATCCCGAGATGCTTGGCGGATCGAACGCGCGGTCCGAAAACGAAAACCTGACTGGGTCTTCGCCATCGAGGCGCAAAAGCAGGCTGTCGGTCTCCAGATCGACCCGATGGCGAAGCGCGATCGCGTGCTGTCGCGCGAGGCTGATAAACCGGAAAATCCAGCGGCCCCGGCTTACGAACCCTCGATCAGGAAATTGAGCTTTGCGTTGATGTCGCGGACCTCGGTGCGCAGGGCGTGGAACGCTTCGGCCTGGTTCTGGTAGCCCTCGTCGATCTGTTGCATGAAGGCCAGCAGCCGTTCCGCGAAGCTGGTCATCTGGTCTGGGTTGGTCGGCTCCAGCAGGTTCAGCAGGGGCATAAGCTTGCGGATATCCACGCGCATCTCGTCGATCTTCGAGGTCAGAACTTCGGCGTCCGATTTCAGGGCGGTCGGTTGAGGTTGGGTCATTCGCAGAGTCCTTCTTAAGGGTTGGAATAGCTTCGGGTGGAATGAGCCGGGCAAGCTGTCGCAGCACCATCGCCGCGCGCCCGACGCGCAGATGCAGCGAAAGGCGCATCCGGCTTCGGAGGCTGGCGGCCTTGAACGCGCGGCCTGCGGCCTTGGGATTGACCTCCTCGCCAGTCTGTCCGTGGCGTGGGACTAGGAGGCCAAGTCGTGTTGGCGAGGGCGCGACGCTCCACCAGCTGTCGACGGCGATCAGCGCGTCGTTGAGCTCGGCGAGCGTGGTCGGCAGGTGATGATCGAAGGCCCTGTTCACGTCATTCGCAAAACAGGCGGCAGGCTCCAATACGCCCTTTCGCACGTGGCCGGTCAGAACCAGATCCGGAGTCGCGCACCAATGCGGCTCCGGCAGACCCAGCCGGTGGGCCAGATCGACGGCAAGGGCATCTGTCGCACGCTGCGAGGTGCGGACCTCGAACGGACGTCCCGACCACGCCTGACGCGCCGCGACGAGATGGACATGCTCGCAATTGGACACATGCCCGCCCCAGGCAAACCACGGTACGAGGTCGGGAGGGGTGCCGCTGCGCTCCAGAACCCGGGTCGTGATTGCATGCCAATCCGCATCGGACAGATGCAGGTCCGGCGGCAGCGACAGCGTCGTGTGGACGATGCCCAGGCCCTTGGGATCATCATAGCATTCGAACCAGCGCATCAGCCGCCCGGGGTCTGTCTCGGGGATCGATCCGGTCAGCACCCGACCTTCACGCCCGACATAGTGACCGATCTGCGATGCGCGATCGTGAAAGGTGCGGTACGGCCTCATGACGCGAGACTGTCCCGCGCAAGAAGCATCGTCTTGCGCACCTCCCGAAAGATCTTCTTCACATCATCCGGCTTGATGAGGGAAAGCTCTCCGTTCGCGACCCTCAGCAGCTGATGCAGTGTCGCGCTGACCGGCGCGAGATGGCGGATGATATCATCGGCGCTGCTCTCCGCCCCATAGGCAAGACCCGCCGCTTCTAGATACGCCGCACGCGAGGTGAAGCCATGTTGCGCCCGCAATACGTCGATCTGCGCCAGAGCTTCTGGAGCGATACGGACGGTGAATTTGGTTTGAGCATTGGACATTCGGATACCTCGTTGTGATGTATCCAAAAGCTATCGAGCCCGATCTTCAGCTGTCAGCATCAAAGACGTTCGGCAAGTGGAATATATGTGGATAACCCTCGCACAAGTTCAACGTGGACAGGGATTTGCCCCCCTTGCAGTCCTTCGCGTTTTTCGGGAAAATCCCTCCGGATCATATCTAGCGGGTGGGATGACATATTCTTTTTCCCGAGCGAAACGTTTGTCCGAGCTCCGCGCAATTTCTCAAATGTGGTGGCATGCCCTAGGTACTTTCTACGAGAAACCGTCCCTGATGTTGTTAAACGATCTTGGATCGGGACAGCCCACTTGCGGAACGCGGGCAGTGCCAAAACAGCACTCGACAACAGTGAGCATGGCCAACGCTTCAATGGAAATCCCGAGATTTGGGAATGACACGCACGTTCCGCGGATGGGCGCGAACGCCGACTTGTCCGGGCAGCGGGTTGGTCGGGTGGTCGCCGCGCGTGGTGACGCTAGGCATCGAGTGGGCGGAAAGATCGTCGAGGCGGAGACTGCGGTCCTCCAGATGATCGGCGACGATGTGGATGACGCGGCCATCAGTCTGGACGCGGCCCTGCACGACCAGCAGGCGGGCGGCCATGATGATGGGGCGGTAGGCCTCGAACATCTTTGGCCAGATCACCAGATTGGCGACGCCGGTTTCATCCTCCAGCGTGATGAAGCACACGCCCTTTGCGCTGCCCGGTTTTTGGCGGACCAGCACCAGCCCGGCAAGGGAGACCTTCGCGCCGTGCCGTAGACGGGTCAGATCGTCGGAGCAGGTGAACCCCTGCTTGGTCAGGCTGGCGCGGTAGAAGCTCATGGGGTGAGCTTTCAGCGACAGGCGCAGGGTCTGGTAATCGGCGACGACGTGTTCCGCGCGGCGCATGGCGGGAAGTGCGACGTCGGGTTCGGGACCTGCGGTGGCGGCGTCCGCGTGTTCAAATATCGGCAAGCTGGGCGCATCTCGCAGCGCCTGAACTTGCCAGAGGGCTTGTCGTCGGTCGAGGCCCATGGATCGCATAGCATCAGCGGCAGCAAGGCGGCGGATACTGCCGACGTCAAGACCCGCACGACCCTTGAGCGCCTCCACATTCGCGAACGCGGAATCGCGCGCGGCCATGATCCGCAGACCCGCCTCGCGGTGCATGCCATCGATCTGGCGCAGGCCGATACGCAGGGCGAAACCGTCTGCGCACGGCTCCAGCGTACAGTCCCAATCGGAATAGCTGATATCGACCATGCGCACCTCGACGCCATGATCTCTTGCGTCGCGCACGATCTGCGCGGGCGCATAGAACCCCATCGGTTGCGAGTTGAGCAGCGCGCAGGCGAAGGCAGCGGGATAGTGACACTTCATCCAACTCGACACATAAACCAATTTGGCAAAGCTGGCGGCGTGACTTTCGGGAAAGCCGTATTCGCCGAACCCCTTGATCTGATCGAAGCAGCGTTGCGCGAAATGCGGATCATAGCCGCGCGCCGTCATCCGCCCGACCATCTTTTCCTGCAACTTTTCGATCGTGCCGCGGGATCGAAAGGTCGCCATCGCCTTGCGTAATTCGTCACTTTCCTTGGCTGAAAACTGGGCCGCGTCCATCGCGATTTTCATCGCCTGTTCTTGAAAGATCGGGACGCCCAGCGTGCGACCAAGGATGCGGATCAACTCGTCCTGCGGATGCTCCGGCCCCGGCGCGGGATAGACGACAGGCTCCAGCCGTTGGCGACGGCGTAGATAGGGATGCACCATGTCGCCCTGTATGGGGCCTGGGCGCACGATGGCAACTTCGATAACCAAATCGTAAAATACACGCGGTCGCAGCTTGGGCAGCATCGCCATTTGCGCGCGGCTTTCCACTTGGAACACGCCGAGGCTGTCACCGCGACACAGCATATCATAGGTCGGGCGCCGGTCGTCCGGCTCTCGATCCTCGATCGGCACGGTAGCCAGGTCGTAACGTGAACCGTGATGCGCCTCGATCAGATCGAAACCCTTCGCGATACAGGTGAGCATCCCCAACGCCAGAATATCGACCTTGAAGATGCGCAACGCCTCGATGTCATCCTTGTCCCACTCGATGAAGCTGCGCTCGGGCATCGCGCCATTGCCGATGGGCACCATCTCCGTCAGGGGGCGCTCGGTCAGGATGAAACCGCCGACATGCTGCGACAGATGTCGTGGCATTCCGATCATCTGCCGCGCCAGTTTGAGGACCATACGCAGATAGGGATCAGTGAGGTCCAGTCCGGCCTCCTTGGCGCGCTGATCGTCCACATCCCCCTCGAAGCTGCCCCAGACCGTGCTTGCCAACTTCGAGGTTATATCCTCGGACAGGCCCATCCCCTTGCCCACTTCGCGAATGGCGGAACGGGGGCGATAGTGGATGACGGTGGCGCACAGGCCCGCACGCTCCCGCCCATATTTGGCGTACATGTACTGGATGACCTCCTCGCGCCGCTCATGCTCAAAATCCACATCGATGTCGGGCGGCTCGTCACGGGCCTCATTGAGGAAACGCTCGAACAGCAAATCGTGCGCGGTCGGATCGACGGAGGTAATGCCGAGACAGTAGCACACAGCGGAATTGGCGGCGGACCCGCGCCCCTGGCATAGGATCGGGGGCGTGGCCTCCTCCCGCGCGAAATGGACGATGTCGCGGATGGTCAGGAAATAGCGGGCGATGTCCTTACGCGCGATCAGGTCGAATTCTTTTGCGAGGACCTCGCGCACCTTGTCGGGCACGCCGTTCGGATAGCGGGCTGCCGCACCCTGCCATGTCAGGCGCTGCAATTCCTGCATAGGGGAGCGACCTTCTGGCACGATCTCGTGCGGGTATTCATAGCGCAGATCGTTGAGGGTGAACGTGATGTCATCCGCAACCTTGCGGGTCGCGGCGATGGCATGGGGCCAGCGTGCGAACAGGCGGCACATCTGCGCAGGGGATTTGAGATGACGCTCCGCGTTGGCCAGCAACCTGAACCCGGCGCGCTGGATGGTTATGCCCTCGCGGATGCAGGTCATCACATCCTGAAGCGGGCGACGGTCGGGGATGTGGTAGAGGACATCATTGGTGGCGAGGATTCCCAGCCCATGCGCCCGCGCGAGGGTATCGAGCCGGTTGATCCGCGCTACGTCGTCGCTGCGATAACGATAGCTTGCCCCAATATAGCGTAGCTCCGGCAAGGCGCGCGCGAGGCGGGAAAACGCCGCCTCGAACTGGTCGATATCCTCGTCCGGCATGGCAATCAGATGCAGGCCTTCGGCGTGATCCGCCAACATCTCCAGCGTCAGATGCGTCTCTCCCTTGGCCTGCCAGTCGCCATCCGCCGTTACCATCTTGCCGCGTGACAGCAGCGTGGACAGACGCGCGTAGGCGGCGCGGTCACGCGGATAGGCGAGGAATTCCGCGCCGCACAGCAACACCAACCGCACACCGATCATGGGCCGGATGCAGGCCGTCGCTGCCTCGGTATGTACCCGCACAACACCTGCCAGCGTATTGCGGTCCGCGATGCCCATCGCGTCATAGCCAAGGTGGTTCGCCGTTGCGCACAGCTCACTGGCGGTGGAGGCCGCATGCAGGAACGAGAAACAACTGGCCAGCCCTAGCTCTACGTAAGACGCGGGTGGGTTGCAGGTGAACCGGTTATCTTCCGCCAACAAGACCCGCTTATGTCCCTCCTGCTGCGGCATTACGCAAAGAATCCGTGCAGGAACCAGCGAGGTTCTTCACCGCGCCCGTCGCCGATTACGCCCTCGCGGTATAGCCAGAAGCGGCGACCGTCCTCGACCTCAACCTTGTAGTAGTCGCGCAGCCGCGATCCGGGTTTGTCGCGCCACCATTCTGGCGCGATCCGCTCCGGCCCCGATTGACGCGCCGTGCGCAGGGTGACGCGCCGCCAGATGAATTGCGCGGGCGGACCTTCGGGCACGGCATAGACAACGGTGACTTCTTCGGGCCGATCAAGCAGACGGATTGGGCGTTCGGCGGTAACAACGGGAGGCACTTGCGGATCGTTGCCGAGTGCCGTCACCCGCCGTTCCATGCGATCCGGCAGATGGCTTTCCTCCCAATGCGACCATGAGACGTGGCGCGCGCCCAGTCGTGCACTGAGCCGGTCGAGCAGGCCAGCCACGTCCGCATCCGCGTCGTGCGCGCCGTCCAGTCCGGTTTGGGTAGCCTCCAGCGGCTCGGTGCGCAGCGCCTCCAGTGTCAGCATATCGAAGCCGAAACCGGCATCGACTCCGTCGAGCTTACCGTTCAGCAACCGCAACATATGAGTAGGATCACGGCTCGCCCGTGCAAAGGCAACGTCCATCCAGCGCGCCTCCCCATCCACACAGTAGATCGTCAGGCGTAGAGCACGCGCGCCGCGACCGGACGCTTCCAGATCGGTGCAAAGCTGCCAGGCAAGGTCGGGCAAATATGGACCTGCATCCATCACCGGCTCCGCCAGCCGGGAACGCGCAATCAGGTGAACTTGATCCACCGGTGCGTCTAGAGGGTCAGCTTCGCGCCCCATCGCGCGGTCGAGCTGGATCAACGGATTGCGCCCCTGCGGTAGGTTCGCGAAGCGTCGCATCAGCGACACGCGCGGCATATTGTTCAGCGCACCGATGGTCTTGAGGCCCAACCGGTCGAGCAAGCGTTCCGTGTCAGATCCCAACCTCAGCGCACAGACAGACAGCAGCGCAAGGCGCGCACCCAGATCGTCAGGCTCACAGATCACCCGCTCCTCGCCGTGTCGCGCAAAAGCCTGCGCCGCAAGCGATGTGGGCGCAATTGCCAACCTTACGCTGATCCCCTGCATGGTGAACCGGCCCGCAATATCATCCAGCAACGCCGTCTCTCCTCCGAACAGATGCGCCACGCCGGTCACGTCTACAAACAAGCCGTCCGCGCCGTCACGCGCGCTCCACGGCCCCCAGCGGCGTGCCCAGAACACCAGTCGGTCAAGCAGCGCCGCGTCGCCCTGCGCATCCGCAGGCTCGACATGCAGATCGGGATGGATCGCCTGCACGTCCACGATCCGCGCGCCGGACCGGATACCGCGCGCGGTGGCGGTCGTGGACGCTGCATGGATCACCGGTCCGTGCGCGCCGTCGCGCGCCAGAACCACCGGGACATCATTCCCCGGAAGCGTCCTGTCGCGCCGCGCCACGATCCTCCACCGCTCCATCGCCAGATGCGGGAACCAGATGGAGACGATCCTCTTTGGCACCCGGCTCATGCTGTGAGATCCACGTTCCCGGCGGACGTCCCTGTGCCCGGATCAGGTCGGCGCGCCATTGCGGCGCACCCGGCGCGCCAGCATCGTGGGGATGGCGCAATGAGGGCAACGCGCCTATGCGCCACCTCTGCCGCGCTGCACTCAGCCCCTGCGCATCGTGGGATCGGATCAGCCAGACCGGCACGCCAGATGCCTCCGCTCTGAGCGCAAGCCGCTTGGTCGCCGTGAAATCCAACACCGCCGGATTGCCATGGATCTCGCCCACCACAGCACCCAGACCGGCACAGGCCGCGCCTTCCTCCATAGCCCAGAGCACATCGCGCGGATGGCTGACTTCGATCCGCAGCAGCGCTCCGAAACGCATGGGTTTGCCCGACCCCGGCAGATACAGCCGCCCAGCCCCCTGCCCCGAAGCACGATCCTGCAACCACAGCACTGTGCGCTGCGTCGCAGGTAGGGCTGACAGCACGAACGCCGTCACCGAAAGATCGTCTGCCCGCGCGGCCTGCGCCTCCTGCAACGCAACCTCTCCCGGACGGGGCACGCACCGACGCACCTCGCAGGACTGCATACGTGCAGTCGGCAAGCGTAAAACCTGCCCGTATGTTGAATCGATTCCCATTCACCGATCCATATGTTCACACTTTGTTCCAATTTGGAATGTGGTGAAATCAGCACAGAGCTGATCTGATGGCATCCTTCTTGGGGGACGCAAAGCGGGACAAGTCCAGTGATGTTTCCCCACCCGGCGATTAATCGTCGATGATATCAATACTCTGCCCAGCGGCGGGTGGCGTCGATTTTGTGGCGCCCCGCCTACCCAGTGCACGATCGGCAATGCCGGGCGATGGGTGACCGGGAAAGCCCTCTCCGAAATATCGTACCATTTCGATATATTTAAGCCCTAGCGAGGACATTTTGCAGATCTGAAATCCACCGATACTATCCTTAACAACGAGCCCGCCAGATTTTGCCGAAACCTCTAATCCATGCTCACTGAAGCGAGCGATTAGCTCACCCCACGACCTGCTATCGGTGTAGATACGCTGCGCAAGCTCACTCAGCACGGCTAGCTCATCGGGCATTGGAATTCGGTCAAGATCGCCTTTTTTATCAGCAGCACCACCGGATGCGGATATTGGTCTAGTAGGTGCGGTAGAAAACGTTTCCGAGGTATCTTCGTCAGCAGCTGCCTGCCTCTGAGGCGCGAATACTAGCTCAGGCAAAACGGTTTCCCATGTGTCACGGCGCGCATAATGGGCAAATCGTTCATCACCGTCGGATTTGCGCCAGTGGACCACTGCCCCCACCGTACCGGAATAAAGGACCCTACCCGATGGATATTCCCATGATTTTGACATTCGGCCCAAGACGCAACCATTGCGATCCAAGAACTCCCAAGCCGAGCTCCTGTATTCTAGCCGCAGCGGATCACCCACCTTGCACGTTCGGATCGCATCGTGAATTTCGTGCCGCGGCCCGTATCGGCTGGGGAAGGACAGGTTGGAATATTTGAGATTTGGCAAATGATAGACTCGGGCGGGCGGCACGCCGATTGGGTTATCCGGCGACACCTTTCGTTGGATGATCGATGGTGTGCTGGGTTTAAGCAATGCGTGGGCACCCGAGGTCATCACGGTCAGGCTCACCTGCGCGCGGGTCATTGCCACGTAGAAAAGCCGCCGCGGAGCGTCACGGTCTTCGTTTTTTGAGGGGTTGTCCCAACCGCCATTCAGAATGGCCACATGATCGAATTCCAGCCCCTTGGCCCGATGCGCTGTCAGTAACAGCAGGCCGCGCTGTTCGCCGCGCGTGTCGCGGGACCATTCGGCCAGCCATTCGACGATATCGGGCACAGGCATCGCCTTCGCCTTCAATTCTCGTGCCAGCTCGGCGATACCTTCGGCCAGAAGGTCGATCCATTTGTTTGGAGCCTGCTCATTTAGAATGTCGAGGATATCGGCCACTCCCAACAGTTCGCCCTGCCGCTGTCGAAGGCCGCTAACCAACGCCTGAGTTTCGCGCAATCGCCAGATATTTGGCAGGTCCTCATTGGCCATCTCGACCTTGATCTTCAACTGCTCGGCATAGGTGCGCACTGCGTCAAGTTTGCGCCAATCCCGTGAGATTACGGCGGTGCGGGCCCATGACCATTCAGGATCCAGTCGGGACAGGCGTACCAGTTCATCGACCGCTGCCATAGCCTGTGGAATATCCCCATTGGGAACATCCAAGAGCTGAACCCTGCCCTGCGCCACGCCATCTGCGCCTGCAAGCACCCCTCCCTCGGGCGTGTTTGCACGGTCAGCGTTTATCCTGATTTCATGCTCCAGCTTCATTCGATCTGGCGCGGCCGAAATCACAGTATTCGCGGCTGAAATTATGTGGCGGGTAGAGCGATAATTCTCGACCAGAAACGCCGGACGCGCCTTATAATCCTTTTCGAATTTGCGGATAAATTCGATGGATGCGCCGTTAAAGGCGTAGATGTTTTGATCGTCATCCCCGACCGCAAACAGGCTAAGCTTCATATCTGCATCGTCCAGCGACCGACCTGCAATTGCAGAGATCAGCTGGTATTCCTCTGGCCCGATGTCTTGATACTCATCCACTAGGATCCAACGATAGCCCTGAATTAGCGTGTCGCGCTGCGCCTCGGCCTCGGCCTTGGATAGGCCCTCACCCTCCAGCTGACGCACTGCTTCCATCACGATGTTATCAAAATCTGCGGTATCCGCGCGTTGACCGACAAAGCTGGCACCGACGAGCTTCATCGCCAAGGAATGACAGGTTGAAACCGTCACCCCCATAGCATCGTCCCCAACCAGAGCGCGCAATCGTACTCTAATTTCAGCAGCAGCGTGCCTGTTATATGCAAGAACCAGAATACCCTGCGGATCCTCACGCTTCATACGCAGCAAATAGGCAATTCGGTGGACCAGAACGCGCGTTTTTCCTGATCCCGGCCCCGCCAAGACCAGAACATTCGTCCGATCACGATCATCGGTTACGATTTCCTGCTGAACCTTGTTGCCCAGCTTCTCAACGATTGCATCCCAGGATGCGCTGGTGGTTTGCCGCCTGACTTCACGACCCACACCGGGCATCCAGCGCTTCATGAACTGCTCCTTGTTGAGCAGGAAGTAATCCTCGGACAGGCGTGTGGCATCTGTCATCATGCGCATGCCGGTTTCCGCATAAGCCGCCATGACGTGGGTTTGCAGGGTTTGCTCGCTGTAATGTTCCTCTAACGGGGTAAAGTGCGCCTGCGTGAATTGGCCGCCGGCAGGGTCGAGGTGCACCGTCATGGCGGAGCGGAACACTGTCAGCCCCTTGCCTAGGGTTAGCACGCCCTGTTCGTGCAGCCACATCAATGCGCGTTCCATCAGCTTCGTCATATCACGCACGCCGACGCCCTTGAGAAAAGCATCCTGCGTTAGCTGCGCCAACAGATCACCGACCGTTGTTTCAACCTGTTGGTCCTTGCCGCGAGCACCCTTGTTCAACCGCCCTGTCAGGTAGGTGAGCATCAGTTCGGCGGCTAGCCATCGGACCCGTGCTGTCTCTTGGATCACTCGCCATGATCGGACCAGCGTAACCAATAACGTGTTGCGGCTGGCCTTGCGCAGCGAAATATTGCCCTGCCCCCCCTCCTGAGTGCGCCCGTCCTGTGCCATGCCGCGCACCAGCTTATCAATCGCGTCGGGCCTGACATCTGGATGGGCCTTGTCCCGCAATCGTTGGCAGGCCTCAGCAAGGTTCAGGGGCACGGGAGTGCGGTCATCCAAATCTGGGGCAAGTTCCTGCATCAACGCAATCAGATCGGCTTCCAGTGCAGAAGCTTGCGCCAACCTCTGCGCCGAGGAGTGTGCAACACCAACATGAACGAAGACGGTGATCGCCACGTCATTTCGCGCAATGCCTAGGGATTCAAGCGTCGCCATGGCCCTTGGCAGTGCCCCCGGAGGGATGCCGGCCACACCGCACAGCTCATCAGTTGAAACGCCCTCATCCGCGGGTGCGGACATGAGATGTTTAACGATAGACAGCAATTGCCTGCGATGTGACTGCGTTATATCTGCCTCGGCCAGACGGCTTTTTGCCTCATCTACCGACCGAACCCGCAGGGAGGACGGGAAAACCTGCACTCGGTTTTCCTCACGCGATACCAGATGCGCCTCCTCCAGCCATGATACGGCCGTCTTTACGCGGGTATCGTCGGTCGTGCTGTCACGCTCGAACGTCTGATCCTTTTCAGAGCGCACAATCTCACCCGAGGTTGCGACAACCTTGCCTGTCTTTTTTGTGCGATCATCAATCCGGCGAAGTGCCTTTAGGATTGCCCCAATCTCATGCCGTGCAAGGCGTGAGCTGGCCGTCAGGCGAAATTGGCGTTCAACGTCATCCGCCGCAAATAGCAGAACGCAATGGGCGTCCTCCCGATCGCGTCCCGCGCGGCCTGCCTCCTGTAGGTAATTTTCCAGCGATCCGGGAATATCAGCGTGGATGACCAACCGGATATCGGGCTTATCGATCCCCATGCCAAAGGCATTGGTCGCTGCGATCACGCGCAACTCGCCTACGCGGAACTGCTCCTGTACGGTCTGCTTGTCGTCAGGGCTCATCCCCGCGTGGAAATGTGCCGCATCCATCCCTTGTGATTTCAGGAATGCAGCGACACGCTCTGTTTCTTTGCGCGATGAGCAATAGACCGCCGCACCTGAACGCCCATCTGTGGGCAGCAGTTCCAGCAACACAGTTAGGACGTCGGATAGCTTGGTCGCCTTGGTCGTTGGCCGTACATCAAACGCCAAGTTTGTCCGCGATGCGCCACCATCCAGCGGCAGCAGCTCAATGCCTGCCTTGGTCTGGAAGTGGCTTATGATATCCGCCACGACCTCAGGCTTTGCCGTTGCGGTCAGGCAGATCATGGGTGCGGGCGGCATGTCACCCGAAAATTCCTTGATGAAACGGCCCAGATAGCGGTAGTCTGGCCGAAAATCATGCCCCCATTTCGACACGCAATGGGCCTCATCAATCGCCCACAGCCCAACCTCGCGCTGGGCCAAAACGTTGCGGATAGAGGGGCTTCGCAACTGTTCGGGAGAGATGATGAGGATACCAGCATCCCCCATCCGCACCTTGTTGAGAGCGTCCTGACGTTCCGGCATGGACATCATGCCGTTGATCGTAACCGAGCAAGAGATACCGGCACGTTCCATTCCATGCACTTGATCCGCCATCAGCGCGACCAAGGGTGAGATAACAACCGTTAACGCGCCAATCGTGTCGAACCTCGACAATGCGGGCACCTGATAACACAGGGACTTTCCAGTTCCCGTCGGCAGGATCCCCAACAGGCTGTTGCCTGACATTGCCTCATCAACGATGCGTTCCTGCAGGGGGCGCCCCTCGGGATCAACAGGTTTTGGGCGAAAGCTAGGGAAGCCGAACCATCGCTCCAACGCGCGCACCGGATCGTTCTGTTCCGCGCACCATGCGCAGTTGGGATCCTTGCACGATGTATCACGCAGGTGTTTGACGATCAGTGATGCTTCGCGAAATTGTGCACGAACCCAGGGTGGCATCACGGAATCGCCGGAAGCCACGGTGATCCAGGACAGAGCATAGGCCATTGGCCAGCCATTCTGGGGGCTGCTCAAACGAGTTAGGGCCTGCTCGATACGCACGCCACAGGCGCGTCCGTCCAGCATGCGCATGATCGCCATGCGCGCCTGCTCGTAATCAGGGCATTCGCGGCCGCGCACATAGCGAAATACAGCATCAAAGCCGCCTGCCCGTTCCATGCGTGTGGATAGGTAATGGTAAGCGGTCAGCGCGTCTGGCTCATCCTTTGACAGCTTAACGAAAGCATCTAGTTGATTTGCCAGCACATCAAAGACCAGCCTTGCGTCCAGCTCCGGATCATTCACATGGCCAGTTTCCAGCCGCCCGTCATGGTAGTGTTTCACCAGATGGTGGTACGGGTTTCGCGGAAAGGCCAGCGGGTTAAGCCACAGAGTGTCGATCGGTGCTTGAATGATCTTAGCCAATCGGGGCTTGGTTGCGACCAGATGCTCCAGATCGTGATTAAGGAAGTTGTGGCCAATCGGATGGGCCACATCACCGATCTGCGCCTCTAGCTGGTCCAAGAATTCGTCGGAGATGCCGCCCATTGCCTTTAGCGCGGGTCGATCATCCGCACGCACGGCTGCTATGGCAAATATCTTGGCCTTTGATGGATCAACTTCTAAGTCAATCGATAGGCAGTGGGACAATATTTCAGTGTGACGCATTTACATTTGTCCGTGATTATCGATTAGCCGAGCAAAGCCCTATTGGTTTCAAGGGCGTAGGCCAGCGTCTGCACGTATTGGTACAGCAGGGTTCCGAATTGACGGCGGCGGCCCACGTCAAATGGGGGTAAAATACGCAACAAAGTGGAGCACGCATCGCTACAGACCAGGCCGCCAGACACTGCGACAGATAGACTCTAACCTCGGTACGCAGCCTAGTAATGCCCACATGTCGGGTCAGATCGAGAGTCGGATCCACGCTGCCCTTACGCAACAGAAAGCTGCAAAGTACGCCCTGGTGGCGTACATTCCTCCACCGTGTCAAATGTCATTTCTAAGCAACCTAAACGCTAAAGCTCTTAAGGCAGTCAGCCATATGGAAAAAAAAGTGTCAATTGAACAGTATTGAGCGGCATATCGATATTACGCCTGATGAACAACCTAGGTTCTGTTGACAAACTGGATTCCCAAATCGTCTGATTTCTGATTCAAAGTTG
>OLHK01000029.1_pt1 | contig 75195 bp, 58 predicted proteins | sample 1609371 | NCBI WGS metagenome assembly OLHK01 (sample SAMN05416779, study PRJEB24817) | seawater metagenome | isolation source: Sea water | place: Canada:Atlantic | collected 2013-11
CGAGATTTCTGCCTGTCTCGTGGGCTCGGAGATGTGTATAAGAGACAGGTCCGCAGGCGGTGCGGGAACGGCAACCGGGGCCCCGCCCCCGTTGTTTATGGTCACGCTGGGCGCGGGCTCGATCCGGTCCGGCAGATCGGACAGGTCGTAGGCCGTCATTCCGATCGTCGCGGCGGCTGCACCGATGGAGGGGGCCTGCCCCTCAACGAACAGCTCGTAAACCGCATTTTCCGAATTCGCATCGGTGATCCGCTGACCTGTCGTTCGGTCGATCAGCACGAATTCCGTGCCCTCCGGCGGTTGGAATTTGCCCGGGCTGGCCGGACGCAGACGCAGATATTCCTCCATGAACTGACCGAAGACCGGGGCGCAAAGACCACCCCCGGTGCCGCCGCGCCCAAGACTGCGTGGATTGTCGAAGCCGATATAGCAGCCCGCGACGATGTTCGGGGTAAAGCCTACGAACCAGGCATCCTTGCTGTCATTGGTCGTTCCGGTCTTGCCCGCCAGGGGCACCGGCAGATAGCTCAGAGAGCGGGCCGTGCCGCGATCCACCACGCCTTCGAGCATCGAGATCAGGCGGAAGGCCGTGACCCGGCTCATCGTGCGTTCGGCGGTGGAATAAAGGTACGGCTCCGGCTGATCGTTATACTCGGTCTGGTCGCATCCGATGCAGCCGCGCTGATCGTGGCGATAGATCGTATTGCCGCGACGATCCTGAATCCGGTCCACCAGGGTCGGCTCCACCCGCTGCCCGCCATTGGCGAACATCGAATAGGCGGAAATCAGGCGGAACAGCGTGGTTTCCTGCGCCCCCAGACTGATCGGCAGATATTCCTGCATGTCGTCATAGATGCCGAAACTCTCGGCGTAATCGGCCACCACATCCATTCCGATCGTGTCCGCGATGCGCACCGTCATCAGGTTCAGCGATCGCTCCAGCCCGACCCGCATCAGGGTCGGACCGTTGAACGTGCCCTCCCCGGAATAGTTCTTTGGCGTCCAGGGCGCCTGCCCCGGAATGTTGAGGACGAACGGAGCATCCAGAATGATCGAGTTCGGCGTGTATCCCTGATCGAGTGCGGCGGCATAGACGAACGGTTTGAACGCCGAACCCGGCTGTCGCGTCGCCTGTGTCGCCCGGTTGAAGCTAGAGGCGTCGTAGGAGAAGCCGCCCTGCAGCGCCAGCGTGCGCCCCGTGCGGTGATCCATCACCATGAAGCCGCCCTGAACCTCCGGCACCTGGCGCAGGTTCCAGTTCGTGAAGGTGCCCGCCTCATCCCGGCCCGGTGTCACCAGGATGATGTCGCCCACCTCGAACAGATCCGAGGGCGCGCTGGGCGCGGATCCCAGACGGGTTCCCGCAAGGCGCGGACGCGCCCATTGGAAATCGCTGACATAAAGCGTCTGCGCCGACACGTCATCAGGCAGATCGGAGGGGGGATCCTCCACACCGATAAGCGCGCCCTGCGCGTCCATGTCCAGCACGACGGCCATGTGGAAGTCGGGCACGTCGCGCACACCGCGGGTGCCCCGCAAAGCCTCGCGCCATGCGGCCTCATCCGTCAGATCGACCTCATCGGGGTCGAGCGCACCCAGCGGGCCGCGATAGCCGCCCCGCTCCATATCGTAGGCGATCAATGCGGTGCGCAAGGCTTCGGCCGCGGCGGCCTGCAACTCAGGCTCGATTGTGGCGCGAATGGTCAGGCCGCCGGTCAGAACCCGTTCGGAGCCAAGCTGCTGCGACACGCGACGGCGGATTTCCTCGGTGAAGTAGTCGCGACCGGGCAGATGCTGGGTCAGAGGAATGTAATCGCCATTCTGGACCGACAGCAGCGGCGCGTTCTGGGCTTGGGTCACCTGCTCCGGCGTCAGATAGCCGTTCTCCCCCATTTCGCGCAGCGTATTGTTGCGCCAAAAGGTCGCGATTTCCGCATCGTTCACCGGATGGCGGTCGGACGGAGCCTTGGGCAAGGCGGCCAGATATGCGGCCTCCTGCGGGGTCAGCTCCTCCAACGTCTTGCCGAAATAGTTGTTGGCCGCAGCCACGATGCCGTAGCTGTTCTGACCCAGATAGATCTCGTTCAGATAGAGTTCGAGGATCTGATCCTTGGTCAGCACCCGTTCCAGCCGGGTTGCCAGGATAACCTCACGAATCTTGCGCTCTATCTCACGCTCACCATCCAGCAGGAAGTTCTTCACCACCTGCTGCGTAATGGTCGAGGCCCCGCGCAAGCGGCCGCCCTGCGCCGCGTCCAGCACGGCGGAAATGATGCCCCGCACGTCGAAACCCGGGTGGGAGTAGAAGGTCCGGTCCTCGGCGGAGATGAACGCCTGAATCACCAGCGGCGGAACCTCGTCAATGGGCACGAACACCCGGCGTTCGCGCAGGAATTCGTCGATCAGCGCACCTTCCTGACTGTAGACGCGCGTCAGGGTCGTCGGTTCGTACTGGGCCAGTTCCTCAGGGTCGGGCAAACCGGCGGAATAGGACCAGACCACGGCACCCACGATCAGAACGCCGAAGACGAGGCCGATGACCAACGCGCTGAAAATCCAGCCGAAAAAACGCAAAATATAGATCATACCCTGATCCTCGATCCCTTACCTGCGGCGCGGTTCGGATGCCCGCGCGGCCCTACTCGTCGTCTCATAGCACTCGATTCCGGGAAAGTCAGGGCCGATCGTTCAGTCCCCGTTCGCACCTGCGACACGTGCCGGGGCGGGCCGGACCTGCGCCGACAATACCCCGTCCCGCTCCACCCAATCATCGAGTGCGGCCAGGATACCCTGCGCGGCATGGCCCCGCCAGCGGGGTGAGATCATGTTTGCGCGATCCGTCGCATCCGACAGAAAACCCAGCTCGATCAGCATGGAGGGAATGTCCGGCGCCTTGAGTACGCGAAACCCGGCGGAGCGGTGCGGGTTGGAGCGGATCACCCCGACAGCGTGGCGCATCGCCTCGACCGTGGCGCGGGCCAGCATCGCGGATCTCGCGTTCGTCTCACGCTGGGCCATATCGGTCAGAAGCAGGGCCAGATCGTCATCCTCCACCCCCAGATCGACCCCGCCCAGAGTGTCGGCGCGGTTCTCCAACTCCGCCAGGGCGGCGGCCTCGGCGGAACTGGCACCCTCGGACAGGGTATATATAGCCGAGCCGGAGGCATTGCCCCGTGTGACCGTATTGGCGTGAAGCGAGATGAACACCGCCGCGCCGGATTCACGCGCAAACCGAACGCGGTCGCGCAGCGTCACGAACACGTCGGTATCGCGGGTCATGCGCACGTCGAACCTGCCGCTGTCCTGCAACACAGCGCGCAATTCCTGCCCGAAGGCCAGCGCGATATCCTTTTCAGCAATGTCCAGGCGCACCGCACCGGGATCAATGCCGCCATGCCCCGGATCCAGCACCACCAGCGGCAGCGCGGTCGCACCCCGCCTCGGTGCGTCGTGAGGGGACCGGGAAAGCCGCGATCCGGCGGCGAAGGTCAGGATCAGCCGCGCCGCGCCGCCCGAATTGGTCATAGACGCAGTTTGCAACGTCAACATGCGCTGCGCCTCCAGCGAGATGACGGCGCCCTCCTGTGCACCTGACAGATTGTAGCGGTTGATAACGGTATCGGGGTGAAATGCCGGCTGGCTGAGTGGATCCGCGCCGTTCAGGGTGACGGCAACCCGCCCGTCCTGCGGGGCGGACACGCGAAAGGGAATCGCCCCATCCAATGCTATCGTTACGGTTGTGGTGCGGTTCAGCCAACCCTCCGTCTGACTGTCGATGGAGAGAACGGCCACATCGCTGAGCGCGGCCTGCCCCCACAGACAGATCGCCACGACCGCGGCAACGCGACGTGAAACCCGCATGAACATCTGCATCATATTGCCCCGAAGCCCCGCGTGGATCGCGGGTATATTGCCCTGCAAGCTATCACCGTGTGCGGTACGCGCGCAAAAACAAATTGTACTTCCCGCCAATCTGTTCCTATATCGTGCTATGCGATTGCGGGACATCCGCCCTCGCCGAGATAGAATTCGTCGCAGAACGACACCCGCCCGCATGGACCGCTTTGTAAACGAAGCGAAGGGTTCAGGGCCCGTGGAACGCTCGCGACTGGCGCTTGCGCCGCCCCGAAGTATGCCGGACACCCGGCCACAACAGGGCCACTTCGCCAAGGTGAGGGGGCTCAGGACGTAAAAACCGCGATGAAACGCGTACAGGCAACAGCTACGATCAGATTGCACGGTGAGATTCCGCGTCTGCCCGCATGTCTGGACCGCATCGCCCTTCATACAGAAAGTGCGCCTGCGCGCCTCCCGACTGACACTCGGCGTGGCCCCAGGCGTGTTGCAGATGCTCAATGCCCAAGAAAATGCTTATCGATGCCACCCACTCAGAGGAGACACGGGTTGTCGTCGTCGATGGAAACAAGGTCGAAGAATTCGATTTTGAAAGCCTGAACAAGCGCCAGATTTCAGGCAATATCTACCTAGCCAAGATTACACGGGTCGAACCCTCGCTTCAGGCGGCGTTCGTGGATTACGGCGGGAACCGTCACGGTTTCCTCGCGTTTTCGGAAATTCATCCTGACTATTACCAGATTCCCGTCGCGGACCGTGAGGCCTTGATTGCCGAGCAGGAAGCCGAGGAAGAGGCGCGTCGCGTCGAGGAAGAGGAAGAGGCCCAGCCAAAGCCGCGTCGTGGCCGCTCGCGCAGCCGTTCACGCTCCGTCGCATCAAGGGACGGCGCCCCCACGGATGAGACGACGACCGCACCCGTCGATCTGCCCGAAACCACCGCCGAGGTCAGCGAAACCGCCGCCCCGGTCAGTGCGGATCCCGCAGACAACCCGGTTGAGGGCAGCGGCGCGGACGCCGCCATCGCCGAGGCTGTGACCGACCCCGCCGCCGATGTCACCGCCCCGCTGGATGCCGTCATCTCTGACGAAACACCTGCCGCCGCCACCGATCAGGGCCTGCCTGAGGAAGCCGTGCGCGGCGATCTGGAGCAGCCCATGCTTGAGGGCGACGGCCCCGATGTCAGCTCCGGGCTGGGTGAGTCTGCCGATCTGGTGGACACGCCCGAGGGGCAGACACCGGTCAAGGGTGAGAACCCCGACACTAGCGCCGATCCCTCGGACGCGGATGCCACAGCCGATCCCGAAACCACGCTTGAGGCGGACGCCGAGGATGAGGCCGAGGAGGTGCGCGCCGAACAGCGCCGTCGCCGCCCCAAGATGCGCCGCTACAAGATTCAGGAGGTCGTCAAGGTTCGGCAGATCATGCTGATCCAGGTCGTGAAGGAGGAGCGGGGCAACAAGGGCGCCGCGCTGACCACCTACCTGTCGCTGGCAGGCCGCTATTGCGTCCTGATGCCCAACACCGCACGCGGCGGCGGCATCAGCCGCAAGATCACCAACGCCGTGGATCGCAAGAAGCTCAAGGATATCGCGGGTGAGATCGAGGTGCCCAAGGGCGCCGGCCTGATCATCCGCACCGCAGGGGCCAAGCGCACCCGGACGGAGATCAAGCGCGACTACGAATATCTGATCCGGCAGTGGCAGCAAATCCGCGACCTGACGATGAAGTCGATCGCACCGACCCCGATCTACGAGGAAGGATCGCTGATCAAGCGGTCGATCCGCGACCTGTATTCGCGCGACATCGACGAGATTTTCGTCGAGGGGGCCGAGGGCTACCGCGAGGCCAAGGAATACATGCGGATGCTGATGCCCAGCCATGCCCGCAACGTGAAGCTGTATCAGGACCCCGTCAGCCTGTTCGGTCGCTATCAGGTCGAAAGCTATCTGGGACAGATGTTCAATCCGACCGTGCAGCTGAAATCCGGCGGCTATCTGGTGATCGGCGTGACCGAGGCGTTGATCGCGGTGGACGTGAACTCCGGCCGCTCGACCAAGGAAAACTCGATCGAGGATACCGCGCTCAAGACCAATCTGGAGGCCGCCGACGAGGTGGCCCGTCAGTTGCGGTTGCGCGACCTTGCCGGTCTGATCGTCATCGACTTCATCGACATGGATGAGCGGCGCAACAACTCCGCCGTCGAAAAGCGGATGAAGGACGCACTGAAACCGGACCGCGCCCGCATTCAGGTCGGGCGGATCTCGTCCTTCGGCCTGATGGAGATGTCGCGCCAGCGTCTGCGCCCCGGTATGCTGGAGGCGTCAACGCAGGCTTGCCCGCATTGCCACGGAACCGGCCTTGTCCGCTCGACCGACAGTCTGGGTCTGTCGATCATCCGCGAGCTTGAGGAAGAGGGCGTGCGCCAGCGCTGCAAGGAAATCGTGCTGACCGCGCCGGTCGATGTCGCGAACTACCTGCTGAACTCCAAGCGTGAGCATATCGCCCTGATCGAGACCCGCTATGGCATCGCCATTCAGGTCAATGGTGACGCGCATCTGATCAGCCCGGAATACAAGGTGGAGCGGTTCAAGACGGCCAGCCGCGTCGTCACCGCCGATCCGACTGCGGGTGTGATCCAGATGGACAGTCTGGATCTGGCGGAAGATTATATCGATGAGGCCGAGGAGATCGAGGAGGAAACTCCCAAGCCCGAGGTCAGTGAGGACGATCAGCCCAAAAAGAAGAAGCGCCGTCGGCGGCGGCGGGGCGGTCGTGGTCGCGACAATGAGAACGATACGGAAAATGGTACTGATGAGGAGGATTCCTCGAACGACGCCTCCGACGCGCAGGATAAGTCCGCATCCGGCAAGGATGATGGCGAGGAAGCGAAGCCTTCCCGTTCGCGGTCGCGGTCCCGCACACGCAGCCGCAAATCGGCCGAACCCAAGGAAGACAAGGATGCTTCCGCCACGACCGAGGAGCCGAAGGAGGAGGTAGAGGCCGCCGAAAAGCCCGCCAAACCCGCCCCGAAACCGCGTGCGTCGCGTGCCCGGAAAAAGCCTGCGGAACCCGAAGCGGTCGAAACCACCCCGGTGGCCGAGGTTGCAACCACCGAAGAGGTCGCGCCAGCGATCAGCGAACAGCCGCCCGTGGATGCAGTCGTTGCGCAGGACAATCCCGCAGCGGCAACCGACGCCATTCCCGACGCTCAACCCACGGACGACACAGGCCCGGCGCCGGAGGTGATGCCGGATATGGAAACCCCCGAAGAGGTCGCGACATCGCCGGAGGAGCCGAAGCCCGCCGAACTGCCTGATGCAGCGGCGGAGGACGGCCCGAAGGAAGGCGATTCTAAGGAAGATGAGGATCAGCCGAAGCGACGCGGCTGGTGGGCGCGCACCATCGGCAGCTGATCGAGCAGCCCCCCCCCGATCGCCTGGGCAACAGGTGATCGGGGAATTGCAGATGAGCGCCTTTACCAAAATGCGGACACAAAAAATGCGGGTAGGTTTCCCTACCCGCATTCTCTAGTTCAATCTCTGGGCTGTATCAGTCCCAGAAGCCCTCATCCACGTCGGGCAGTTCTTCGAGCTGCTCTTCGCTCAGACGCGTCACATAGGCGTAGGATTTGTCATCCACGGCGACCAGGCTGACGTCGGAGATCGAGATCATGACATGCTTGTCACCGATGTCGAGGAAGCCACCGACCTCAGCGACGATGCCGATCATCTGACCGTCACGGGACAGCACGATATCCTCGATTTCACCGATGTCGTTCCAGTCGGTGTCAACGTCATCGTAGACATTCGCTGAATCCCACTCGGAATAACCTTCGGAGACGGAATAGACCTCACCACCGGTGATGTCGCGCGAACGGATCAGATCGCCCTGACGCTCGCTCAGGTCCATGCTGCCCATTGCGGTGTGTGCTTCGGCGTGTGCGGCGGTCGCGCCCAGACCAAATGCGAGGGCGGCGGCGGAAACGGATGTGATAATGCGGTTCATAAAAAACTCCTTATTCAGCTTATTGCTGCATTACCAACGATGCGAACAAACCAACGTTCCATAATCGAGCATTTTTCTTTCCATCCCCCCGGGGCCTATCGCCGGATGGATCGGTCACTCCTTCTGCGCGCTATCCGACAGCGACGCCATGAAGCGGGCGATGCGAACAGCGCCCTCAGCGATTGCGGCGCTGGGTCCAGCGTAGGAGAATCGGACGGTTTCGTGCCCCCGGACAGGGTCGAAATCCAATCCCGGCGTCGCGGCGACGCCCTCCTCCGCCAGCAGACGCGCGGTGAAGGTCCGGCTGTCCAGTCCGGTATGGGCGATATTTGCGTAGATGTAGAACGCGCCGTCAGGCGGCGCGATGTCACGCAGACCGGCCTTGGGCAAGGCATCGAGCAGAACCGCGCGGTTGCGGGCATAAACCTTGGCGTTCTCGTCCAGCTCCTGCTCGGCATCCATCGCGTGCAGGGCGGCGATCTGGCTGGCATGGGGCGGACAGATGAACAGGTTCTGGGCAAGACGTTCCAGCACGCGCACATGGCTGTCAGGCACGACCATCCAGCCGATGCGCCACCCCGTCATGGAGAAATACTTGGAAAAGGAGTTGATGACGAAAACGTCGTCGGTCAGTTCCAGCGCGGTGACGGCGCGGCCTTCGTATTCGATACCGTGATAGATCTCGTCCGAGATCAGCGCCACATCCGCCGCTTCACAAGCCTGCACCAGCGCACCCAGCGCGGCGCGATCCAGCATGGAGCCGGTGGGGTTCGCGGGGCTGGCCACCAGCAGCCCGTCAAGATCGGGGGTGATGTCCACCACCGTCGGCTGAAACCGGTTGGCCACGGTCCCCTCGATGCGCACGGCCTGTAAATCCAGCGCGCCCAGGATGTTGCGATAGCTGGGATAGCCGGGATCGGCGATGCCAACCCGCTGCCCCGCGTCGAACAGCGACAGAAAGCTGAGGATGAACCCCGCCGACGATCCCGAGGTCACGACGATCCGCGAGGGTGCCACGTTCACGCCGTAAACTTCACCGTAATGACGTGCGATCCGTTCGCGTAGCGCGGGCAGGCCGAGGGCGACCGTATAGCCCAGGGGCCCGGCCTCCATCGCGTGGTTCAGACCGTCGCGGGCCAGTTTGGGCGCTGGGGTGCCGGGCTGGCCGACCTCCATGTGGATCACGTCCTGGCCGGTCGCCTCCGCTGCGCGGGCGGCCTCCATCACGTCCATCACAATGAAACTATCGACGGCGCTTCTTCTTGATGTCCGCATCGGTGGCCCCTACCCTTTTTCATGAATGGCCCGCCGGTTGTCGCGGGCGCGGGCGGGGGCGTCAAGCCTTCGGCCGCAAGGGGGGAGTATGTTTTCAAGACGTATATTGTTGACCGTCGCGGCACTGGTGATCGCGACAGTACCGGCAAACGCCCAGGGTCTGATCCGCGATGCGCAGATCGAGCGGACGCTGGACAGCATGGTCGCGCCGCTGGTCAGCGCGGCGGGCCTGCCGCCCGGCAGCGTGGAGATCTATATCGTCGATAACCGCGAAATGAACGCGTTCGTCATACCGGGCGGTCGCATGTTCATCCATTCGGGGCTGATCCAGCGGTTGGAGCGTCCCGATATGCTGCAAGCGGTCATGGCGCACGAAATCGGGCATGTGGTGTCAGGGCATATCGCGCAACGTTCGGTCGAGGCGGAGCTGAACTCGCGTGCCTCGCTGGCCGGTATTCTGCTTGGGGTCCTGGCCGGTGCCGCCGGAACGCCCGAGGCGGGCATCTTCATCGCGCGGGGCGCGGCGGGGGCGGCTGCCTCCGGTATGCTGGCCTATTCGCGCAATCAGGAATCGAGTGCGGATCAAAGCTCGATCCGCTTGCTGGAAAGGGCGGGAATCGATCCGACGGCGGCTCTGGACACGCAGAACCTGTTTCGCGGGCAGGAATTGCTTTCCTCGGCGCGAATCGATCCCTATGCGCGATCCCACCCGCTCAGCTCCGACCGCTTGGATTTGATGCGACGCAGCGCGGAAAACTCCCCGATGCGCGGGGCGCGCGTGTCGCCGGCGTTGCAGGATGAATATGACAGGATGCGGGCCAAGTTCGACGGGTTCACATTGTCGCCCCGCACCGCGCTGGACCGGGTCGAGGGCCGCACGGACATGGCGGCGCGCATCCAGCGGGCGGTCGCCCTGCACCGCCTGCCCGCCCCCGCCGCCGCAATAGATGAGATAGACGCGGCCATCGCGATCGAGCCGCGAAACCCCTGGCTGCATGAATTGAAGGGGCAGTTCCTGATCGAGAACGGCGATGCGCAGGCCGCGATTGGTCCGTATCGCCAAGCTGTCGCCCTGGCACCCGATGCGGCCCTGCTGCGCGCGGGTCTGGGTCAGGCGCTGCTTTCGCTCAACACCGATGCCGCGAACCGCGAAGCGTTACAATTGCTGTCGCAGGCCCGCGAAACCGTGGTCGGCACGCCCGTTTCACTGCGCGCCCTGGCGGAGGCATATGCCCGCACCGGCGATAAACCTCGCGCGGCGCTCTACACTGCGGAACGCTATGCGCTGGGCGGCGCGGTCACGGATGCGCTGCGCTTCGCCAGAATTGCCCGCGATGGGTTGCCCAACGGCTCCCCCGGCTGGATAAGGGCCACGGAATTGATGAGCACACTCGAACGAATTCAGGAGCGCAGAGGCGAATGACCGGAACCAACTGGATGACGGGCGCAATCGGCGTCGTGGCTATCGCCGCCCTGGGGCTGGGCCTCTACGGCTTGCGCGATACCGATACGCCTGCCCCCGCTGCCCCGGTGGAGGGAGCGTCCGATCCTGTAAGCGACCTCGACCGCGAGATCCTTCAGGCGGAGATGCGCCGCTATTTGCTGGAAAACCCCGAAATCATCATGGAGCTGGTCAGCGTGCTGGAATCGCGCCAGACTGCCGATGCACAGGCGGTGGAGCAGCAGATGCTGCGTGAGAACGCGGATCAACTGCTCGACGACGGCTATTCGTTTGTTGGTGGCAATCCCGAAGGCGATGTCACGCTGGTCGAATTCCTCGACTATCAGTGCAGCTTTTGCAAACGCGCCCACCCCGAGGTCGCCAGCCTGCTCGCCCAGGATGGCAATATCCGCCTGATCGTCAAGGAGTTCCCGATTCTGGGGCCGGTCAGTGAAACGGCGTCGCGCGCGGCGATGGCGGTGCTGCTCGAACAGGGACCCGACCTTTACGAAACCTTCAACGACGCGATGATGATGTTTCCCGGACGTCTGGACGATGCGATGATCGACCGGTTGGCCGAACGCTCCGGCGTGGATGTCGCGGCGATGCGCGCGCGGATGGACGATTCCGATATCACGCGCCAGATCGCGCAGAACAAGCAGCTGGCCGAACAGTTGCAGATCACCGGCACGCCCACCTTCGTTCTGGGCGATACGATGATCCGTGGCTACCTGCCGGCGGAGCAGATGGCCGATGCGGTACGCTTGACCCGCAGCGCGATGCGTTGAACGCTCTTTCACGCTACGTCACTTAGACGTATAGATCATTTAGGAATGAGCACGATCCACAAATGCACCCCACCTGCGGGTCGGGCAAAAAGATGCGAGGATGCATGGGCACGAAACATGACGCGGATACCGCCTTCATCAAGGCACTGGCAGATCTTCTGAAGGACAGCGATCTGACCGAAATCGAAGTTTCCCGCCGGTTCGGTGAGGATGACAAGCTGGAGGTCCGCGTTTCGCGTCAGACCATCCAGCAGGTCATGACCAGCCAGCCCGCCGCGCCGGTTGCACACAGCCCCGCACCGCAGGTGGCCAGCGCCCCGGCGGCAGCGGCGGAGCCTGCTTCGAACGATCCGGTCGATCATCCGGGGGCCGTAACCTCCCCCATGGTGGGCACGGTCTACCTGCAGGCGGAACCGGGCGCGCCCGCGTTCATCTCCGTCGGGGATACTGTGTCCGAGGGGCAGACCCTGCTGATCATCGAGGCGATGAAGACCATGAACCAGATCCCTTCTCCGCGTGCGGGAAAGGTGACACGGATCGTCGTGGGCGATTCGGAGCCTGTGGAATTCGGCGCTCCCCTCGTCGTGATCGAGTGAGGCCACCATGTTCAAGAAGGTCCTGATCGCCAACCGGGGTGAGATCGCCCTGCGTATTCACCGCGCGTGCAAGGAGATGGGCATTCAGACCGTCGCCGTGCACTCCACCGCTGACAGCGACGCGATGCATGTGCGCATGGCCGATGAAAGCGTCTGCATCGGTCCGCCGCCGGGTGGGCAAAGCTATCTGTCGATCCCCAACATCATCAGCGCGTGTGAGATTACGGGCGCGGATGCGGTGCATCCCGGCTATGGCTTCCTCAGCGAAAACGCCAATTTCTCGCAAATTGTGCATGACCACGGCATCACCTTTATCGGCCCCTCGGCCGAGCATATCAACGTAATGGGTGACAAGATCGCGGCCAAGGACACGATGAAGCGGCTTGGCGTGCCCTGCGTTCCCGGCTCCGACGGGGGTGTGGACACTGTTGAGGACGCGCGGCGCATCGCGGCGGACATGGGCTATCCTGTCATCATCAAGGCAGCCTCAGGCGGCGGCGGACGTGGCATGAAGGTCGCCACCTCAGCCGAGAATATCGACGTCGCCTTCCAATCCGCCCGGTCCGAGGCGAAGGCAGCCTTTGGTGACGATGTCGTCTACATGGAGAAATACCTGCAACTGCCCCGCCACATCGAGATTCAGGTCTTCGGTGACGGCAAGGGCAATGCGGTGCACCTGGGGGAGCGGGACTGCTCGCTGCAACGCCGCCACCAGAAGGTGTTTGAGGAGGCCCCCTCGCCCGTCATCACGGCGGAACAGCGCGCCCGCATCGGCAAGACCTGCGCGGACGCGGTCGCGGCAATCGACTATATCGGCGCGGGAACCATCGAGTTTCTGTATGAAAACGGTGAGTTCTACTTCATCGAAATGAACACCCGCCTGCAAGTCGAGCATCCCGTGACAGAGGCTGTCTATAACGTCGATCTGGTGCAGGAACAGATCCGTGTCGCGGCGGGCCTGCCGATGAGCTTCACCCAGGATGAGCTCAAGCCACTGGGCCATGCCATCGAATGCCGGATCAACGCGGAGAAACTGCCTGCCTTCCGCCCCTCGCCCGGCACGATCAAGACCTTTCATGCGCCTGGCGGGCTGGGCGTTCGGATGGACAGTGCGATCTATGCCGGCTACCGGATTCCGCCCTATTACGACAGCCTGATCGGCAAGCTGATCGTTCACGGGCGCAATCGGGATGAGGCGCTCGCGCGGCTTCACCGTGCGTTGAGCGAGTTCGTGGTCGAGGGGATCGACACCACCCTGCCCCTGTTCGACCATCTGCTGGCGGCACGGGATGTGCAGACCGGCGATTACGACATCCACTGGCTCGAAAAATGGCTTGAGGCGGAATTCGATACCTGATGCATCAGGATGATATGGAAATCACGCCCGCGCTGTTGCTGAATGCGTATGCTGCGGGCGTTTTTCCCATGGCGGAACATCGGGATGGGCAGACCCGCTGGGTCGATCCGCATCGGCGGGGGATCATCCCGCTCGACGGGTTGCACGTTTCGCGATCGCTGCGAAAACGGATCCGTCAGGGCGGGTTCGAGGTGCGCGTCGATACCGCTTTCGAAACTGTGGTCGATGCCTGTGCCAGCCGATCCGAGACGTGGATCAACGATGAGATTCGCGGGCTCTACACCGAATTGCACGATATGCGGCAGGCCCACTCCATCGAATTCTGGCATGAAGGTCGTCTGACCGGGGGGCTATACGGCGTGCGCCTGGGGGCAGCATTCTTTGGCGAAAGCATGTTCAGCACACAGACCGATGCGTCGAAGATCGCGCTGGTCTGGCTGGTGGCGCGCCTGCGCGCGGGCGAATTTCACCTGCTCGACACGCAATTCGTCACCGATCATCTGTTGAGCATGGGGGGCGTCGAAATCGGTCGCAGCGCCTATCGTCGGCGTTTGGCCTATGCGACGCACCGCATCGCGGACTGGAATGCCCTGCCCGAGGACCTGCCCCCGCAGCATGTGCTGGACATCGCCACCGGCTCAACCGTCGTCAGGTAACGTTTCCTCATCAAGAGGTTCGGGCGCCGGATCTTCGACAGGTTCGGAACCGGCGGTGTCGTCCGGCATCGCATCAATGCAATCGGTGACCCAGATATCGTAGCGCGGATGATCCATCGCGTTGAGCGCCGGGCTGGAGGCGATCATCCAGCCGGCAAAGCGGGGGTCTTCCTCACGCGCGTCCTGAATTTCAACAAATGCGTAGGCGTCCTGCGTCTCACCCTCCGCCGGGATGCGGCATGCGTCCAGCAGAATGGACAGACGCTCATAAGTGACCGTCTCCCCCGCCATGACGGGGATGTCCACGGCACGACCCGTCATCTTGTCCAGACCGCGCAACATCGCGCCGACCTGCAATCGGGAGGTGACCGGGCCACGCTCCGGCACGCCATCGACGCCGCCGAAATCGCGCTGGAGATCTTCGAGAATTCCCTGCTCCACCTGTGCGGACGCGGCGGTCGCACTCAGCAAGGTTGCAATCAGGATTTTACGCATGAAAACCGTATCCTTACATAATCCGCTGTCCAATTCCCCCGTCCGTCGCACAGGGCCGGGGCCAGCAGGTCTGTCACGCGATCCAGGAAAGCCGCCCGATCCCCCTCAACCTTCCCCAGAACCGGGACGGCCAGGGTTTCGATCCAGGCGCGCATTCCCGCCGCAACGGGGGTCGGGCGCGGGAGCAGCTCGCATGTCTGAACGTCAAAGCCAGCCTGCCGCAACAGGTCGCTATATTCCGCGGCGGAGGGGAAATACCAGATATCCTTCAGGTCAGCCGCGACTCCGTCTTCGGCCAATGTCGCGATCAGGGCGGTGCGGATCGCGGCGACGTTGCCCATGCCGCCGAACTCCCCCACGAAACGCCCGCCCGGTTTCAGGGCGCGGGCGACCCCCGCCATCACGTCGGCGGGTTGGACCATCCAGTGCAGGGCAGCATTGCTGAAAACGGCGTCGAACGCAGCGTCGAAATCCAGCGCATGTCCATCAACAACCTGCGCATCCAATCCCAGCGCACGCGCGGCGTCGACCATATCCGGGGAACCATCAACGCCGAGCACATCCGCCCCGGCATCGCGCAGCTTGACCGTCAGCGCACCGTCACCGCATCCCAGATCGAGAATCCGCTCACCCGGCATCGGCGCCAGCAATTGCACGACAGGCATTCCAAGGTCGGAGACGAACCGCGCGTTCGAATCGTAGTCGCGGGCCGACCAATCACTCACTTGCACCGGTTCCGAAGCTGATGAGCAGGTCGAGCAGGCTGACCGAACCTTGCGTATTGAGGATTTCATCCCCCGGTTCCAGCATGAATTCCGAACCGCCGGGGGTGAGCGAGACGTAGTTGCCGCCCAGCAGGCCGTCGGCGGAAATCTTCGCGTCCGAATCCTCGGGCACCTGAACGTCGCTGCGCAATGCCAGTGTGGTGACCGCCTGATAGGTCTGCGGGTCCAGAGACATGCTCGACACCGTGCCGATCTTTACGCCGGACATGCGCACATCGGTTCCCGTCCCGATACCCGAGGCAGACCGGAACGCCGCGTCGAGTGTATAGGTGTCACCCCCGCCGCGCATATCCGTCGTCTGCGCCGCATAGGCGAGGAAGCCGCCCGCAGTGACCAGCACGACTGCGCCGATGATCGTTTCCGCTAGATTACTGGCCATTTTATTCCGGGCTCCATGCCTCGTAATCGCCGCGTGCGAGCGGGCGGGTTTCCGGCGTCAGGATTGAGCCGGGGGGGTGGTAGGCAAGGGCGGTGCCGGTCAGGTTCGGCAGATGCGGCTTTTCCCAAACCTTGCGGATCAGCGGCGCCTCGGACGGGGTTTCATCCCATGTGTGATGCAGCCACCCGTGCCATTCGGGCGATACGCGCGTCGCCTCCACGTCACCCTTGTAGATCACCCAGCGGCGCTTTCCGCCGTCCTTTTGGTAATAGACATTGCCGTCGGCATCCTCTCCGACCTTCTCACCGAACCGGGCGGTGAAGATCTGGGTGCCGATGGTGGACCCATGATACCAGGTCAAAAGGCGCAGGATGAAGTTCATGGTGTCGCTCCGCTGGATCGTTGGCAGCATATGTACGTAAACGATGCGGCAACGTCCAGTGGTCAGGCCGATACCGACATGTCTAGCGGGAATGGCCCCGGATGCAGGGGCCATTCCGATAGAGTTGCCGCATTATCCTGCGGTTGCAGGCTCGGCCTTGTCCTTGTCGGAATAGACATAGATCGGCTTGCCATCGCCGTCGATCGCGTCCGGCTTCACCACGACTTCCTCCACCCCTTCCAGGGCGGGCAGGTCGAACATCGTGTCCAGCAGGACGCCTTCGAGGATCGAGCGCAGGCCACGCGCGCCGGTCTTGCGTTCGATTGCCTTCTTGGCGATGGATTTCAACGCCTCATCGGTGAAGGTGAGCTTGGCGCTCTCCATCTCGAACAGGCGCTGGTATTGCTTGACCAGGGCGTTCTTCGGCTCGGACAGGATCGTGACCAGCGCCTCCTCATCCAGATCGCGCAGGGTTGCGATGACCGGCAGACGACCGACGAATTCCGGGATCAGGCCGAATTTCAACAGATCCTCGGGCTCCAGCTCCATGAACAGGTCGCCGATGCCCTTCTCGTCCTTGTCACGCACATCCGCGCCGAAGCCCATGGCGGACCCGCGCCCGCGCTGCGCGATGATCTTGTCCAGCCCGGCGAAGGCGCCGCCGCAGATGAACAGGATGTTGGTCGTGTCCACTTGCAGGAATTCCTGCTGCGGATGCTTGCGACCGCCCTGCGGCGGGACGGAGGCGACGGTGCCCTCCATGATCTTGAGCAAGGCCTGCTGCACGCCCTCCCCCGACACGTCGCGGGTGATGGAGGGGTTGTCGGACTTGCGGCTGATCTTGTCCACCTCGTCTATATAGACGATGCCGCGCTGCGCACGCTCGACGTTGTATTCGGCCGATTGCAGCAGCTTGAGGATGATGTTCTCGACATCCTCACCGACATAACCCGCCTCGGTCAACGTTGTGGCATCCGCCATCGTGAACGGCACGTCGAGGATGCGGGCCAGCGTCTGCGCCAACAACGTCTTGCCGCAGCCCGTCGGGCCGATCAGCATGATGTTGGACTTCGCCAGTTCCACGTCGGTGTTCTTGGACGCATGGTCCAGCCGTTTGTAGTGGTTGTGCACCGCGACGGACAGAACCCGCTTCGCCTGTTCCTGCCCGATGACGTAATCGTCGAGCACCTGACAGATTTCCTGCGGGGTCGGAACACCGTCCGAGGATTTCACGAGGCCGGATTTCGTTTCCTCGCGAATTATATCCGTGCACAGGCCGACGCATTCATCACAGATGAAAACGGTCGGACCCGCGATCAGTTTGCGGACCTCATGCTGGCTCTTTCCGCAGAAGGAGCAATAGAGGGTGTTCTTCGATTCGCCGCCTGATTTGCTCATCGTATTCTCCTCTCACCGGGCTTGGCCTAAGCCGGTGGTCCGTACATTGGAACCTTACCGTTCCGAAATGACAAGGTGTCGGGGCGATTTCGCCCCGGCCCTGTCACATTTTCGTGCCGTCACTTCGGCGAAGGATCACTCCTCCTCCTGCCCGCGCGGCTTGAGAACCTTGTCGATCAGGCCCCATTCCTTGGCATCCTCGGGCATCATGAAGTTGTCACGCTCCAGCGCCAGTTCCACCGTCTCGTAATCCTGCCCGGTATGTTCGACATAGATTTCGTTGAGCCGTTTCTTGAGCTTCTCGGTGTTGCGGGCATGGATCATGATATCCGTTGCCTGCCCTTGATACCCGCCAGAAGGTTGATGAACCATTATCTGGCTGTTGGGCAGCGAGAAGCGCATGTCCTTCGCGCCCGCGGTCAGCAGCAGCGACCCCATCGAGGCCGCCTGACCCACGCAGAGGGTTGAGACCTTGGGCTTGATATATTGCATCGTGTCATAGATCGAGAGGCCCGACGTCACCACGCCACCGGGCGAATTGATGTACATCTGGATCTCGGTCTTGGGGTTTTCCGCCTCAAGCCACAGCAGCTGCGCCACGACAAGAGACGCCATACCGTCATGGACCGGTCCGTTCACGAAAACGATCCGCTCCTTGAGCAATCGAGAGAAAATGTCGAACGCGCGTTCACCGCGGGCCGACTGTTCCACGACCATAGGCACGAGGTTCATGTAGGTATCGATCGGGTCTTTCATGGCCTGTGCCTCATCCTTCGGCTGCGCGGATTGCAACCTTGTCCTTGGGAAAGTCCCGATAGGTGTAATGACGCGCCGGGGGGTCTGCAAGGGCACCTCGGACATGTTGGTCAAAGGCACGTAGGGTAGCGCCCCTGCGGCGGGCAGATATTTGGCCCGGCGATGGCTTGCGGATGCCCTGAGAGAAATCCTTCGTTGACCTTGCCGCCGTGCGGACGAAACTCGTGACAAGTGCAGATCAGCCAAGGAAAGCCCATGCGCCTCGCCCTGATGCAAGCCCCGCCCACCGTCACACCCGCGCGTGCGGTCAAACGCCTGTCCGACGCCGCGGCGGAGGCAAAGGCAAGCGGCGCGGACCTGCTGATGACGCCCGAGATGTATCTGAGCGGCTATACGGTCGGCCGCGCGGCCCTGGATGAACGGGAAAGCGCGCTGGACGCCGGCCTGTGGGCGCAGGCTGCCGGGATCGCGCGAAAGCACGGCATCGCGATACTGGTCGGCGGGCCGGAGGCCGGAGGCTTCAACACCGTCGCTCTGTTCGACGCCACCGGCACGTTGATCACATCCTATCGCAAGACGCATCTTTACGGCGATGTGGACCGCGCGCAATTCGTCGCAGGGGATGCCTTGTCCGAGGTCTTCGACTTTTGCGGATTGCGCTGCGCGCTGGCAATCTGTTTCGACATCGAGTTTCCCGAACTGGCCCGCAGCCTGGCCCGGCGCGGGGCGGAGGTGTTGCTGGTTCCGACCGCAAACATGCATCCCTATACCGGCGTCGCCACGCGGCTGGTGCCCGCACGGGCCCACGAAAACGGTCTGGCCATCGGCTACGCCAATTTCACCGGCCCCGACGGCATGTTCGACTATTGCGGGCTGAGCTGTATCGTGGGACCGGATGGTGAGGATCTGGCCCGCGCGGGGGATGCAACGGGCTTGGTCCTCGGCAATATAGACCGGGACGATGTGACGCGGGTCCGCGGCGATCTCGATTATCTCTCCCAGACCCGGACGGAGCTCTACGAATGAGCCCAAATACCGTAACCGCATTCGGTCCCGATTTCCCGTTTTCCTACGACAAGTGGCTGGGCCACCCTGCCGGGCTGGGGGCCGTACCGGCAAAGATGCACGGGGCGAAGGTCGCGGTGATCGGCGCGGGCATGGCGGGCGTTACCGCGGCTTACGAATTGATGCGCATGGGTCTGCATCCCGTCATCTATGAACCGGGCCAGATCGGGGGGCGTCTGCGCTCACAGCCCTTCGTCGGGCAGACGGATATCGTGGCGGAACTGGGCGGGATGCGGTTCCCGAAATCGTCGCGGGCTTTTTACCACTACGTCAACAAGCTGGGGTTGAAGACGCGGCCCTTTCCAAACCCGCTGACCCCGGCCGCAGGTTCGACGGTGATCGAGATCGAGGGCCGCAGGCACTATGCCGAAACGCTGGACGATCTGCCCGACCTCTACCGCGAAGTGGCCGAGGCCTACGATTCCGCACTGGAGGAAGGGGCAAGGTTCTCGGACCTGAAGGCGGCGATCGCGGCCCGCGATCCGGCCCGGATCAAGGCGATCTGGGACCCGTTGGTCGCCGCGTGGGATGAGCGGACCTTCTACGATTTCGTCGTGTCCTCGGATGCGTTTCAAAAGCTGTCCTTCCATCATCGGGAGGTCTTCGGACAGGTCGGTTTCGGCACCGGCGGCTGGGACAGCGACTTTCCAAACTCGATGCTGGAGATTCTGCGCGTAAACCTGACCGAACTGGACGAGAATCAGCACATGATCGCGGGTGGTGCGGCGCAGGTGCCGCAGGGGCTGTTCGCCCATTCGCCCGTGCGCCCCGTGCACTGGCCCCACGGTACGTCACTGAAATCTTTGCACAATGGTGCCCCCCGCCCGGGTGCGGCGAAGATCTTCCGCGACGATTCCGGCAGGCTGTCCGTCACGGATGTCTGGGGCAGCACGCAGACATTCGAGTCGATGATCGTCACCTGTCAAAGCTGGCTGATGACCACCGCCATCGACACGCAGGAGGAGCTTTTCTCACCCAAATTGTGGATGGCCCTGGACCGGACCCGCTACATGCAAAGCTCCAAGACCTTCGTGATGACGGACCGGGCGTTCTGGCGGGATCGGGACGCGGACGGGCGCGAAGTCATGTCCATGACCCTGACCGACCGGCTGACGCGGGGCACCTATTTGCTGGATCAGGGTGAGGGGCGGCCCGGCGTGATGTGCCTCAGCTATGCCTGGATGACCGACGCGCTGAAGATGTTGCCCCTGCCGACTGAAAAGCGCGTCGCACTGGCCCTGGGCGCGTTGGAGAAGATCTATCCCGACGTGGACATTCGCGGCCACATCATCGGCGATCCCATCACGGTCAGTTGGGAGGCGGACCCCAATTTCCTCGGCGCGTTCAAGGGCGCCCTGCCCGGCCATTACCGATACAACCACCGGATGTATTCCCATTTCATGCAAGACCGCCATGCCCGCGCCGAAAAGGGCGTCTTCCTGGCGGGGGACGATGTCAGCTGGACACCCGGCTGGGTCGAGGGAGCAGTATCCACCGCCCTCAACGCCGTGTGGGGTGTGATGCATCATCTGGGCGGCCAAACGGAACGCAACAATCCCGGTCCTGGCGACTGTTGGAAGGATTTGGGTCCGGTCGAATTGGGAAACTGAGTTAAAAATATATTTGTAAAAAAAGATACAGAATTCGGAGGAGACTTGGGGTAATATAACCCTGAATATAGGAGGTATTCCATGATATATTCTACTCGAATTGCATCTATTGGATCGTGTTTTCTCCTCTTATCTGCCTCAACTTGCATTCTTCCCGACCCCGAGAATGACCAAGTTACCGAAGAATTCTCGCAGTCGCTGCAAACTGGAATTGAGACAGGTCAGCAGGCCATGGCCACGACTTGCAATGCAATTGCCGCCGCAGCTGATCTTTCCGCGATCATCGCGCCGCTCATTCCGCAGATGGGTGCAATCGCTGCGGGCACCCAAGCTGCCAATATGGTTTGCGAAGGATTGGCAGTGGCCTTCGCGGATTCTGGCGGCGCGATTGCGGGCAATTCTCTCACCGTGGAAATCGACGGCAACGCGGTCGAAGTCTTCCTGTTGCGGTAATGGCGACGCGCGCGACCATTCTGATGGTGATCTGCGTTCTGCTCGGCACCGGGCCTTCGTTTGCGCAGGACATAGATCCCATCAAAATTGATGTGGTGATCCCGGCTGGCCTCGATCATCTCGCGGGTGACACGCATGATGTCTTCGAAGTCATCAACACGATTGTGTCGGAAACCTTCTGTGACGGCACGTGTGTGACCCTCATGCCCATCGTGCATCTGGACAGTACCCTGCAGCTTGGACGCACTTTGCAAACAGCTGAGCATTTCACAGAGCCGCGGCACGATCTGCTCACGCTCGAAATCGTCGAGAAGATTGCGGGCTGTCCAAAACTCGGCGACGAAACCATGAGGATGTCCATCAGAACGTTCGATGGCTGTGCGGTCCAAAATTCAGGAAGTTATCTGATCGGCCAAAGGTTGGACTGTGCATCGCAGGTACATCCCAAGAATGATATCTGCCGGACCTTCGCGGCCCGCCTGATCCTTCATGAGCTGCTACACAGTCACGGCGTGGATCACGTTACTCAATTCGACCAGTCGAGTCGATTGATGTACGGGCTGGTCCCGGTGCCGAGCCGACGCCTGAAATACGAACCATTCCTGGTTACCCACCATATGGTTGGCGACATCAGGACCTATTGATTGAAGGGCCAAGGTTTTTCGCTATGTCGGGAGACAACCCTGCCCGAGACCCGAAGATCCGTTCCCACCCAACGCACGTTAACCTTTCGCCACCTCTGGCAAACCTGCCAGCCGCTTGCCATTGCGATGCCAGTCACATGCGCACCTGTGCATAATCGCATTTATCAATCAAAAGGGCGCCCCCCGGATTATCTGGAGGACGCCCTTTCCTATTCGAAACGGAGAGGATTACTCCTCGTCCATGTCCTCGATCGCCTTTTGAAGCTCGTCCTTGGTGACGGTCTTCTCCTCGATCTTGGCCTGCTCCAGGATGTGATCCACAACCTTGTCCTCGAACAGGGGTGCGCGGATTTGCTGCAGCGCTTGCTGGTTGGACTGGATGAAGTCGAAGAACGCCTTTTCCTGGCCGGGATATTGCTGCGCCTGACGGAACACCGCCTGTTGCAGTTCCTGATCGGAGACCTGGATTTCCTGCTTCTGACCGACCTCGGCAAGCAGCAGGCCGAGGCGGACGCGGCGGGTTGCCAGCGTGATGTGCTCCTCGGTCGGCTCGATCTTCTCGTGGTTGTGGCCCTCGACCTCGGGGTTTTCCTCATGCCAGAGCTGATGCGCGATCTGCTGCGCCTCGGAGTCCAGCATCGAGGGCGGCAGATCGAAGTCCACGGCCTTGTCCAGCGCATCCAGCAGATTGCGCTTGGTCACGGTGCGCGCGGCATTGGCGTATTCGGCGGCCAGTCGTTCGCGCAACTGGCCCTTCAGCGCCTCAAGGTCCTCGGCACCATATTTCGTCGCCAGCTCGTCATTGACCTCGGCCGGCTTCGGCTCGGACACGGCCTTGATGGTCACGTCGAACACGGCGGCCTTTCCGGCCAGGTTCGGGGCCTGATAGTCCTCGGGGAAGGAAACCTCGACGGCTTTCTCTTCACCTTCCTTCGCGCCCACCAGCTGCTCCTCGAAACCGGGGATGAACTGGCCGGAGCCGAGCACCAGCGGGAAATCCTCGGCGGAGCCGCCTTCGAATGCCTCACCGTCGATCTTGCCCACGAAATCCATCGTGACCTGATCGCCGTCCTTCGCCTTGGAGCCCTTGCGCCGCTTCTCGAAGTTCTGGGCAGTGGCGGCGAGGTTGTTCAGCGCGTCGTCCACGGCCTCATCATCGACGGTGGCAGTCATCTTCTCGACCGTCAGGGACGCAAAATCGACCTCGGGGATTTCGGGCAGTTTTTCGTAGGACACATCGACGACGACATCGTCGCCCTCTTTCCAGTCCTCGTTCTTCATCGTGACGTTGGGCTGCATGGCGGGGCGATCGCCGGTGGAGTCGAAATGCGACTTCAGCGCCTCGTCGATCCCTTCCTGCATCGCCTCGCCCAGAACGGACTTGCCGAACTGTTTTTTCAGCAGCGCCTTGGGGACCTTGCCCTTGCGAAAGCCCTTCATCTGTACTTCGGGACGTGCCGCTTCGAGCTTTTCGTCCACCTTGGCTTCCAGCTCGGACGCCGACATCGTGATCTCGTAGCCCCGCTTCAGGCCTTCGTTCTGGGTCTCGTTGACCTGCATTCGTCTCACCTCAGTCTATGCCCACAGGGGGCGTCACATCTTGTTCCGGCGGCCCGTTGGTGCGGGCGAAGGGACTCGAACCCCCACGCCTTGCGGCACCAGAACCTAAATCTGGCGTGTCTACCAATTCCACCACGCCCGCATCGGGCCGTAATCCGCTGAAGTTTCCTTCGCGAAATCCGGCCTCGGATAGCAGAGCGCCGGGGGGGACGCTAGGGGGAATTGGCGCTGAGCCGCCGCAGAACCGCCGGGATCTGCTCCGGCAGGTCCTCCGCGATCAGGCCGGGGCCGAATTCCAGGGCACATTCCGTATGCAGCCAGGCCGCCGTGGCAGCGGCCTCATGCGGGGTGTCGCCCCGGGCGAGCAGACCTGCGATCATGCCCGAAAGCACGTCCCCCGAACCCGCAGTGGCCAGCCACGGCGCCGCACGGGCGTAAACGGCGGGGTTGAGGCTGACGCGCCCGTCCGGATCCGCGACAACGGTGCCCGGTCCCTTCAACAAGACGGTACATCCGGCGCGTGCGGCGGCGGCGCGCGCCGCATCCATTCTGGAAAAGGCCGGGCCGCGCGCAGGCATCGCATCGAGCCGGTCGGCGATGTCGGGAAACAGGCGCGCGAATTCGCCCCCATGGGGTGTCAGGACGCATCTGTCATGCAGCATCGCGAACAATTCCTGCGGAGCGTCGGCAAAGGCGGACAGGGCGTCAGCGTCCAGCACCGTGCCACGCGAAGCGGCCAACGCCACCGGCACCAGATCACGCGCGCGATCCCTGCCAAGACCGGGGCCGAGGCACAGGGCCTTGATCCGCTCATCCGTCAGCATCTCCTCCAACCCACGGGCATCACGGATGGCGTGCAGCATGATCGCGTCGAGATGCGCGGCATTCTCGATCAACGCGGCGGGCGGAGGGGCGACCGTGACCAGCCCTGCCCCGATGCGAAGCGCGGCCCGCGCCGACAGCCGGGCCGCGCCCCCCTTCCCGACGGAGCCTGCGGCGACCACGGCATGACCGTGCGAAAACTTGTGCCCTCCAGCCGTTTTGCCCAAGGGGACTTGCCCCCGTTTGAGGGTATCCTCACCGATCACAGTGGCGGGAACGGTTTCATGCGGATGATCGAGGCCAAGCGGCTGGACGCTCAGCCGTCCGCAATGCGCCGGTCCGTCCGAAAGGTAATGCCCCGGTTTGGCCCGGTGGAACGTGACCGTCAGATCGGCCCGCACCGCACGCCCGAGCGGACGCCCACTGTCCGAGCACAGACCCGTCGGCAGATCCACGGAAACGATTCGGCAGCGGTCGTGGGGCTTGAGTTCGCCGGGCTTATATTCATTGAGGAATTTCACCGTAGCCTCGATTGCGCCCTGCAAGGGACGGGTGGCACCGATGCCCAGAATCGCATCGACGATAAGGTCGTATTCCCCGCGCAGGTCAGTGAACAGGGATGCGGGCTGAACGAGCGCGGCATCGGTCCAACGTTGCGCGTTGATCGCGGCATCCGGGGGCAGTTTCGCAACCTCGCCATATGCGAACAAAGTCACGTCCCAGCCCCGGTCGCGCAGCAGCCGCGCCACGACGAACCCGTCCCCGCCATTGTTACCCGGTCCGCACAGCACGGCGGCCCTGCCCGGGGTCACTGCGAAATGCGGCCAGTGTTCCAGCACCGCCGCGATCACGCCGCGTCCGGCCCGTTCCATCAGATCAAGTCCAGTGACGCGGCCATTGTCGATTGCTGCCCGCTCCACGGCGCGCATCTGGTCGGCGGTCAGGAGTTCGGGCATGGTGCTTCCTTCTCAAATCGCCCGGTTTTCAGGCACATTGCATAAACTTTGTGCAGAAACTCGGGAATCGACAAATGGACGTGTCGCCTCATTTATCACAGGATTGAAATGCCAGACGCCCGGTGTTTGGTATCCGTTCAAAGAACCGTCGTAGAGGACCCTACCCATGAAGAAGATCGAAGCGATCATCAAACCCTTCAAACTCGACGAGGTGAAAGAGGCGCTTCAGGAGGTCGGCATTCAAGGCCTCTCCGTGATCGAGGCAAAGGGTTTCGGTCGGCAGAAGGGTCACACCGAACTGTATCGCGGCGCGGAATACGTCGTGGATTTCCTGCCCAAGGTTAAGATCGAGGTCGTGATCGACGACGCGATGGTAGACCCCGCGATCGAGGCGATCGTGAATGCAGCCAAGACCGGCAAGATCGGTGACGGCAAGATTTTCGTGATGGACGTGACCCACGCCATTCGTATTCGGACCGGAGAAGAGGGCGCCGACGCGCTCTGATCTCCGACGCAACCCCCCCTAAGAATAAAGCTGAGAGGAAAACCGATGAGTGCAAACTCCGATCTCGTGAAGATGATCAAGGATGAGGATATCGCCTATGTCGATATTCGTTTCACCGACCCGCGCGGCAAATTGCAGCACGTGACCGTGGTCAGCGATCTGGTCGATGAGGACTTCCTCGAAGAAGGCTTCATGTTCGACGGCTCGTCCATCGCGGGCTGGAAGGCGATCAACAATTCCGACATGAAACTGATGGCGGACGTGTCCAGCGCATATCTCGACCCGTTTTATGCCGAGAAGACGCTGTGCGTGCACTGCACCGTGGTTGAGCCGGACACCGGCGAGATCTATGACCGCGACCCGCGCGGCACCGCGGAGCGGGCCGAGGCATACCTGAAATCCTCCGGCATGGGCGACGTGTTCTATTGCGGCCCCGAGGCGGAATTCTTCATCTTCGACGACGTGCGCTACTCCGTCGCGATGAACAAGGTGTCCTTCGAGGTCGATGCGGTCGACGGCGCATGGAACACCGATGCCCAGTACGAAATGGGCAATACCGGCCACCGTCCGGGCATCAAGGGCGGCTACTTCCCCGTGAACCCGGTCGATCCCGCACAGGATCTGCGCTCGGAAATGCTGTCCACCATGAAGCGGATGGGCATCAAGGTCGACAAGCACCACCACGAGGTCGCGTCGAACCAGCACGAGCTGGGCATGATCTTCGACTCGCTGACCAAGCAGGCCGACAACCTTCAGAAATACAAGTACGTCATTCACAATGTGGCCGACGCCTATGGCAAGACGGCGACCTTCATGCCCAAGCCGATGGCAGGCGACAACGGCACCGGGATGCACGTGAACATGTCGATCTGGAAGGACGGCAAGCCGCTGTTCGCAGGCGACAAATACGCGGACCTGTCGGATGAGGCGCTGTATTTCATCGGCGGCATCCTCAAGCACGCGAAGGCGCTGAACGCCTTCACGAACCCGTCCACCAACTCCTACAAGCGTCTGATCCCCGGCTTCGAGGCGCCGGTCCTGCGTGCGTATTCCGCCTCCAACCGTTCGGGCTGCGTGCGTATTCCGTGGACGGAAAGCCCCAAGGCAAAGCGTGTCGAGGCCCGCTTCCCCGATCCGTCCGCCAACCCGTATCTGTGCTTCGCAGCGCTGCTGATGGCCGGCCTGGACGGCATCGCCAACAAGATCGATCCCGGCGAGGCGAACGACAAGGATCTCTACGACCTGCCCCCCGAGGAACTGGCCGAGATCCCGACCGTCTGCGCCAGCCTGCGTGAGGCGCTCGACGAGCTTCAGAAGGACTATGAATTCCTGACGGCGGGCAACGTCTTCAGCAAGGAACAGATCGACGCCTATTGCGATCTGAAATGGGAAGAGGTCTATGCCTACGAGCACACGCCGCACCCGATTGAGTACAAGCTGTACTACTCCTGCTAATTCATTGAAATCGAAACGAAAGGGCGTCCCACGGGGCGCCCTTTTACGTTAGCAGCGCCCGAACCTGATCCCCGCCTTTATACGCGCGCTGTACGGGCGGCAGATCGTCGAACGCGGCGAGCAGCCCGGTGCGCTGCGCCGTGTTCAACCCAGCCAGCGGGCAGATATCCGTCTTGATGCTGAAAACGATCGCGCCGGTTTGCGACAACCTGACCAGGCTCTGCCGTTCGACACGGATGTAGGGTTCACCGGACCAGTCCACACGCTTTTCCTCATATTCCAGACGGGGATGAAACAGGTCCGCATCCGGGTAGATCAGCCAGTTCGCCCGCCACAGGGGCTGTTCCACGCGGATCGCATCGAAAAGCCGCTGCACCCGCCGGGCCAGATCGCCGGCATAAAACGGCACAGGCTCGTGGATCGCGCCCAGCGGACGGCCCAGCTTTTGCGACAGCGTCCAATGGGACGGGAAGCACAGAACGCCGTCGGTCAGCACCCAGTCGTCGCCCTGATGTTCCTCGCCCTGACGTTGCAGGATCAGCAGATCCTCCTGAACCTGGCGCGCGGCACGGATCAACGGATGATCGCCGTCCGGCGGTATATCCACGCCCAGCGTCCGTCCAACCAGTTCGCACACCTCGACCGAGGGCGCCATGTCATCGCCACAGCCGAAAACCTGCTCGCGTCTTGTGTCGATCAGGTGGTTTCGCAATGCCATCTGATCCGCATGACACGCATCGCGCTGCAACCAGTCATGCGGGTCGAGCGGTTGCACCCCGGGATTGCGGCGTGTGGCGGGCTTCATCCACGGGGTTTGCACGGGATGTTGCAAGATCAATGGCATGGCGCAGGTTCAGCCCCTCGGCGCGTCGTCGAATCGGACCGACAAGAATGCGGGGTCTTGCTCGACCTCCAGCATTTCGACCGCCAGTTGCAGCGCCTGTGCCGTTGCGAGACACCCGTTCCTGCTGGCCCGTTCGTGCGCGCACAGCAAGTCATTCCGCAACTTTTCAAGAACCGGTACATGCGTCGGCTGAGGCAAAGCGTTCGGGTGCCGTGACTGTTCCAAGGTTGATCCTTCGCAGATTTCACGAAGAAGCGTAGTCCATTACGTCAGTCTGACAACGAATTTGTGATATCAGGCCACCTTTTGTTGATTTTCCACCTTTAACTGATTTCATCATGCAAACGCACGGCCTTCTGAAGTAACGCGACTTGGGCGTTGGCGGATGCGATCTGTCCAACGGATCGGGGCCGTGCCTAAATGGCCCGATGAATCAGCAATAAACGGGGATGTCATGGCGACAGAAAAACTGACGTTCGAGGGGCATACGGGGCAAATGCTGGCCGCGCGACTGGATCGCCCCGAGGGGCCGCATCTGGCGACGGCGATCTTTGCCCACTGCTTCACCTGCTCCAAGGACATTCCCGCGGCCCGCCGAATCGCGGCCCGGCTGGCGCAGGAGGGCATTGCCGTCCTGCGGTTCGACTTCACCGGGCTGGGGCATTCCGAGGGTGAGTTCGCCAACACGCATTTTACGTCGAATGTCGAGGATCTGCGACTGGCGGCCCGTCATCTGAGCGGCATGGGAATGGCCCCCAACCTGCTGATCGGGCATTCGCTGGGTGGGGCAGCCGTTCTGGCCGCCGCACCCGATATCGTCAGTGCCAAGGCGGTCGCCACCATCGGCGCGCCTGCCGATCCGCACCACGTCACCGTCAATTTCGGAAACCAGATCGAGGAGATCGAGCGAACCGGTCAGGCGCAGGTCGATCTGGGCGGACGCCCGTTCACGATCCGGCGCGAATTCCTCGACGATGTGAAGGCCGCGCGTCTGACCGAGGCGATCAGTAAGATGAAACGCGCGCTGCTGATCCTGCACGCGCCCGGTGATAGCGTGGTTGGTATAGACAACGCATCGGACCTGTTCATGGCCGCGCGCCACCCCAAGAGCTTCGTGACGCTCGACGGGGCAGACCACCTGCTGACACGGGGCGAGGATGCCGAATACGCGGCGGAGGTCATTGCAAGCTGGGCCGCGCGCTATATCGACCTGACCCCGCCTGCCAGACCCGCTGGCGCGCCTGACGGGATCGTGCGGGTTTCAGAGGCGGACCCGGACGGCTTCCTTCAGGACATCAACGCCGGGCCCCGGCATCATATTCTGGCGGATGAACCCAAATCCCATGGCGGGACCGACCGTGGACTGACGCCCTATCAGCTGCTGGGGGCCGGGCTGGGGGCCTGTACCTCGATGACCCTTCGCATGTATGCGCGGCGCAAGGGGCTGGCCCTGTCGCATGTCTCGGTGGATGTGACGCATGACAAGATCCACGCGGCGGACTGCGCGGCCTGTCCCCAGACCGATGCGCGCATCGACCATCTGCATCGCGTCGTCCGGCTGGAGGGCGATCTGAGCGAGGCCGAACGTGCCAAATTGCTGGAAATCGCGGACAAATGCCCGGTCCACCACACGTTGAAGGCGCAGGCCCATATCACCACGCAGCTTGCAGATTGAGGCGTGGCGCGCCACGCTGGCCCCATGCACGAAACCACGCTCAACATTGACGGCCAGCCGACCCGCCTAACCCACAGCGGGCCGGAGGGGGCGCCGGTTCTGGTGTTCCTGCACGGCTTTCCCGAACATGCCCTGGCCTGGCGGCAGGTGATGCGGGCGCTGCCGGAATATCGCTGCTTCGCCTTCGACCAGCGGGGCTTTGGTATCAGCCGCAATCCCGCGCCCGATCTGAATGGCTTCGCGATGAAGCACCTGCTGGCCGACCTGTTGGCGGTGATCGAGCATACCGGACAGGACCGGATCACGCTGGTCGGGCATGACTGGGGGGCCGCCGTCGCCTATGCCGCTGCATTTGCAATGCCGGACAGGATCGAGGCGCTGATCGTGATGAACGGGGTGCATCCGATCTGCTTTCAACGCGCGCTAAGTGCGGGAGGACCGCAATCCACCGCCAGCGCCTATATCGACTGGCTGCGCGAACCCGGGGTTGAGGACGTTCTGCGTGCCGATGATTTCGCCCGGCTGTCAGGGCTGTTCGCGGCCAATATGGACATGGGCTGGATGGATGGCCCGACCCGCGACCTCTATGTGCGTGAATGGTCCCGTCCGAACGCGGTGGAGGGGATGGTGAGCTGGTATCGTGCCTCTCCGGTGGAGGTGGCACCCCTGGGCCAGCCCCGCCCCCTGCCCGACTGGGCGCAGGCGGACCTGCGCGTGACCATGCCGCATTTGCTGATCTGGGGCGCGGGCGACACGGCCCTGTTGCCCGAAGCGACGCACGGGCTGGACGAGCTGTGTGACGATCTGACCCGCGTGTCGTTTCAGGACTGCGATCACTGGCTGCACCACCAGCGACCGGCGGATGTGGCGCAAACCATGCAGGATTGGCTGCGCAAAGGTTGAGCCAGCTGTTTTCGTCAGGTCACGCTAGCCGCCGGGCGGGCTTTTGCGCCGCCCGCATATCGCGCAGCCGCTTGTCGTGTTCCACCTGACACACCATAAGAAGGGGGCACCAACGACCAGTCACGTTCGGGAGAATGAAGCATGGAAGACACCTTGAGCATCACGGACGCCGCGATCTGGCTGCCGGCGCTGGCGATCCTGGTCCTGCTATTTGTATCCGCCTTCTTTTCCGGTTCCGAAACTGCACTGACAGCGGCGAACCGTGCCAAGCTGCACGGGATGGAGGGGGAAGGCTCCGCGCGCGCGCTGCATCTGAAGGAAGATTCCGAGCGTCTGATCGGGGGCATCCTGCTGGGCAACAACCTGGCCAACATTCTGGCGACCTCGCTGGCGACCGCTTTGTTCACGACGTTGCTTGGCGAAAACGGGGTTGCGGCGGCCACGCTGATAATGACCGCGCTGGTCCTGATCTTTGCCGAGGTTCTGCCCAAGACCTATGCCATCATCAATCCTGAGAGGATGGCCGCCTTCGTCGCGCTGCCTATCGGGCTCATCGTCAAGATTCTGGCCCCCGTCGTCAATTTTGTGCGTTTCATCGTGCGGGTAACATTGCGGATCTTCGGCGTGCCGACCGATCCGGAGGCGCAGATCATGGCCCATGAGGAAATCGCGGAGGCGATCACCCTTCACGCATCCGAAGGGACCGTGGAAAAGGACGATCGCGACCGCCTGCTCGCCGCGCTCGACCTGAAGCTGCGCACCGTAGAGGAGATCATGATCCACCGGCGCAATATCGAGATGATCGACGCCGAATTGCCGCCGGAGCAGATCCTCGACACTTGCCTCCGCTCCCCCCACACCCGCATTCCGGTGTTCCGCAACGAGCCGGAAAACATTGTCGGCGTGATCCATGCAAAGGACTTGCTGCGCGCGGTGGACAAGCTGATCCGTGGTGAGGGTGGCCTGAGCGCGCTGGCCAATTTCGATGTGATGGACGTGGTGATGGAACCGTGGTTCGTCCCCGACGCCACCACACTGGACGACCAGATGCGCGCGTTCCTGCACCGCCACAGCCATTTCGCACTGGTGGTCGATGAATACGGCGCCCTGCAAGGATTGGTGACGCTGGAGGATATTCTGGAGGAGATCGTTGGTGACATCACCGATGAGACCGATGTGGAGGTCGAGGGTATCGAGCGTTTCGCAGACGGAACCGTGTTGGTCGAGGGCACGATGAGCATCCGCGACCTGAACCGCGCAACCGATTGGTCCCTGCCCGATGAGGAGGCGAACACCATCGCCGGGCTGGTCATCCACGAGGCGCAGACGATCCCCACCACGGGTCAGGTCTTCTCGTTCGGCGGATTCCGCATCGAAGTGGTGGAGCGGGAGCGCAATCGTCTGCACAAACTGCGCATTCGCCCGCTGTAACCTTTGCCCGCATTCACAAGACGCAATTGGGCTGCCGGCGTCGTGGCCTAAGTGAGGCCGCCTGGCCCGGCCCTAAAGACATAGCCGAACGCTCCACCGGCCAGCGTCGCGCGCCTCACTAGCGCCCGCGGAACAGGCCACCCAGGACGCCCCGCGTGATCTGACGCCCCATTTGCGTGCCGAGCTGACGGGCGAGGGATTTTCCGAACGTTTTCGCGACGCTGTCCGAGCGGGAGCGGCTGCCGCCGGTCTTCACCGATCCTGGGCTGTAGCGACGCCCGCTGTTATATTCACGAGAGGTCGGCGCGCTGTGACTGCCGCGATAGGATCGGTCGGGCGCGGGTGCCTCGACTGGCTCCTCCTCCGCCTCGACTGCGGACTCGGCGCGTTTTCTCAGGATCTCGAACGCGCTTTCCCGGTCGAGCGCCACATCGTATTTCGCCCCCAGCGCCGAGGCCGCCATCACGCCGCCGCGCTCCACATCGGTAATCGGCCCCATGCGTGAGGATGGTGGCCGTATCAGCGTGCGTTCGGCAATGCCGGGTACGCCCTTCTTTTGCAGATAGCTGGTGACAGCCTCACCTATCCCAACCTCGCGGATGGCATCCTCGGTATCGAAGCGGGGATTGGGGCGGAACGTGTCGGCGGCGGCGCGCAGGCCCTTTTGATCGCGCGGCGTGTAGGCCCGCAGGGCGTGCTGTACGCGGTTGCCCAGCTGGCCCAGGATGTCAGGCGGTATGTCATCGGGGTTCTGCGTGACGAACCAGACGCCGACCCCCTTGGACCGGATGAGACGGGCCACCTGTTCAACCTTGTCTATCAGCGCGTCCGGAGCGTCGTCGAACAGCAGGTGCGCCTCGTCGAAGAAGAACACGAAACGCGGCTTGTCGGGATCCCCGACCTCGGGCAATTGCTCGAACAGTTCGCTTAGCAACCACAGAAGGAAGGTCGCGTAAAGCCCCGGCGCCTGCATCAACCTGTCCGCGGCCAGCACGTTGATCCGCCCGCGACCGTCCGCGTCGAGCGCGATCATGTCATCGAGGTTGAGCGCGGGCTCGCCGAACAGCAACGCGCCGCCCTGATTTTCCAGCACCAGCAACCGGCGCTGAATGGTCCCGACCGAGGCGCGCGAGACATTGCCGTAGCGCAGGCTAAGCTCGGACCCATTCTCCCCCACCCACACCAGAAGTGCCTGCAAATCCTTCAGATCCAGCAGCGCAAGCCCCTGTTCATCCGCGACGCGAAACGCGATGTTGAGGACCCCCTCCTGCGCCTCGCTCAGCTCCAGCAGACGGGCCAGCAGCAACGGCCCCATCTCCGCGACGGTGGTGCGCACGGGATGGCCTTTCTCACCGAACATGTCCCAGAAGGTGACCGGAAAGGCCGCATACTCGTATGGGTCGAGGCCGATGGTGCCTGCGCGTTCCATCAGATTGGCGTGCATGGGCGCCGATGCCGATCCGGGCTGGCACAAACCGGCCAGATCGCCCTTCACGTCGGACAGGAAGACCGGCACGCCCGCAGCCGAAAACCCCTCGGCCAGGATCTGCAACGTCACCGTCTTTCCCGTACCTGTGGCCCCCGCAATCAGGCCATGGCGGTTGGCGTATTTCAGTTTCAGCAGTTGCGCCTGATCCTGTGCCGGACCACCGCCGCCGGTAAAAATACTGTCGTTCATCATGCTCTCCTGCCGCTGCGGTGTCGGGGCAGATTACAGGTTCGGGCCGCTCAGGCCATTGCCAAATCGCGTCGCACAGCTTCGTGACAGGGTTTGCGTACACGGCCTATTGACGGGTTCGCATTCATTACGTAGCGTTCATTCATGACAACGGTACGCCCGGTCTGACAGGGATATAACCGCGAAACGCGGATGTGGAAAAGGACACCCGATCGGGTGTCCTTTTCTCGTACTGGACTAGGTGTATACTACGGCAATGGCATCGCGTTGACAGCGCATGGCTTAGCTGACAGGTCTTTGCGGCGAGAGCCTGTCCGGTGGGCGCACGCAGCGTATATCGGTCGGCACGATTGGCCATAGGCCTGAGTGATAATTGGTTTGACATAAAACGGGGTCCGACATGACTTTTCGCGCCATCGCTATAACAGCACTTCTGTGCTCCCTGGGCACAGGCACCTTCGCCCAGGACGGCCCGACCACCGGCTTTTCCGCACCAGCGCCTGCGCCTGCGCCCGCTCCGGCCCCCGCGCCAGAGCCGGAGCCGGAACCGGAAGCCCCGGCGACCCCCGCGGTGGAGCGGACGGGCGGCGTTCCCGATACGGTGGTGAACCAGTTCAACGATTGGGAACTGCGCTGCGTGGGCGATACGGATGAATGCATCCTGTTCCAGATCGCGAACAACGATCTGGGTCGGCCCGCCGCCGAATTCTCGCTGCTCAAGCTGGCAGCCGGCTCCCCCGCTGCTGCCGGGATCACGGCGGTATTCCCGCTGGGCGTCATCCTGCCCGAGGGCGTGGTGTTTCGCGTCGATCAGGGCCGTGCCCAGCAATTCCAGTACAGCTTTTGCGTCGAAAGCGGCTGCGTCGCACGCTTCGGCCTGAACCAGGGTCAGGTGGACGCGATGAAGGCCGGCAACAACCTGACGCTGACCGTGTCCGCGATCAACGTACAGGAAAACCCGATCGAGTTGACGATCAGTCTGGCGGGCTTCACCGCCGCCTACGCGGCACTGCAGTAGAAACCGGAAACCATCATTCGAGGGAAAGGGGCGCTGCGGCGTCCCTATTTCGTTCAGACCCGCTGCAAGGCCAGAACCGCGTTCAATCCGCCAAAGGCAAAGGCGTTGCTCAACACCAGTGAGACATCGGCATCGCGCGCCTCGTTCGGCACCACGTCCAGGTCACAATCCGGGTCCGGCAGCTCGTATCCGATGGTCGGCGCGATGACCCCCTCACGCAGGGCCATGATGCAGGCCAGTAACTCCACCGCGCCGGTGCCGCCGATCAAATGACCGTGCATCGACTTGGTGGCGGAGATCATCAATTCGTCCGCGTGAGCGCCGAAAACTTCACGCACCGCCGCACATTCGGAGCGGTCATTCGCAGCCGTTCCTGTGCCGTGCGCGTTGATATAGCCCACCTGCGAAGCATCCGCCCCTGCTGAGCGCAGGGCGCCGCGCATGGCGCGGACGGCCCCCTCACGGCTGGGCATCACGATGTCGGAGGCGTCCGAGCTCATCGCGAAGCCCGTAACCTCGGCCAGGATCTCGGCCCCGCGCGCGCGGGCGTGCTCGTATTCCTCGAACACGAAGACCGCCGCCCCCTCACCCTGAACCATGCCGTTGCGGTTCTTCGAGAAGGGGCGGCAGGCATCACGCGACATGACGCGCAGCCCCTCCCACGCCTTGATTCCGCCGAAGACCAGCATGGATTCCGAACCGCCCGTCAACATCGCGTCGGCATTGCCCAGCTTGATCGTCTCGAACGCCTGTCCCATCGCATGATTGGACGACGCGCAGGCGGTGGACACGGTATAGGTCGGTCCCTTCAACCCGTAGGTCATCGAGATATGGGAGGCGGCGGCATTGTTCATCAACCGGGGAATGACGAAGGGATGAACGCGGTTCTTCCCCTCCTCATACACCGTGCGGTAATTCTCATCTATGGTTTGAAGCCCGCCACCGGAATTGCCCATGACGACACCGGTTCGCGGGGCCAGCGCCTCGTCGATCTCAAGCCCTGACTGGGCCATGGCCTCCGCCGCCGCGATCAGGGCGAACTGGGTGTTGGGATCGTAGAGCGACAGCTGCTGACGGCTGAACCGTGTGGCCGGGTCGTAATCGCGCACCTGCCCGCCGATCTGGATCGACAGACGTTCCACGTCGCGGAAATGCAAGCGGCCGATGCCGTTGCGCCCCTCGCGCATCGCGGCGCAGGTTTCCCCCGCACTGTGGCCGAGCGCGTTGATCGCACCCTGCCCTGTTATGACGACACGGCGCATCCTAGGCCGGCTTTGCCGCGACCAGTTGCTTGACCGCGTTCACCATGCTCTGCACGTTCGAGATGTCGAACTGCGAGTCCTGCGGATCATTCGCGTTGAACGGAACCTGTACGTCGAATTCCTCTTCGATCGCGAACACCGCCTCCACCAGTCCCAGACTGTCGATCCCCAGATCGTCCAGCGTTGCATCCATGCTGACCTCCGAAGGGTCCAGAACGGCTTGCTCCGCGATGATCGCGCGCATCTTTTCGGTAACTTCATCGGACATCGGTCGGCCCTCGTTGCGTCGGTTCGGGTCTTAGCTTTTGTTTTCGGTGTTTGAAACCAATTTGTGAAGCGCGTTCAGTTTCTCGGACATCATCGGCAGTCGGCGCATAGCCTTGAACATCTTCATGAACGTTTCCTGCTTCAACGCAGGATAGCCCATGACGACGGTGCGTTCGGGAACCCGTGTGGTCACGCCCGAGCCTGCCAGCGCGATGGAATCGTCCCCGATGCTGATATGATCCGCGACACCGACACGCCCGCCCAGAACGACCCGTTTGCCGATCTTCGTCGAACCGGCGATGCCGACCTGCGCGCACAACAGCGTCGTATCGTCCACCTGCACGTTGTGACCGATCATCACATGCGCATCGACCTTGACCCCGTCGCCGATGCGCGTGTCCGAGACGGTGCCCTTGTCGATGACCGAGCAGGAGCCGACCTCCACATCGTCACCGATCACGACCGACCCGAGGGAGTTGATCCTTTCGTGCCGGTCCGGCTTCATCGAGGCGCTGATCGTGCCGGCGGCCATGTAATCCTCGACCGCGCTGGGCTGGGCCGTGACGAAGGAGAAACCGTCGCCGCCGATCACCGCGTTCATCTGGCCGATGAAGCGATCCCCGATGCGGACCTCGCTGCCGATGCGGCAACCCGCCATCAGACAAGCGTCCTCGCCTATCGTTACATCGTCACCGACGGTAACCTGCGGATCAATGCGCCCCCCGGCACCGATGCGCGTGCGGGCCCCGATCACGGCCAGCGCGCCGACGGTCACGTCCGGGGCAAGCTGGGCGGTCGGATCGACGATGGCGCTGGGATGTATCCCGTCCCGCGTGGGTTTGCGCTCGAACAGGCGTGAGAGACCGGCCATCGCGTAGCGCGGTCTGCTGACCAGAACGGCCGCCGTCAGGCCCAGGGCCTGCCAGTCGGTGCCCTCACGCAGAACCGCCATGCGCACGGGACTGTCGGCAAGCTGCGCCACGAACGCATCGTCCATCGCCAGGGCCAGATCATCGGCTCCGGCCTCATCCGGCTGACGCGGGCGAGCCGGTCGCAGGGTGATATCCCCAACGGCCTCTGCGCCGATCTGCTCGGCAATCTTTTCTATCGTAAGGTCCATCGTCCGCACTCCATTTCAGCACCGATATAAAGTGCGAACGACGATGATGAAAGGCGTGGCTAGCCTGCGTCCGGCCAGTCGCGGCGGCCGGACGCAGGGTCAGCGGAGAAATCAGCCCTGTGCCATGCCCACGCGGACACCCAGTTCCTGCAAGGCATCCAGCACCAGTGCATCGCGACCATAGATGTCGTCGCGATACTGAACCTGCCCGCTGTCGTCGATCCAGACCGTGCGGTAGTCGATATGTACCGCGGGGCGGCTGTTCAGGTTGACCGTCGTTTCCCGACCCGTCGCGCGATGACGCTCAAACTCCGCCAAGGGATCGCTGGCCTGCGGGCTCAGCAACATTTCAGCCAGACCTGTGGGGTCTGCGACGCGAACGCAGCCGTGACTGAAGGCCCGCGCATCCCGAGCGAACAGGCTGCGAGAGGGCGTATCGTGCAGGTAGATCGCGAACTGGTTGGGGAACATGAACTTCACATTGCCCAACGAGTTGCCCGGCCCGGGCTGCTGACGCACCCACCACGGAAAATAGCTCTGCGAGAAGTTATCCCAGTTGATGAGCGAGGTATCCGGCGGCGTCCACACACCGGTTCCGTCATCTATCAGCGTCATGTTGTTGTCGTTCAGATAGTTCGGGTTGCGCCGCAGCGCCGGCAGGATCTCCTCCGTCGCGATGGAGCGCGGAACCGTCCAGGTCGGATTGACCACCATATGCGTCATGGTGTCCGAGAATTCGACCGTCTGGTGCTTGGGCAAGCCGATGACAACGCGGGTGGTGAACAATTCCTCCCCCCCTTCGCGCAGGAACATGCGGTAGTCGGGCAGATTGACGTAGATCTGCTTTTCCTCCAAATCCCAGTTGGTCCAGCGGATGCGTTCCAGATTGACCATGACCTGCTGCAAACGATCACCCGCAGTCGTGTTGAGCGCGGCGAGCGTTTTCGGACCGACGACACCATCGTCATTCAGGCCGTGGCGGATCTGAAATGCCTTCAGCGCGGCGACCGTCGCCTCATCCATCAGGGTAGATGACTGGGCAGAGCCGGAAACAGTCTCAGCCCCAGCAGGCAGTGGCTGCGCATCCAGCGGTGTATCGTCGAACGCATCGGGATCCGCAGCGCGTGCGGTGACCCGCCCTTCCTCTATATCACCCAGCGCCGCAAGCCTGGCACGGATCGCGGGAACGCGGCTGTCCCTCTCACCCGGACCGACGGACGGGCCGGACGGTATGTCGGCGGCACCCCAACCCCCGTTGGCGACGACCTGTTCCAGATCGGCCCGCAGTTCCAGCAAGGGGGCATAATCGGGGTGGTCAGGTGACAGGTTGACGATATGACGTATCGGATCGGCGGATGTGGCCAGATCGGACAGCAGATCGCGCGCCTCGATTTCCGGGGGAAACACATGCATGTCCGCGCTCAATCGTGTCGGCACGACCACACCGGCGAGCCGGGATTTACCCAGAGCGACGAATGCATTCGCAAAGGCAAGCTCCCCCGCCGCCGTCAATTGACCATCAAGGGCAGCCGCGACGTGGCGGCTCAACGGTTGCATCCGCTCTGTCCATTCAGGCAGCGCATGGGCCCGCTGCTGATCCAGCGCGTCGATCACGCCGCGCGCCAATTCGGCATCATTCGCCATGAACAGCGGCTGATAGTCCCGTCCGGCATAGAACGCGGCCACATCCTGCGGCGCCTCGGCCTGCATCAGATCGGCCAGTTCCTGCCAAGCCGGCGCGGCGGAAACAGTCGCGTCCAGAGGGTCACTTTCCAGATTCGATTGTGCGAAGACGCCGCCTCCCGCCACGAGTGCAAGCATGGAAACCGCGCCGAAAATCGATGAGTTGCTAAATTGGTACACTGCATATGTCCTTTGACACAGTTTTCGGTCACCACATTTCCGGCGGAACTTTGCCGATCAATACGTCGTGACCATCCTCAACTGGCGAATTACCGCCGAAACTTTGCCGAGCCCCCCGCACACCCCGTAAAATACGGAACAAAAGCGAACGAACCGCGGCGCCTGTGACTCTTTATAACGCAGAACTTCCAAATTCGTTGCTGCACAACTGCCACTTGGTCGAAAAAAAGCCCTGTGGCATAACATTCTCAAGCGGCCACGGGCACCACCGAAGGCCGCAACCACTGGGACAGACTAAGGATTTTGATTATGACCGAGACGAGTATCGTTTCCCGACGTAATGTACTGGGTGGTCTTGTCGGCCTGAGTGCAATTGCCGCGGCTCCCTCCTTCGCCGGTACTCCCGGTGTTTTGACCGGCGCTGGCGACATCCGCAGCATCAAGATTTACAATCCCCGCACGGGTGAGCGTCTCGACAGCGTTTACTGGGTCGAGGGTGAGTACATTCCGCAGGTTCTGGACGAAATCAACTTCCTGTTCCGCGACTGGCGCCGCAATGAATTGCGTGCCGTCGATGTGCGGACCATCGACATCATGGCCGCCGCCTCGCGCATGATGGACACGACGGAGCCTTACCAGCTGATGTCCGGCTATCGCAGCCCTGAGACGAACAACGCCCTGCGTGCCACGACGCGCGGTGTCGCGCGCAATTCCTACCACATGCGGGCCATGGCGGCGGATCTTCGCCTCTCCACCCGGTCGGTGCAGAACATGTATCAGGCCGGTGTTGCCTGTAATGCCGGTGGCGTCGGGCGCTATTCCCGCTCCAACTTCGTGCACTTCGATTGCGGCCCGGTTAGAACCTGGCGCGGCTAATACCAGCAAATTTACTGCACTTGAAAAGGGCCTTGCCACCACGGCGAGGCCTTTTCGTATTCAGTCCCGTTCAATGTGGGTCAGCACGTTCAGCAGATAGCCCGCCGGATCGCGCAGGAAGAAGCGGCGCACGCCCCAATCCTCGACCACCGGCCCGTAGGTGATCTCCGCTCCCACAGATCGGGCCCGCGCCAATGTGGCATCCAGATCGTCCACCTCGATCGAGATATCGGGGGCGGGATTGCCCGATCCCCCGGCGGAGGCCAGCCCCAGTTGCACGGATTGACGCGCCGGGGCCGCGACGAAGCGGATCCAGCCCAGATCCATCATGACGTCCAGATCGAAGACGGCCTTGTAGAAATCGGACAGCGCCGCCGGATCGCCATGGATATGGGGAACGATCCGCAGCACCGCCATGTCAGGGCCGGATCGTTCCGTCGCCGGTCACGAGGTATTTGAAGCTGGTCAACTGCTCCGCTCCGACCGGGCCGCGTGCGTGGAGCTTGCCTGTCGCGATGCCGATCTCCGCCCCCATGCCGAACTCCCCACCATCCGCGAATTGCGTCGAGGCGTTCCGCATCAGAATGGCACTGTCCAGCCGTTGGAAGAACCGCTCCGCCACGGCGTCATCCTCGGTTATCACCGCATCCGTGTGGTTCGAGCCGTAGGTTCGGATATGCGCGATTGCGCCATCTACCCCGTCCACCACCTTCGCCGCAATGATCATGTCCAGGAATTCGGTGCCGAAATCGCTGTCCTGCGCGGGCGTGACGCCGGAAATCTTCGCGATGTCCGCATCGCCCCTGACCTCCACCCCGGCATTCAACAGATCACGGATGATCACCTCGTGCCGGTCCAGAAACGCGCGATCGACCAGCAACGTCTCGGCCGAGCCGCAGATGCCGGTGCGTCGGGTCTTGGCGTTCAGCACGACGACACGGGCCTTTTCCAGATCGGCGGCGGCATCGACGTAAACGTGGCATATGCCTTCGAGATGGGCAAAAACGGGGACCCGCGCATCCGTCTGCACACGCGCGACCAGCCCCTTGCCACCGCGCGGAACGATCACATCGATATGGTCGGTCATCGTCAGCATCTGCCCCACCGCCGCGCGGTCGCGGGTGGGGACCAGTTGTATCGCCGCCTCGGGCAAGCCTGCGGCCCGCAACCCCGCGATCAGGCAGCCGTGGATCGCGGTGGAGGAATGGAAGCTCTCGGACCCGCCGCGCAAAATCACCGCGTTGCCGGCCTTCAGGCACAAGGCCCCTGCATCCGCTGTCACGTTAGGGCGGCTTTCGTAGATGACGCCGATCACGCCGATCGGTGTGCGCACTCTGCGGATGTTCAGACCGGAGGGCATGTCCCATTCCGCGATCACCGCGCCCACGGGATCATCCTGCGCCGCGATGGCACGCAAACCGGCAGAAATGCCCGCGATCCGCGCCGCGTTCAGTTCCAAGCGGTCCAGCATCGCGGCAGACAGGCCCTTGTCGCGCCCGAACGCCATATCCTCGGCATTGGCGGCGATGATTGCCTCGACCGACGCGTCCACGGACTCGGCGGCGGCGTTGAGCGCATGGCGTTTGCTTTCGGCTGGCGCAAAGGCCAGTTCCGCCGCTGCCATTCGTGCCGTCTCGCCTATCGCGGCCATCATGCCGCGCACATCCATGTCGTTCATCGCCCTATCCGCGCTCAGTTTCGACGCGCCGTGAAATACGGCTCGTATACCGTTCCTTCTATGAGGCGCGAAAATTCGTAGCGCAAGACCCGTACCGCCCGCACGGCGGCGGCGTTCGTCGCAAACCGGTCGGGAACGAAGGCGATCCACACCTGATCGAAGTCATGCGCACTGGCCAGCCCGCCACGATACATAGCGACCAGATCCGCGCTGGGTGCGATCCCCAACAGCTCACATCTACGGATTTCGCTCATCTCGGGTGAGCGGGTCAGCAGGACGATATCCGGCGTTTCCTGCGAAACCGCGCAAAGGTCGTGCATGGCGGCGCGTTCCCCCCTGCTCTGAACCACCACATGCGCATCCCTCGCCCGATCCGCGAGGAGATCCGGCATCGTCTGCGGTTGCGCGAACATCGAGTTTTCCAGCGGGACCAGAACATCGCTTCCCGCAACGACGACCTGCCCCCGACCGGGCCGAGCCGCAGCGCCCCCAAGGGCGCTACAGCCTGTCAGGACGAACAGAAAGAGTAGCGGGAGCAGGCTCATGGGCGGAACCGGGGTGGATACGTGGTGTGTATTCGTATCATGCGAGGACGCGAAACCGCGTTTCGAAATCCAGTAACTGGTTGTAAATCAATCCACAATACAGCCCGTGGGTGAGCGGCCAGACACGCCCACAGCCGGTGCTTGCACCATCGCGCCGATGCTAGATCGCCATGTCGTCGCGATGCACGACATATGCCCGCCCCGGATACCCCAGAACCGATTCGATTTCAGCGCTTTGCCGCCCGACGATGCGTTTGAGCTCGACGCTGTCATATCCGGCCAGCGCCCGGGCCACGGTTTCCCCGCGCGGGCCGGTGATGTCCACCGGATCGCCCCGGCTGAAGCTGCCCTCGACGCGAACCACACCGGCTGGCAACAGGGACCGCCCCTGCACCAGCGCGGTGGCCGCGCCGGTATCTATGCGCACCGTGCCGCGCGGACGCATCGCCGCGATCCACAGTTTTCGCGCCTTGGCGGGGTCATCCGTCGGAACGAACCAGCTGGCCCGCGCCCCGTGAAGCAGGGCGGAGATCGGACGCATGGCGTCCCCCCGGCAGATCGCCAGCGTACAGCCCGCCTGCATCGCGGTTTCGGCGGCCAGAACCTTGGTGCGCATCCCGCCCTTGGCCCCGTCGGTCCCCGCACCGCCGGCCATGGCCATGATCTCAGGCGTGATCCGCTCGATCAGCGGAATGTGTTGAGCGGTCTCGTCCTGTCGTGGGTTCGCGGTATACAGACCGTCCACATCCGACAGCAGGATCAGCGTATCCGCCCCGGCCAGCGACGCGACCTGAGCGGCCAGCCGGTCATTGTCGCCATAGCGGATTTCATCGGTGGCGACCGTGTCATTCTCGTTCACGATGGGCACGACACCCAGCCCCAGCAAGGTGCGCAACGTCGCGCGGCTGTTGAGGTATCGACGCCGATCCTCACTGTCCTCCAGCGTCATCAGAACCTGCGCGGTGGTGACGCCGTGGGGGCGCAGACCTTCCTCATAGGCGCGCGCCAGACGGATCTGCCCGACCGCGGCGGCGGCCTGCGACTGTTCCAGCGGCAAAGCGCCCGATGACAGCTTCAGCACCCGCCGCCCCAGCGCGATCGAGCCGGAGGAGACGAGCAGCACCGATTTGCCCTGCCCACGCAGCATCGCGACGTCTTCGAGCAAGCCTGACAGCCATTCCTGACGCAAGGCACCCGTCGTGGCATCGACCAGCAAAGCGGAGCCGATCTTGATGACGACCGTGCGCGCCGTGCCGATCCGTTCCGAGGCGTTCAGACCGGTCGCCAAGGTCCGTCCTCCTCACCCTCGGCAGCTTCGGCATTCGCCCTTGCGACGATCTGTGCACGCAACGCGCGCAGAACCTCGGTCGTGCCCGATTGTGCAGCGCCGGACATGGTCAGAACCGGACCGTCGCAAACCTTGCGCAGCTCGGCCAGTTGCATCTCCACCAATTCGTCGTCCAGCGCGTCGATCTTGTTCAGGACGGTGACGCGCGGCGTATCGGCCAGCCCGCCGCCATATTGCTCCAACTCGTTGATGATGGTGTGATAGGCCTCGGCCACATCGTCCTGCGTGCCGTCGATCAGGTGCAGCAGCACGGCGCAGCGTTCGACGTGACCCAGAAACCGGTCTCCGATCCCCCTGCCCTCATGCGCGCCGGCGATCAGGCCGGGAATATCCGCGATGACGAACTCCGCCCCGTCCACGGCGACGACCCCCAGGTTCGGGTGCAGCGTGGTGAACGGATAGTCCGCAATCTTGGGCCGCGCGTTCGAGGTCGCGGCAAGGAACGTCGATTTGCCCGCATTGGGCAGACCCAGCAGACCGACATCCGCGATCAGCTTCAACCGTAGCCACAGCACACGCTCGATCTCGTCCTGGCCCGGATTGGCACGACGGGGCGCCTGATTGGTTGAGGATTTGAAATGCAGGTTGCCGAACCCGCCATTGCCGCCCTTGGCCAGCAGAACCCGCTGGCCCACTTCGGTCAGATCGGCGATCACCGTCTCCTGATCGTCGTCGAGGATCTCCGTGCCGACGGGAACCCGCAGCACGATGTCGTCCCCATCCGCGCCGGTTTTCTGACGCCCCTCGCCGGGCCGCCCGTTCTGCGCAAAGAAATGCTGCTGATAGCGATAGTCGATCAGGGTGTTCAGACCCTCGACCGCCACTGCGATAACGTCGCCGCCGCGCCCGCCATTGCCGCCGTCAGGGCCGCCATACTCGATATATTTTTCGCGCCGGAACGAGATACACCCACGCCCCCCCGCGCCGGAACGTACGGTAACCTTGGCAAAATCGAGAAACTTCATGGGCGCACCCTCCGTCGAACAAGCCGTGCTGATACGCTAAGGTGCGCTGCGCCTCAAGGGGCAGCGCACGGCCTCATGCCCCGGTCCAGATTATCGGTCCAGGTTATAGGTCCAGACCGGATGTGTCGCGGCGCGGGCGACGGAATAGGCCTCCCCCTCACCCAGGTAGTGAAAGCCAGCCGCCGTCAGAACCGCCGCTGAGGCATCGTTGTCCTGAAAGACCTGCGCCTTCAACGCCCCGCCGCCATGGGCGAAGTGGTGCGCGACGACAGCGGCCAAAGCCTCGCTGGCGAAACCGGTACGCCAGAAGGGCGGACCGATCCAGTATCCGACCTCCCCGGTGTTGCTGAGGGATATGACGCCCAGAAATTCCTCACCGTCGATCTTGGTCGCGTCCAGCGCCCAAGCCTGCTCACCACTGTCGTCGCGTTGCGCGCGTTCGATGAACCCCTCGGCGGCGCCTGGCGGGTATGGATGGGGAATACGGGTCGTCATCGTTGCCACCCGCGCATCCCCCGCATGAAGAGAGATCAGTCCAGCATCCGACGCGCGCAGCGGGCGCAGGGTCAGACGTTCTGTCTGGATCACGGGTACGGGCATCTGAAATCCTCGGCCTGTGGGGCGAATGGTGTGCATGGTCTGGGCACGTGATGTAAAACGAGATCGGGGACCGGCGTTTCCGCCGATCCCCGTCATGTAAATTCGATAGGAAGGGCGGCTTATTCAGCGGCCTCCTGCGCGGGAAGCACGCTGATGAACGTACGACCCTTGAGACCTTTGTGGAAAGTCACGTTGCCTTCCTCCGTCGCGAACAATGTGTGATCGCGGCCCATGCCGACGTTCTGACCCGGCCACCACTTGGTGCCGCGCTGACGCACGATGATGTTGCCGGGAATGACCAGTTCGCCACCGAATTTCTTCACGCCGAGGCGGCGACCAGCGGAGTCGCGACCGTTACGCGAGGAACCGCCTGCTTTTTTATGTGCCATGCTATTGTCTCCTGCGTCCTGAAATTATTCGGCTGCCGCTTCGGCCGTCTCGGCCTCGGCTTTCTTGGGGGCTGCTTTCTTCTTCGCAGGCTTCTGGCCGTCTGCGAGAATGTCCACGATCCGGACCTTCGTCAGGTGCTGACGATGGCCGCGACGGCGCTGGGAGGAGTGCTTCCGCCGGCGCTTGACGAAGGAGATGACCTTGTCACCGCGGGTCTGCTCGACCACTTCCGCCATCACGGCTGCGCCGTCGATCATGGGTGCGCCGACCGTGACGGTATCGCCACCGATCATGAGCACTTCTGCGAAGCGAATCTCGTCGCCCGCCTCACCGTCGAGCTTCTCGACCGTGAAAACATCGTCCTTGGCAACGCGGTACTGCTTGCCACCTGTCTTGATGACCGCGAACATGCTGGTCTTCCTTTTCATCTTCGCGCCCTGCGGTCCCCTGAGCGGGAGTTGCGCGGTATTCCGCACCTCGGGCAGCGGCCCCTGGCGGAGCTCTCTACAAATATCGCGCAGGCGTATTGTGCCCGCGAATGGCTCGTATGCTGCGAAGCCCCTGAAGTGTCAAGGCCGAATGAACCTCAGCCAGATCGGAATTCGGACCCGGCCCACGACCATCGCTCCGTGAGCCGTGAGCCGTGAGCCGTGAGGCAGGAAAGTTGTCGTTCCCGCCCTACTATCCCTTGCAGCGGAGTTTCCAAACCGCTAAGTCGTCGCCTCACGGAGAGGTGCCAGAGTGGTCGAATGGGGCGGTCTCGAAAACCGTTGAGCCTTCACGGGTTCCCAGGGTTCGAATCCCTGTCTCTCCGCCAAATTATTTTTTGGGCCTTTCTCGCCACGTAACACCTTGAAAGGAAAGGCCGTTTCTGGTGTTCTAAGTCCAGAATTATGGCAGTACCTGAGCCTTTTGGAAAAGACGACTTTAAGGACTGCACCTCTCCACATGTGACCCCGATTTTCCCATATATCACAGGGCCTTGATAAGATTTCCAAGGTGTGTTCAAACATCTGATCGAAATTTAGGGAGTCCTCGCCAAGCTGCGAGAGCTTTTCTTTGCAGACCACCTGCTTCTTCTGATTTTCGACGATACGCCTTTCGTACGCTGAAGCTACTGTGTCGCTGTCAGTTTCCACAATCCGATCGAGAAGCTTTTCCTGCTTCTGCTGTAGGTCTTTGAGGCGCTTCTCTAAATCACGGTGTCGGTCTAAAACTGCGGTTTGATTCTGGCGCCATAGGTCACGCAACATTATTTTCATAACCTTGGCAACGCTTTCATGCGGTTGCAACCTGGCAAGGATGTTGCGCAAGTTCGCCTCAAGTTTGTTGCCGTTGACTGATTTATTTTTCCGGTCGCAGTGCTTGTTGAAGCACCGATAATAGGGATACATTTTTCCGCTCTTGCTCCGGCTCCAGCCTCCGGTTAGCGGTCGACTACAATCGTCACACAGTACGAACCCTCGCAGAGGAAAGTCTTCGTCTGTTTCCTTCCCAGAACGAGGGCGTGAGTTGCCCTCCAGACGCTCCTGGATCATCTGAAAAGTTTGATAATTTATGATAGGCTTATGTTTACCCTTGCGAAGAGAAATATCCCATCTCGGATAGTCGATGTACCCGGCGTAGAGCGGGTTCTTTAACATTTGTTCCATTCGACCGTTCCCGAGCACTGGGCTTTTTCGTGTTTCGATAAATTCTGGTTGAGACTCGACGAATTTCTTAGCCGCGGCAGCTGTCTCGAAGCGACCACTGGCAAACCCTTCGAGAGCCTCTCTAACGACCCCAGATAAGGCATCGGGTTCTATGGGTTTGCCTTTTCCGGCAGACCGGTAGCCGATCGGAGCCGCGAGACACCAGTAGCCGTCAGACAATCGCGCCTTCTGGCAACGTTTTACACGCGCAGCATTGTCTTCACGCTCGAACTGGCCCATTCCGACGTCTGGGGTTTCTTTGTCATCTCGATCTCCTAATCGATAAGATGAACCAGAAATCCTTCCTTATTCAAATCCACAAATCTGTGCCATGGGTGCTGACGTCAGACACGTCCTGATTATTAGTGGCTGAGTAATTCAAAAGTTGAGCCTCCAGAAAATGATATTCCATATCAACAAAGAGACATCTCCTTGCTGAGGTGAGGCGCTTATGGCCTCGTCAAGTTACATTGGGCGATTTGACTCAATTGTGATGAGCGGCAGCAATGCAAAGTCAAGAGGAGACACACCCTAAGTGTGTGTTTTTACTCATTTTGCTACCCTTGGTAGCAGCATTTTGAGACAACAGCTTCCGGCGAGAAGTGAATTAAAGCCCAGCCATCCGTTGGTTGGCGAACGATTCGGAGTAATTTTGGAAAAAATTGCAGCGCCCAAATTCGCTGATCGGTCATAAGAAGTTTCCTCCATCCTCGGTATGAATTGGGCGAAGGATACGAAACCTCGGCCCTTTCGAGTTGGACATTGGCCAGATCTCAGGATGACGAAGGAAAAAGTTGTATTTTTCTGTCTCGTGAAGAGCGTGCTGGATGAAGTTTTTCCCGCTCTTCAAACGAGGTGGCAGACTGGCTGAAGAACCTCCAAGACGCAGCGGGTGGCGATTGGCTATCCTGGAAGCGCCACGTCGCAGCGTTAAGGGTGGGGAACGGTTGGACCGCAGTCTTTCTCCTGCACCGCACAAAACGGCTTCGTAGAACTCGTGGGTGGCAAGTTGAAGGACATGTGCATACTCGCCTACCTCTGGCACTTCTACGATCTAAGCACGGCCTGGGATAACGAAAAACCGATTTTCGCTACCAATACGAGTGATACATTTTCAAAATGTGAAAACGGACATTGGAAACCGCTTTGGGGGCGACTTAGAGTCCATCATTCGCTGGATAGGTCTGCGGGTCCGAGATAGTCAAACTCGATACGCGCTTCCTCTTGAGCCACTTGAGCCCGCAATAGACCGATCCTTCCGGGATTGAGCGCGGCCTTCGCCGTACCGAGAAATTCTCCATCGGCGGAAAGGATTTGCAATTTCCCCGCTGCGTGATGGAGCTGAATGGGCGAGCCGGTGGGCGGCCGGGGCCGGAGCCACTCAACATTCGCCCAATACCGGCGACGAGTCCAAACAAGGCTGTCAGCAGGAGCAAAGCTCTTTAAGAACGCCCGCCACATTTTCCGGGTTTCCGGCGTGGGCCAATCTGATTGAGCGCTCCACGCAACGACAGCTTCCGACTGTAGCCACTGGCGCAGTTCAGCTCCGGTCTGAAAGTTTGTGCCTGTATCCGTCACAGCCTTGATTGCGGCGAGACGCGAGTTGAAGCCGGCCTGAATTAGAATGGCTGCAGATCGGTTGACAGTGCCGGTTTCAACTGCGGCGACGGCGTATCCAAGCTCATAATCATCAAGGGTCAGCCCAAAGTCGCCGACTGTATCGCCATTGGCAGAGGCACGAACACGAATAGCTTCCATGGCCCAGGAGAGCCGATAGACCAGCCCACCTTCGACGAATTGCAAAGTCTCGGTTGCCTGGCCAGCAGCGGTCGCCGCAATAGGTTCGCCTAATAGCCATGCGTGAAGGATTTCACGCCAGTTGTAAGGCATCTGGTCAGGGACAAACGGATGGATAGAAAATACCATCTCGGCAAGCGCGGTGATGGCCACTATCGCTCCCTCCGCGTTACCGCTCAATAAGGCACCATTGGCTTGAACAAGCAGGTGGTTCGCATCTGCCGCGATCGCATCCAGTGCGAGTCCGGTCGAAAGACCGACACCCGCAAGAAAGTAGCCGCGGCGACTCTGCGATGTCGATTGTTTCCAAATGAGATGGCTGCGTGACATCAAGCCCGCCTTTAGCACGCGCTGAACACCCTCGTTTTGGCGCAGAAGGCGGCGATGCCACAGGGACGACTGGAGTACTGCATCCAGAGCGGCCTCAATCTCTGTGTCCGGAATGTCCTCTTCCCCGATCAGGCTAAGGATCGCTGTATCGAGACTGGCGACATGTCTTTCCCAGTCAGCCAGGGCGCGATCACGATCCCCTGGCTCTTCATTCGGGACTTCCGGGAAATTCCAAGCGGCCGCGTTGTTCGTGACGTATTCGACAAGCTGGTCGAGTTCGCCACCGATACGCTGGTGCATTCTGGCCAACAAGGAGTAGACCAACAAAGCAAGCCCGCTCTCCATGTTGCGGGCGCCCAGATCATTGATCAGCTCTTCCCAATTTCGTCGCTTCTTGGCAATTCCGTCGAACATCGGAAATAGAACGACGCCTTCCACATCGACATACGCTCGCCCGGCTCGGCCGATGACGTTTTTGAACTCGGAAACATCGATCCGTTCCCGATTGCGGTGCAGAGAATGCATGACGACTGCCGTCGCCGAAAGGTTGAGGCCCTGCGCCAGAGTTGGGGAAGAGATCGTAACCTTGAGAACACCTTCATGCAAAAGGCGCTCAACTTCCTTCCGGTAAGCGGTTGGCAGAGCGCCGTGGTGGAGAGCCACACCCAAGCGCAGGCATTTCAGGATTGCACTGTCGGGCCCCAACCACTCCTCGCCCAGAGCAATTGCGGTGCTTAATAAATCCGGATCGACTTCCAACAAGGAGCGTAGCGCACGGCGTTCATGCAGGTCGACGATGACATCGGCGAAAGGTTCGACACTACGCCGAATTGGGCAGAAAATCAGCACGGTCTGCCCATCGTCTACCAACCGCCATGCCGTAGCGAGACAGAGTTCGCGTTGATCGTCTGGAAACAAGCGGGTGCGACGGCGCTTAGGTGGGATCCAGTCGGGAGGGGCTTCACCGACGATAAAGCGCTGGACCCAGGGCCGTTCTGCGCCGACGCGAAGGTTCAGGCGCGCTGTGGGCGAGGTCCAGACTACCTCACCGAACCTCAACCTTGTCGGGCGCCAGTCGTGCTTGATCACACTGCCCGGTTGATCTCGCCGTAGCCATTGGGAGAAATCATCCAATTGATCGCCATCGGGTAGGATTGCCGAAAGACAGACAATTCTCCGCTGATCGGCATCAGGGCGCCGAAGGAGCCTTTGGATTTGAACTTCATAACGAACCTCCCGCTCATTGATCCCGATCATGTGCCCTTCGTCGAAGATCAATAGGCCGACATCATCCAGAAGAGAGGGATCATTGCGCAGAGCGAAGTCGAGCTTTTCGGGCGTTGCGACCACAATATCGCGTTCTCGGATTGCATCTTCGTCAAACCCACTTACCCCGACACTGCCGTAGAGCGCTGAGATCGTCTTCCCCAGTGGACCGAATGTCCTTTGCAGCGTGGTTTCTGTTTGGGCGGAGAGCGCACGAAGCGGTGTGACGAAAACCACTCGTCGTCCGGCGGCAAGACAACGTAATATGCAGAGCTCTGCGATGCGGGTTTTGCCAGCACTTGTTGGAAGAGAGACCACAAGATCGTCGGACTGATCTACCGCCCGATGCGCCGCTTCAATTTGCGATGGCCACAGATCAATCTCGGATTTTGACCGCTGTTGAAGCGACGCTATGAACAGCTCTCGGAGTTCCGCCCAATCACCCGCTTCGCCCCTCACCGGTTGGAGCGGTATCCTCTCATGAAAGGTGTTCGACCAAAGATCGGTGAGAAGGTGAATAGCAACGCGATGAGACCACCATTGAGGCAGCAGGTTGAACTCGGCGCAGATTGAGAGGCTTCCTTCCAGCCTTTCAATCGCTTGATCTACGAGCGACTTATCACCTCGGTCAATTGCAAGAAGATACAAGGACAATGCCGAAAAGAAGCAGTCGATCAATGCGGTGTCGAGCGCCTCGAAGAGAAAATCGTTGCTTCCGTCAACGAGAAAGCCTCCCGCTTCTTTCTGATCAACTTGGGCCTGAAGAGCTGCAGAAATGCTTGCATCACTGCCCCTGCCTGACGCGCGGTAGTCAAAAACGCTGGCGCGTAACGCTGTGAAATCCCGCCGCATTAGCAGAGTCAGGGCGCGCTCGAGCGGTGAGAAGTTTTCATCTTTTTCAATAGTGGTCAGAAGGGAGTATGCGCGCGCCGAAAGGTGTGCGAGATGGTAGCTCGCTGCCGCCATAACAAAATGAAAATTGCGGTTGCTTTCGTTGGGATCGCCCTTGCCGATGACCGCCTCAAGTGCGGTTGCTGCTTGCTCAAACGCAAGCCGTGCCTGCGTTGCGTCCCCTTCAAGTTCACGGAGGCGCAAACCGAGCCCCAAAAGGGCATAGCCGTACGAGTTCAGATCATAACTCAAACGGTCATCGAAGTTGGGGGAGTCGGGGGGCAACTCACCATCGCGCCAGATGATCGCCCGTGCCTGCCCGCGCGCGATCAGGCTGCCGCGAAACCCTACGGTTGTTGCGTCCGAAATATCGGCAATAATTTCTTCAGGCGTCGTTGGCATTGGCAATCACCTGATCATAAACAGCGCCAATGAACGCTCCATGCCCTCAACACGCAGGCCAACACCCCACTGGTTTACACCCCCGGGATAAGCCTGTAGCGCCTTAGTCAAAAGCGCGTCAGGTGCATTGCCGGAAAACGTGAAAAGCAGATGCCGGACATTTGTCAGCGGGATGCCGTGCTTCAATAAGGCATCATCGATCGCGTCAGCCATTGGCAAATCGCCCAGTTCGAGCAGCCGCGCCGAGATGAACGACAATGCGTGAGGCGATGGCAGCCCGCCATTCTTTTCCAGTCCCGCACGGGCTTCTGTCAGAACCTGAGCCGTGAGGGCTGCTCTGCTTTTTGCCTCCGTCTTCAAAAACCGAAGGCGCATGCTTTGTGGATCTTGGAGTAAACCGATCACGTCTTCGCCGCGCATTGCCATGTTTCGATGGTCTTTCCACCTCAGGCGCTTGATGGACGCCCGATAACCGCCGCTATGAGCGTCAATCCACTCTGTAGCAAAGATCTCGCCAAGATCGCCTGAGCGGATGGCCTTTGTGGTTGGGAGTTTTTCCTCAATCAACGCGGCTGCCTCTGGCTTTTTAAGCCGTCTTAGGGCACGGGCAATATGTTCTTCAGACGCATAGTGGCAAGGCACAACCGTCGCAGTTGCTTGGATGCCCGTACCTAAATCGGCTTGCTGACCTGTCATCACCCTTAGAAAGTGACCTCCCACTGGGGTATCAGTGTAATTGCACCATCCATCGAATACGGGCATCCACAACTCACTTCTTTTGATGCAGTATGTACATAAAGGTCACTCAGCGCATTGTTTCAACCCAAAAATTTGTTCGGTCTTTAAGGGAAAACAAACAGCAGTATTGGCGGTTTCTCTGCAGCATTGTTGGCGCAAGCCCGAGGTTGGCTTCGGGCCGACTATCCGTTTTGCAGTACCCACCCTAACACCGCATAGGCAGTTTCTGGCTCTCGAATTCGAAGTTTCACCTCTTCATTTTTCGTCAACTCAGCTTTGGGAAATATCTGCAGCAGCTCTGCTGCGTCCTTTTCCAGCCCAGCCAGTGCCGGTCTCCTGAAGTACCAAAGCACCCACGACTTGTTGAGGACAGCTGAGAAATACCATCGCTCATCAAGTTCGAAGCGCAACTCCCGTTCGATATATCCGTGCCCATAGGGTCGAATATCAAAACAGTCGGGCAGTTTGGCATGCGCAAGCAATAGATAAACCGCTCGAACGCTATCATCTATTGGTCCGGCGAGTTGTTTGTGCAGCTTCTCTTGGTCCTTCAGCAATTTTGGTCTCCTTGTCGCCTACCTAATTTGAAAGCTAAATCGAACGCATGCGCAATCCATCAGGCGAACTTCGAACATCTGCTTCCAAGAAGCGTGATCGCAGCGACAGGCGGGGGGAGAAGTCCGTTCTGGCAGGAATCGGCGGTTTACAGATCTTCGCTTTGGGGGGCGAAATCGAAAGGCACTATAAGAAGAAGCAGACGTTCACGGTCGTAAAGCGCATCGTAAGACTGCAAGATATCGCACTGACTAAAAAGACTACTTTCTTCAATAGGCTTTGGCCCCTACGGTAGCCTCAAACGAATTTGAGGGCATCATGGCCGACTATGAAATTACTATCGAAAACTGCAACAGTATCGACACAGCAAATATCGGAGTAACAAAGGGATGTCTGAACATTAAGTTTGGCCCGAATGGGCTGGGCAAGAGCACCATTGCCAAAGCTATCGTTAGCCAAGCACGTAACGATGGTACTTTGGTAGAGCTTGTACCTTTCAAAAGCCGCAAAAATGAGGGCGCAGCGCCTCCAAAAGTTGATGGGATTGGGGATATAAAATCAGCACTTGTCTTTGATGAGGCATACGTAAACTTGTTCGCCTTCCAGCAAGATGAAGTTTTGAAAAACAGCTTTGATATCTTCATTAAAACGCCTGAATACGACAGCGCAATGGCTGAAATCGAAAAGCTCTTTGACGGTATCAAGAAAGCCTTTGCCGACAAACCAGAAATCGAACAAACGACAAAAGACCTCAAAGACCTGCGAGATGCCTTCGGTAAGCCAAACAAGGATGGCTCAATAGCGAAGTCCAGCAAAGTGCTTAAAGCGTTCGGTTCTGGCAACAAGATTGATAACATCCCAGATGCCCTGTTGCCGTTCGAAATGTTTGTGAAGAGCGCCAACCCATCAAAATGGATAGGATGGCAGATCAAAGGTAAGGAGTTTCTTGAATTAGGCGATACCTGCCCCTTTTGTGCAACGGCCTTACCGAAGCCTGAGCAAAAAGAAACTGCGCTTGCCGTCGCTAAGGAGTACGATGCGTCAGCCATTGGTCACCTCAACAACCTGAAAGAAGTCATCGAACGCCTGGGTGCATATTTTAGCACAGGTTGCCAGGAGGGCTTAGCAAAAATTACCAACGCGAAAACAGAGCTGACCGCACCGCAAAAGACCTTCCTGAGTGATCTGAAAAATAGCATCGACGCGTTGATTCAACAGCTGGAAGGATTAAGGAATATTTCATTTTTCTCTCTGCGCGACGTGGACGAAATCGATAAGAAGATGCCTCTTCTAAAGATTGATCTTAGCATGATTAGCAAGCTGGATTCTGACCAGACGCGAGCTGTCACCGATCCGATCAATGCGCAATTAGACAAACTTATTGAGCAAGTTGGCAACCTCAAAGGCCAGATCAACAAGCACAAAGGGAAGATCAAGAAAACCATCGAAGAAAACCAGGACAGTATCAATGGCTTCTTGAAATCTGCCGGCTACAAATACTCTGTTAGGATCATATCCGAGCCAGATTCCTACAAGATGAAGCTGGTTCACGAAGACCATTCAGAATTCGTCGACGCTGCCTCGACGCACCTGAGCTACGGAGAGAAGAACGCTTTCGCATTGGTTCTCTTCATGCATCAAGTAATAAGCGAAAACCCCGACATTGTCATTCTCGATGACCCGATCTCATCGTTCGACAAAAACAAGAAATTTGCGATTATCCACCAGCTCTTCCGCGGCAAAGGTAGCCTCCGAAATCGGACAACCTTAATGCTTACGCACGACATCGAGCCAGCTATCGACGTTGTCAAAAGCTTGGCACACAAGTTCAAAGACCCGAAGCCATCAGCAACTTTCCTCTCGTATAGGCAGGGCGAGATCAAAGAAACACCAATCACGAGCGGCGATATCCGAACATTTGCACAGATCTGTAGAGACCTGATTTCTGAAAACATCGACGATGTTATCAAGTCTATCTACCTTCGTAGGCATTACGAAATTCTGGACAATCCCGGCTTGGAGTACAACCTGCTGGCGAGTTTACTTCATGGGAGGGCGGTTCCAAATATTAAAGCCGAAGACAGAGATATGAGCGCTAAAGAAAAAGCCGATGCAGAGATAAAAGTTAGGGAAATGATGCCATCATTTGATTACGACGCTCTCGTGCAGCAAATTAACGATAATGCATCGATGAAAGCTAAGTTCCTTGGAACTGACGTCGGTTACGAAAAAATTCAACTCTTCAGAATCATTGAGGGCAAGCATCAAGACGACATCATTTCAAAATTCATCAATGAATCATATCACATTGAGAATGAGTATGTCATGCAGCTTAACCCTCACAAGTTTGAAAGCATTCCTGAGTATGTGGTTGACGAATGTGCAAGGCTTTTACAAGACGCATAACGCGAATGGCTAACTGACGTCTTGCCCCTTAAAATCCTACACAAATGGCCGCTTTGGGAGGTTGTACCGCAGCCTGAACGAAAGTGGGTAAAGGCAGCATAGGGCCGGGAGCGTCGAGCCATAGACGATCAGTCTCGGCTAAAGTCATATACACTTTGTGCGCAATTATTAGGTATTCGTCGGCCGATAAGGGGGCGCGCATTTGCGCCCCTTTTTTTCAGGCTGCAGTCATAACCTGATCTTCGACGCGAACCTCGATCAAGCCATTTGCGCATTCCCCATCAATAGTTCGAAGTAACTCATGGACCCGTTTACTTTCTACCGGGAAGGCAAGGATGTGCCATACGCCGGATCGCATCTTCGCCTTGGTGAAGCCACAGGCTAACGAAAACCCTCCCATTTCGTCTATGAAGGCTCGCGTCACTGCATAAACCCGCGTTTCGGTCTTTCGGCGATCTCGGATGAGCCGCGGAAAACGCAGTGCGATAGTGTAATGTGATTGGCGGGGGACCTGTAATTTCCCACCCCGCTTGCGGCGATAGGTGTTTAATTGAACTACTTTAGTCATAGTTAGGCTCCATTTTGAGGAGCCACATCACCCGCCGGAACCTTAAAATGGGCCAACATTCCACCAAGGTGGGTAATGCGGCCCGGATTGTTTCCGAGGTTCCTGATCAAGGCATCAAACGTGGTTAAGTGCCAAGGGGACTTATGATGGTGGATTTTGCCACCGCCCATATAATATTTATATCACTGCGCACTTGGCGCGGCAAGTCGAGGTTGAACGACCGCTTTTGGTACTTAAGGACTTCCAAGCCTTGAGGTAACTGGGAGAGCTGACTGTCGGATCTACGCGTTACTGGCGTTGCTCCGATCGGCAGTATTGCAGCCCTTCGCTAACGGCCGGTTTCAAGAGGCTGAGGCATAGCCAAAGTGATCCCATGAACGGCCGCAATGGGCCGTCTGTCCTTCTCTTTCGGCGCGGGGGTCCGAAAAGGGAAGGCTGCTCTTACTCTGGCTTGTTAGTCGTTATTGGACGTTTGACGTGGGCCTCGGCGAGTGAACGTAGGCTTTCCAATCCGCCGACGGCATCCTCAATCGCTTTGCGTAGTTTCTGGTCATGGCCTGGGCGGAAATGCCCACCGCGTGTAATCTCACCGCAGCCGCAAATACATACGTTCTCAGACATCGCACCCTCCAGATTCACGCTTCGACCATGGAGCGCATTCGAGCGCAACGCAAGATTGATATCGGAGAAGTAAGCGCTGGTTCCAATGTCAGCTCAGGGTGTGCACAGGTCACTACTTGAGCGAGGGTAAAATGTCCGAAAAGGGCCGCGAGGCGCTGCTTCCCACACCCTACAGGATGGGCGAAATACGGCCTTTCGCAGTGGGTGCAGAACCACCAGGCATAGGGGATTAAACCATCGTTCAAAGCGAAGCCCGACATCCGCTATTTATTCGAGTTCCTCTTTAATATATCGGAGCGTTTCGTCGGTTTTATAGCTGCGTAAGTGAAAACCATTATTCTCGAGCGTCCAGGTACTGGTGAACCACCGCTGGCCAAATGCTTCATTTCTGTCGGAGTATAGCTCTTTGCCGCCACCAATCACCCAGATCGGGATCAGGGCTTTTTCAGAGATAAAACTCAGGAAGGCTTCCCTATCTACGAGTCCGGCACTTGGTCCTGGCATCGAGACCGACGGATCCTTGTAAATCTCTCTACCATTCGGATCTGTATAGATTAGATCGCGCCCATCCCTGAGCGACATATTCAAACCTCGCATCAGCCAAGGACATGGCAAGATAACGCTCAAATTTTGCACCAAGCTGAAGTTGTATCCACTCGCTTCTTGCCGAAGACTAAATGTCAGGCCGCGCCCCTTAACAGGAGCCGTGACCAATGCTGGGGACGGTTTTTCAATCCACTTTCGAGCCCAATCGTGGATCCACTCGTCTTCAATCTCTATACGCCATCCGAACTCGCCAAGAAAATTATCCGACCATGTTTCCGTAGGAAACCCGAGGTCGTGACTTGCTGTCAGCATTTGACCTTCAAGGTGCTTCAAAGCTTCTGAAAGGTCATTCTCTCGAATGACAAAGCACGTTAACCGTCGCCAAGTCTTAGTGTTGATATGGGCTGATTGTGCGGAGGCGCCTGCACCGCTGAAGCTCTGAAAGTCTTGAAGTGGCAACCACTTTTGGCCCGTCACATCGGGTTTAAGATCGAGCAGCTCATCGCCGTCCAGAAAATCTCGCTCACTCTCGAGCCATTCCCAAGCTTCTTCAACAGAACGTGGCGACAGAAGGGGTACTTTGGGCATCCAAAAGGAGGACTCGCTGAACTCGGCCCAGCCCCAGTCGTGACTTTTTGTCATAAGATGGCTCGGATCCATGTCACGAAGCCGACGAACAGTGTCACTGTAGAGTTGTGCCCGCTCGCCTTCCGCAGCTCCACAGTGATCAGAGATGCGCGCCATCAATTCCCGTAACGCGATCCATTGATACTTTTTACCGATGCGTTCCTTGGTGTGGTTGTTTCTATCGCTTGAACAGCCACGGTCGAAGTTGTGATGCAAATCAGGGTTCCAGCCTAAGTCATGCGCTCGGCGGCAGATCCAGCGCTGTGCCCAGCCTTGGTCGAAATGTGCAGCATGGTCTGCAGCCCAGTTATCAGAGCGTCCTGTCCAATGACCAGCGTGGACCCGATAGGCTTCGTAGCGTTGGTCGCCGAGAAGCTTGCAAAGTTCCTTTTCCAGCGTCTGATGGCGCTTTCCTTGTTCGGTACCGGGATACAGCCAATCGTTCGATGAAGAGCGGAGCGCAATAAGATCATCAACGAGGGCTCGTTCATTTGCGGTAGAGGAAGCATCAAACTCAGCCCGCCATACTTGGTATAGTTCCCCTGCCGTTGGGAGGGCAGATTGCCAACTGCCGGCTGCCCAGTCTTGTACAGCGTACCTAATGACATAGCTTGCAAAATCACCGTGTTCTTCAGTTGAAGCTATAATATCCCAAGAGGTAGCAGAATTGTTCGGATCTTTGCCGCGCTCCATATCCGGCGCGTATTCAAGCGGCCAAGGACTGTCGAACGGAGGTTGCAGACGGGTCTCAGTGGGAACGTTGAGAGTGCAACCGCGATGCCTGGCATAGTCAAGTAGTCCAACGAGATGATCGCGCCACAGAAGTTCTACTGGCGGGCTGGTCTGAACGAAGTAACGGTCTGCGATCATTTCAGCGATATCAGCAAGCTGGGTGTCGTCCCAAGCGGATTGCAAGGCCGCTCCGTAAATTGCAGCGGCAAGCCTTTCACCGATGTAGGAGTCATTTATGCTCTCGAAGCGGCGGAGCAATTCGGGCCCGCATTCGGGCGTAGCGACCAACAAGGAAACCAAGGCTTTAGTCGCGCGATCCCTCGCTCGTCTAAAAGTTGTAGACAGACACCAGGTGAGGATAACCGCAGCGTTTTTGGCAGATTCAACATCCAGCGAGCCAGGTGTCGCCACCATTGCCCAATCCATAAGATCATGCAGTGGTGTGTCGAGCTCTTCGTCTCCTTCCCGCCCATTGTCGGCAGCATGCCCTACATAGATCGACCATTCAGCATCCCGCTCCGGCATCGGTTGATCCGAAAGTTTCTGATGAAATGCATCCAACCCGAACGGTCCCTCCGCCTCGAGTGCCAGGTGGATGCGAGCGTTCCAGATTTCATCGGGATCGGCCCACTTCTCCAGCAACTCAAGGCTACGGGTTGTCACGCTCTCACGTCGACGCAAGGCTATGTTTTCTGGGGAAATACAATAATACAACCGGTGCGCTGCGTCTTCGAAAGCGTCCGGCAGCTCAATGCCAGTTTGCTCCGGCAACTGGATGGCGAGGGCGTCGAGCACCCCCTGCGGCGCACCTCGGTGCGCGCACGCGATTGACAGCGGAGCATCAGGCGAAAGTGGCGATGGAAGAGTGCCGTCGGCCAGCGTCGCTTCAAGAATGGCTTGCGCGGCCACATGATCGCCGAACCGTTCAAAGCTGAAGCGGACATAATCGTTGTCTTTCCCATTCTCGCAGATCGGTTCGATTGCGACGAGGCCTTCGTCGCTAAGTGCATCGAGTAAGTCATTGTCGAGGTTTGGATTAGTTCCGCATAGAGGGGCGAGAAGTTCAGCGGCTCGATCATAATCAATGACAGGGTGAGTTGTCTTGGCAATTTCACCCGCGAGGATTTCGATCGCTTTTGCCGGGCATTTTCGTCGAGGAGAGAGGTTCAAACGCATTTCAACAGCTTGGCAGAGTGACGTTCGATACAAATCAAAAACTTTTGAAACGCCTTGCAACCCTTTGGGAAACCGTCGCTTACCCTGGCGATCCAGAGCGTCGCAGCAAACTTTTAAGAACAGCGGATTGCGAAGTTCGCCAGGTAGGAAGGGCTGATCCGGCAACAAAATATTACGCAAAGTAAGAAATTTACGCGCGTCACCGATCGAGAAACCCGAGTGATTGAGGCGCGGCAGTTTAGTTTCGTCCAAGGCCGGCGGCACGATCTGTTGCAGATAAGTCGAACGGCAGGATAGAACGACGACTACGTTGGGGTAAGCCTCTGCATCCTTCAAGAAAGCGGCTATACGGTTGGGCCAGATATCACGTCCTCGACGTTCGTTGATCGCATCGACGCAAAGCAGTGTCCTTACGCCGGCAGCCTCGCCCGCAGCATCGAGAGCCCCAAGCAACTGATTTCTGGTATAAGAAGCGGGCAAACCGAGTTGGCTCGAAATCTGAGGCCAAATCTCAGCATCGCTTAACTGGCCGCCGAGCAGCAGAACTGCTGGTCGGTTATTTTCCAGCTGCTCGCTACAGGCATCAGCGAGTAGATGGGACTTTCCGCTGCCAGCTTCTCCGGTGATCAGAAGGTGGGGTGTGACAGCCATGTCCCATTCGTTCCCCCGCAGGAATGACGAAATCCGCTTTAGTTTTTCGAGAGCGCGGCGCGCAACATGAGACTTGTTTTGTTTCCTCTCGGTCTCATCGTTGTTTTCGGCGTATGCCGCTCGGATCTCATCATGGTATTTTCGCTCTACGATATTCTCACCTTGTGACAGTACGTTGCGCCAGTAGGCGACCGGCCAGTTGCCGTGGGGAAGCCTTTCCACGTCGTCAAAAAGCGCGCCAAGCGCGGAAACTTTATCTGCTTCTTCGTCTGGAAGCTCAAACTCAGCCAGGAACTCGTTCGTAGCGTCTCGAAGCTTGCTACGATTGACGCGCAGTGATGTCAAAAGCTCTGGATTTCGAGCGGCTCCGAGTAGCGCACGGCGAATAGGAAGTTCTACACTGGTTTCGGTCGTGTACCGATGGCCTAAGGCTGCTTTGCTTCGCTCAAAAAGATCCCGAAACCAATTGGGAGAGAGACATTCTTTGTCGAACCAATACGAAATGCGACCAGCATTATGACCACCTGGATTAGTTAACCTCGTTTTTATCGCGGACGCATCCCAGAGATCTATTTCGATGTGACGCCCCTGAGACGCCGCTGACATTATTCGACTCGTGCGCCAGTCTTCGTACGCCTCCAATTGAGACTGGTTTTTAGAGAGAGGATCGGAGCGGTCAAACGGGATACTGACAAAGATCTTGGTAAGATTGGGATGCTTTTTGAGAGCGCTCTGGATTGACGCGTTGAGGCTCTCTTTCAAGTTGTTGTCAAATTTCCAAGAGTATTTCGCTTGCCATCCATGCTCGGTTCCATCGGCGAAGCGTACAAAACACTCAAGGCCACCATCTCTTCCCGGGCCTTTACGATGGAACTGCGCATCAATTGGTCGTGGCTCCAAGGCCACGAGTTGGCAAACGAGCTCTTCGAATCCTGTAGAGGCTCTACCGCCAATCGGTCTGATTTTCTTAAGGTCAATTTGCATATCAGTTCCCGAGCTTCGTATTTGTTGCGTCACATTTGAACCGGCGTGAACTATAAAACATAGTTTGTCCGGCTGACTTTAGCTGATCCTTGAGGTTTTTCTCCTGATGACCTTTCTTAGTAAATTCAATCGCCTAAGGCCATAGGGCTGACTTCGAGGAACATGATTTCCTGTGCTCATCAGGAGGCGGGGCGGACTGCTCGGCGAAGACCAGATCATTAGCCAACTACGATGTCCGGATTTGCCTGCCACAATGCAGCACACCAACGGTAGGCTGGAGGTCTCCTCTGCGAAGCCCCCCACATGGAAGGCGATGCTGCAACTGAGAAAGGCCTTAAGATCCGCGCGGTTAATAAAAGTTTGAATCTTCCGTTTACGCAAGACGAGCACTTAGATTCTTGCATGCACTCGCCTCGATCTTCGAGATCGTCTCAGTTTTGCGCCGGAGATCCTGGGTTGTTGTTTGGGTGCCTTCAAGTTGAGCAAGATTATCCATTAAAGCTTTCGCAGAAAATTTGGAAATCGCGGTGCGCCGCAAAAGGGATCACTCTGACGGAAAGGCTGAGTAAACCAGGCCATTTGTCTGCTAACGGAATTTTACAAACACAAAACGCGGACATCCCTCAAAGGATCGGCTCCAAAGTCGCGCAAATCGGAAGTCGCACCCGGACACGGCGGATCAAAGCTGTACGGTAATGGCGTTTTGTCGAATGCGGACGTTGGCCGAAGCACATAGGCCAAGGAGTACTTCCTGATATTTGCAAAACGACAAAATTTTTTCTTCGTCCTGCACAGAGTTGGCCAATCTCTATCTCGAACGCTGAGAAGGAGCATTCCTTTAGGCCTCAACACGAAAGGACATCGCCAAAGGCGGACGGGCTTGATCTGCCACGAACGGCAGACGCGACAATTAGGAGAACCATCATGTTGCGCAACTTTCCTACGACGACCCTGTCCGTAGAACAGCAACTTACAACCGTCCGTGCTCATTTTTCCAAGCACGGTACCGCACTTTGCAATGCTGCAAAGAAGGTCGACGGCGAGGCCGGATACGCCCGCGTCCTGAGTCTCATATTAACGCTACGTGAAGCATCGCGGCTCGACCGGACAACGCGGCGCAAGCTTGTTGATCTACATCGGCTCCTGTCTCTCGACCCGGTGATCGACGCATTCGAACCCGACTTGTCGTCCTGGATCCTACTTGATCCCGCCAGCGAAGAGGTGCAAGAACTTTGTTTGCTTACCGACCGGCTCTATGATCTCTTGGTCAAAATCGGCGAACAGGATGCCCGGACGCTCGACTTTTCGGCGCAGAGCGCAGCCTAAATTGTCACGTCAGCCGTGCGGATGGTCGCACGGCTGACGTCAGGGCGATGAAAGCGGAATAATGCTGGCCCCGCAGATTTCTTCTTCGTCATTCAACAAAACGACCAATATCCTCCGTGCCGGCACTAAGGACCAGCCCGCGAAACCAGCCAGAAAGAACCTGACCGACCCGCATCTCCTACGCGCAATGAACATGACGCCGATGAATCAGGCACCACCCGCACCGTTCATGCATGCAAGGGAGAAAAACATGCGCAAAACTAATACAATGGACATAAGTCAGGCTCGCTATGATGCGGTCGCTGCGACCCAACGGCACTTGCGGCGCCATGGCGCGTCGCTCTGCGATCTGCTCGACGCGCTCGACGACCAAGCGGGTTTTGACGCCCTTTGCCGCTTGCATAGCGCGTTCAGCCAGCCCTTTCCGGATGCAGATGCCGTGGAGGACGCCGTGCACGATATCTGTCGCTTTATTGCAAGTCAGTCGCCGTCCTCGCTCGATCGGATCGGCGTAGAACGGAACTTTGAGTCATCTGATATGGCGCGGTGGCATGGTGCCCGGATGAGCGAGCTCTATGGAAAGTTCCGCTATGCCCGATGACCAGCGCTGTCTCTTGCAGTTGATCCAGAAGAATCGACTTAGGACGTATCCCGATTCCTTCGGTCCGGAGCAGGACATCTGCGATATTTCGCTGTGGCTGAGGCAAAAGTTCCCTTTGTCTAACGCGCGTGTATTGGTAAATCGGCATTACACCCAACGCAGCCGCGAGATCGCTGGCTTTGCGGTCACCAGTGCGGCCGCGCAATCAGCTTGCTTAGCCGAGATGGTTTTTGAAGCGTTTCTGGCTTTGGGGTACAAGGTCCAGGAAACAGGTGGAGATATGTACAAATGCCCGTCATGTTCTGGGAATCATTCCAAACATGAGAAACTGACGGCCTATGCACGCATCGAAAGCGCGCTCCGCGCTCGGCGCCCGCGATTAGACAGTTGAAGTTTTCTATTAGAGGGCGGCGTCTGCCGCCCTCTTTTCCATAGGCCGCCTCGTGGCTGGCCCCAATCGACAGAGTAGCTCCGATCAGATTTGCCGCGCGCCCTTGTGGACACCCAAGATTTGCTGATCGAGGATTCTCAGTTCTTCTTGTCGTCGACCGACATGTGCCGGCTCGGCAAGCCCACGATATTGCGTGCCAACGATTCCATTTCAGCAAAAAACGTGTTCAAACTTTCTCCCTTTCTCTCCGCCATAAAATGCTCTTACGCAAATGGTTTTATTGATAAATTCCCATAGTGCCGCAATCCGATCCCCCAAGAAATCCCCCATTGTAGCATTGACTACCTCGCAGCACGCGGGAAGGCTTGAGGCAACTTACAGGCCACCATTGAGACACATTCAATTGCTTCAATGGAATGCACCGGCATCTTTCGTGGAATTGGTTTCAGTTGGACTTCTTTTTCGGCTCCCTGGAATGCCGCGCTACATTTTCCGGGGTGAGCTCTCGAGGTAGCTTGAAGGCCTGCGCCGAAACCGTCTTGATCAGCATTGCCTTCACCAAAGCGACGTCATTGTTGCTCCTGACGCCGCCGTGATTGCGGAACGCTGCAACCGACAAGAACTCACGAAGGTCCCAATCTGGGCCGATTTTATATTAGACTTATCCCGATGATGTACGGTGGGTTATCCGTGCATTAGGTCTAACTTAACGGTGACTTAAATTACACTTATCTCAGAGATAAGTAGGTTTTAATCAAACAGTTTCGAAAATAACAATATGATAAGCCAGTATTTTATCTGTGCGCTGCCACCTTCCGATCTCAGAACCCTAAGCCGTGTATCTGATTGCTCAACTGAGGAAGCCATGTTCGTAGAGAACTTAAACTGAATTTTGTGTAGTATAGAAAATAGACGCTGAGCTTGCACGCGATCTGCGTTCAGTAGGCCGGTGCTTGCGCCGCGGCCCGCGCCGTCCGCGAGACTGCCCTTTGAGGAATTTCGCTCAAGCACCGAACGAAGGTCGAGATGCTCTTGGCGCGCCTTAGTCGCACTGCACGAGCTCCGTGGAAGAGGCCGAAAATGGCTGCTTTGCAAGGTGAGCACCTCGATTAACCCTCGCGTGCTTGGCTGATTTGCGATTCACTGACGGTGTCTGCGGCGATGAACGGGAGCGCGGAAATGGAGGGTCAGGCTGGTTTTTTCGATGTCGAGGAGCGGCTTCAACAGCTGAGCGACCTCTGCGACCAGCTCGAGCTTTACGCACAGGCGGTCGATTTCGAGGTGTTCCGGCCGGTTCTGGAAAAGACGCTGGCCTGGCGCAGCGGGGTGCACAGCGGCCGCCCGCCCTTCGATCCGGGGCTGATGTTCAAGATCCTCGTGATCCAGGCGCAGAACGATCTGAGCGATGAGCAGGCCGAGTTCCTGATTTCTGACCGGCTGTCTTTCATGCGGTACCTAGGGCTGGGCCTGCATGACCGTGTTCCTGACGCCAAGACGATCTGGTCGTTCCGGAATCGGCTGACACGCGCGGGTGCCATCGAGGCGCTCTTCGAGCGCTTCGACACGGCACTGCGCGCTGGCGGCTACATCGCCATGTCTGGCCAACTGGTGGACAGCACGCTGATTGCGGCCCCGCGCCAGCGCAACACCGAAGGCGTGCGGCTCGCGATCAAAGCCGCACGACCGCCGCCGAGATCTGGCCGAACCAGCCCGCAAAGGCCGCTCAGAAGGATACGAGCGCGCGTTGGACAGTCCAGTTCGGTAAGGCGCGAGTGCGCGCCGACGGCACGGTACCGCCCGATATCGCCATTCCGACATTCGGCGACAAGGCCCATGCTAGCATCGACCGGGCGCACCGGTTCATCCGGTGAACCTACGGACCAGCACTGCTCAGTAGTACTCGCGGATATAGCCGTAGGCCCGCTCGAACAGCTCGGCGTCCTGGTGAAGCTTGTACTTGAAGAGGGTCTGCCGAAGCGCCCTCTTCACCTCCCGTTCGCCAGCATGTGTCGCCTGCCATCCATCGAAACGCACAGCGCGGACGATCTCGTCGATGTCGTCCACGACGCGTTTGACCATGATCGGCGTTTCGCCGTTTTTTGTATCCTCGAAGAGTTCCGTGAGGGCGGCCTTGCCGCGGTCGATATCTTGTTCGACCGGGGTCTCGCGCTCCATCTTCACAACGTCTTTTGCGAGTTCAAGCAACTCTTTCAGAAAATCGATGCTGAGCAACAGACCTTGCTGGTGGCGGTTCTTTAGATCCTCGAGACGTTCGGCCAATGCCTTGTACTGAGGATTGCCGGTGTGTTTGCGCAACCGCCCCGTCAGCTTGACAGAGATTTCTTTCGTCTTTTTCTCTGGGTCAGGATTGCCAAGAACCGCCTCCAGCAGTTCTGCGTCCATTACCAGGGTATCAAGGTCGTCTCTCACCGCATCGACGTGCACGTTCTCGTGGATCAGCTCGATTGTCTTGGCGCCCAAGCGGTGCCAGAGTAGTCGCCCGGTACCGGTAGACGGCTTGAGCGACTCGTAGACCTGCGCTAGCCAGCGATAATCCTTCTCGTGAGGTTTCAGAACCGGGTCTGGCGATAGCGCCTCCCAGATACGGCTGAGGATACTGAAGTCGGATGCGAAAGCATCGCGCCGCTTGTCATTGGGTAAGCAATCCTGCGCGGCGATCAGGCCCTCGTAACCGGTAGGGTTTCGGTCGACGCCAGCGAAGTATTCTAGGCACTTCTGGATGGCCGAGGGCAGCATTGCGGCCAGTTCCGAAATGTTGGAAACGGCTTTCTGAACGCCTTTCTCGTCGAATTTTAGCGCCTGCGCGACATCGTCGAAGATCCCGAGGTAATCCACGATCAAACCGTGGGTCTTCTGCTCGCCGTAGGGGCGATTCGTCCGGCAGATCGCCTGCAGCAGCGTGTGATCGCGCAGAGGCTTGTCGAGGTACATCGTCTGCAGGATCGGCGCGTCGAAGCCGGTCAGAAGCTTCGATGTGACGATGATGATCTTCAGGGGGTCTTTGGGGTCGCGGAACCGGTCTAGCAGCTTTTCTTCGGCATCCCTGTCGCGCCGGTAGGCTGCATACTGATCCTCGCCGCTGTTGACCGACATGACGATGTCAGACGTCTCAGGCGGCAGGTGCTTGTCGAGTTCCTGCTTGTAAAGCAGACAGCTTTCGCGATCGAAGGTCACGACCTGCGCGCCGAAACCGTTGGGTGCGACCTTTTCCAGATAATGCTTGGCGATGTCGCCACAGATTGCCCGGATGCGCTCGGGGGCCTTCACGAGAATCGACATCTTGGCGGCGGCACGGCCGAGCTTGTCCTTGTCCTCGTCCGTCAGACCATCGGTCAGTTCGGCATAGGCCGCTTCGATTGCCTGCTGGTCGATATGCAGATCGACGAGCCGCGGCTCGAAATGCAGCTCCTTGGTGGCGCCGTCCCTGATCGAGTCGTTCAGGCCATAGCGGCTCATGTAGCCGTTCTCGTCGATCTCAGCGCCGAAGGCGTAGAAAGTGTTGCGGTCGGCGCGGTTAATGGGCGTGCCGGTCAGGCCGAACAGGAACGCGTTCGGCAGCGCCTCGCGCATCTTGCGACCCAGGCCACCTTCCTGCGTGCGGTGCGCCTCGTCGACCATGACGATGACGTTGTCGCGGTCGTTCAGAACGCCATCCGCCTCGGCGAATTTGTGGATCGTGGTGATGACGACCTTTCTGGTGTCCTTGGATAGCAGATCGGACAGTTCCTTGCGGCTATCGGTGCGCACCAGGTTGGCCATGTCGGCGGCGTAGAACGTTCCGGCGATCTGGCTGTCGAGATCGATGCGGTCGACCACCACCAGCACCGTCGGGTTCTTCAGCGCCGGGTGCAGGCGCAGCTTGCGGGCGGCGAACAGCATCAGCAGCGACTTGCCAGAGCCCTGGAAGTGCCAGATCAGGCCCTTGCGCACCTGACCGGCGACGACACGTTCGACGATCTTGTTGACGCCTTCGACCTGCTGATAGCGGGCGATGATCTTGATGCGCTGCTTGCCCTTCTGCGTCGCGAAGGCGGTGAAGTTGGCGAGCAGGTCCAGCACCATCGCGGGGCGGAGCATGTCGGTGACGGCCTTTTCGACCTCGCCCATGGATTGCAACACATCTTCATCCGTCCGCCACGGGCCCCAGAGATCGACAGGCATGCGGACAGAGCCGTAACGGTACTCTTTGCCCTCGGTCCCGACGGAAAAGACGTTCGGCACGAACAGTTCCGGTATGTTCTTCTCGTAATCGTCATGGACCTGGAGTGCTGCGTCGAGCCAGCTTTGGCTGGAGCGGACCGGCGTCTTGGCCTCGATCAGGACAAGCGGCAGACCATTGACCAGCAGCACCAGATCGGCGCGTTTCTCGGTCTTGCCGGCGCGGAAGGTGAACTGCTGGGTGACGACAAAGCTGTTCCGCTCGATATCGTCGAAATCGATCAGGCGGACGGTGACGTGTTCGCCGTTCGCGCCAAAGGGCATCGAGCGTTCGCCGAGCATCCAGGCACCGAATTCCTCGTTCGCCTTCACCAGCCCGTCCGAGCGCGCGCTCATGACGATGGCGCGCAGGCGGTAAAGCACGTCGTCCACGCGGGACGGGTTGGCGGCGATGTCGGGGTTCAGGCGGATCAGAGCGTCGCGCAGATAGGGTTCGACCAGTGCCTCCTGCGACTGGCGTGGCAGGTCGGCGGGGCCGACGAAATGCCAGCCGAGGCCCGAGATCGTGCCGCCCTGCCGGGCGAGGCCGGGCGTGACGATGGTCGGGCCGCTTGTTCCGGTGAGGCGGTCGCGGATGAACGCTTCGACGGTGTTGGCTTCGTTAAAGGTCATTCGTGCGCCAGATTTGTTGATAACAGCTTCTTTGAAAGCGTTTTTGATTGGCTTAATCGAGAAACCGGTTCATCAAGATGCGTTCTTAGTTGCTGGATTTCGGAGGCAATAGCGTCTTGTGTGTTTTTGTCGGGCAGTGGGATTGGTAGCCGGGCCACATCGGAACCTGCAACGCCAGAAACTGTTGTGAATGTCCTAATCCGATTTATTTCCCTATTTCCAAGAGGACTTCTCAACCATTCGAAAACAAAGAGTGGCGAGACTCGGCCTAAATCTAATGAAACGCGAAGGACAGAGGACTCAAAAACGGTTGGTTCCGGTTGCTCACCAACGATCACACAACGTCCTGCCCCTTCAAGAACTATGCTTCGACGACCGAACAGAAGATCGCCCTGGTTAAGTCTGAATCTTTGCAGTTCGATAGGATCGACCTGAATAAGATCCATCGGGACAGAACCATCTATGAGGTCGTTGCCGAACAATTCCCCCATATTAACCATCCGCACACCACTTCCACGGTATTTTTCTGACTTGTAAATCCCGCTTTGAGGATTTTTTGTGCAGATCTCTTCTAAAGGCACCGTGGTAATGTTTGCGCACAAAGCTTTGAACCTTGCGGAGGCTGCCGAAGCGAGAACCGCTTCAGCCTTTCTATGAAGTTCATAGAGGGTCTTGTTAAGTGACTCTGCTGCCTGCATTGCTTCAACCAATCGCGCTTGCTCTTGGATCGGCGGCAGCAGGAATTCGAAGCCAGCGAGGCTCTTCCAGTTCGTACGTGGCGACAAAGAGCCCGCAGACGTCCCGACCGCATGATCGAAGAACGCATCGGTCTGGCAGATGAACGGCAGCAGTTCCGGCATCAGCGCATCGCTCGACGGCTCAAACACATAGATGTCGCCCGAGCAGACGCCCGCGAAATCCGCGACGGCAACCTTGCGCTGATAGGCGCGCCGCTTCCCGAACAAGACCTGACCGGGCTTAAAAACCGAGGTGAAGGTCGTGCCATCCGCAATATCCGCCCAGCGGCGAATGCGCAGGTCGCCGGGCTCGATGTGTTCCAGCCCGACAACGCGCTCATAACCCTCGGCTTCCGGGTCTTTCGCCCGCAGCTTTGACAGCCGCACCACATCGCCGAACGCCACACGCGTCCAGCCAGCTTTGTCGAAGATCACCTGCTCAAGCATCGGCGTCCTCCGCCGGTTCTAACCCGTCCAGCATATCGACCAGCGCATCCATGCCGGTCCAGAAGCCGCGCCCCTCGGCATCGAAGATGTCCCAGGCGGCGGTCAGGGTCACGGCCTCGCCCACCGGCACCTCTGGCTTTGGCTTTTTCACATAGCGGGCGATGGACAGGTTTCCCTCGGCCGCCAGCACATCGGCGGTGCTGACAACGCTGGCGAGTCCAGTTGCATTGGTGAACGTTTGATAGGCCTTTAGAATGTTGGTTTGGTTTTCTGGTTTGAGAAAACTGACCGCACGTTCGCGCGCGATTTCTGCGACCGCGTCGATGAACAGAATCTTTCCTTGTCGATCAGCGGATTTTTTGCTGCGGCAAATAATGACACAGGCCTCCATCGGCGAGTTGTAGAACAGCCCCGGCCCAAGCCCGAGCACGCATTCCACCAGATCCGCCTCAATCAGCTTACGCCGCATCTCGGCCTCTTCATTGCGGAAGAGCACGCCATGCGGGAACAGGATCGCGCAGCGCCCGGTCTCGGGGTCCATGGTTTTCAGGATGTGCTGGAAGAAGGCATAGTCCGCGCGCCCCTGCGGCGGGGTGCCGAGGAAGTTGCGCCCCCAGACATCCTTCTCCCACGCGCCGCGGTTCCATTTCTTGATGGAATACGGCGGATTGGCGAGGACCACGTCGAAGGTGCGTAGCGCGTCTTCTTCGGCGAAGGCAGGGTTGGCGAGCGTGTTGCCGCTGGCAATGTGGAAGTCCGACACGCCGTGGATCAAGAGGTTCATCCGGGCGATGGCTGCGGTGATGGTGATGAGTTCCTGCCCGTAAAGGCCCATGGTCCGCGTGTCTCCGCCGCGCCGTTTTGCTTCAGCAAGGCAGGAAATCAGCATGCCGCCCGTGCCGCATGTCGGGTCATAGATGCTTTCGCCCGGTTGCGGCTCCAACATCTGCGCCATGAGATGGACCAGCGTGCGGTTGGTGTAGAATTCCTGCGCGGTGTGGCCGCTGTCGTCGGCGAACTTCTTGATGAGGTATTCGTAGCCGTTGCCAAGCTCGTCCTCGGGCACGTCGGCCAGCGTCAGGTCGTGCTTGGAGAAGTGTTCGATGAGGTTCTTGAGCGTGGCGTCGGGCATCTGGCCCTTGTCGGTCCAGTTGGCGTTTCCGAAGACACCTTGCAGCCGTTCCGGGTTAGCCGCCTCGATGGCGAGGAAGGCCGAGAGCATTGCCCGCCCCACGTCCTTTGGCGCGCTGCGCACGTCGTTCCAATGCGCGCCCTCGGGGATGACAAAGCGGTCATTGGCCGTGGCGGTCGCGTAGCCTTCGTCTTCAGTTTCGTCGAGTGCGTCCTGATAATCCTCGTCCCAGACGTCGGAGAGGCGTTTGAAGAACATCAGCGGGAAGATGTACTGCTTGTAATCGCTAGCATCGACGAGGCCGCGTAGCAGCGTCGCCGCGCCCCAGAGATAGCTTTCGAGTTCGCGCTGAGAGAGGTGTTTGGTCATTGCAGCCAGCCTCCCTCGGTCAGCACTTTGCGCAGGTGATCTTCGGCTGCCCGCGCATCCGCGAGAGCCGTCTTGAACGCGTCGACGGCCTCGGGAAGCGGTGGAATGTCCTTGCCGATGGGCGGCAGCACATAGCGGGAGATGTTGAGCGTCCAGCCTTCCTTCTTGATCTCGTCGATGGTGGCGACCTTGGCGCGATCTTCGACATCCTCGAAGGCGCGATACCAGGCGACGATCTGGTCGCTGTGATCCTGATCGAGGAAGTTCTGTGCGCGGCCTTTGCGGAACAGGCTGGACGCGTCGATGATCAAGACCTTGTTCTTGCGCTCCGGCGGCTTTTTTCGGCGCAGAACGACGATGCAACCAGCCAATTGAGTACCGTAGAACAGGTTCGGAGCGAGACCGATAACCGCCTCGATCATATCATTTTCGAGGAGAGCTTGACGAATGTTGCCCTCCGCGGACTTTCTGAAAAGGGCGCCTTGCGGCAGAACAACAGCCATCCGGCTGTTTCCGGTCTGGGCCATCGAGGCGATCATGTGCTGAACGAAGGCGTAGTCGCCGTAGCTCTCCGGAGGAATGCCGTATTTGGCACGTCCCCATGGATCGGCCTCCCAGAGCTCGCGTCCCCATTCCTTAAGCGAAAACGGTGGGTTCGCGATTACACAGTCGAAGGTCGCGGTTCCGCCTGTGCTGGAATCCGTAAAGGCCGGGCTGCGAAGTGTGTCTTCCCTGGCGATCTGGAAGTCTTCGATCCCATGAAGGACCAGGTTCATCCGTGCGATCGCGGATGTTGTCAGATTCTTCTCTTGGCCGTAGATCTTGCCGTAGAATGTACGCGGATCGCCGCCTCTGCGCATTACGTGCTCGATCGCGCCAAGAAGCATGCCGCCGGTGCCGCAGGCGGGATCGTAGATGCTCTCGCCTTCCTGCGGATCGAGGATCTCGACCATCATCCGAACGACGCTGCGCGGCGTGTAAAACTCGCCCGCCTTGTTGCGCCGTGTGACATCCGCGAACTTCCCAATAAGGTATTCATACGCGTCCCCAAGGACATCTGTGCTGACGGCTTTGTTGCCGAGCCCGATGTCGGAGAACCCCTCGATCAAATCCTTTAGCAGTTCGTCTGAAAATTTCTCCCTGTTGCCCCAATCGGCGGTGCCAAAAACGCGGAAGAGCGTGTCTGGATTGGCCCGCTCGATCTCCTGCATTGCGCGGTGGAGCGCCGCCCCGACGTTCGTCGCGGTCTCACGAACATCGTTCCAGTGGCAGCTTTCTGGCACGACAAAACGGTGAATCTCGGGGAACAATGCAGGATCCGCCTCGCCGTAATTCTCCTGCGCTTCGCCAGTTTCCTCATCCCAGACATCGGAGATGCGTTTGAAGAACAGGAGTGGGAGGATGTAGCCCTTCCAGTCGGTCCGATCGACAGCCGAACCCCGGAGCGTATTTGCTCCCTCCCAGAGGGCTGACTTTACTTCGTTGACACCCAAGGACGATCGGCCCCTAGGAATTCCGGCTGCGTTTTCACTCATGCAATGGTCCAAATACCAGCGGCAGCTTCAACCATTTTTGCCTGACGATATTTTAAGAACTCTGGATGCCAGTCATCTTGCTCCAGAATCAGCTTCGTCGTATCAAAAGACACTGTATTGTTTCGTTCTGAGTAAATTCTCTTTTTCCTTTCGAAACTGAAATACTGCGCCTTGTAATTCTTTATGCCAGCGAGCAGTGCAAGATTGCCAAGGCGGTGCAGCCATTGACGATGTGTTTCATCCGTGAACCGCTCGCGCCAGTACTCTTCCTTAAGCGCTTGCGGGAGCACGTGCTCGATCGTTATTTTTCCGCCATAGTCTTTAGTGACAGATTCATCTTGATCCGCTTCTTCGATTCTAAGGAGGACAGCCTGCGCAAAAGGCTTTCCATAAACCTCGCCGTCGAGCAATGAGCGAAACTCGTCGTTCTGCGCGTTCTGGCGAAAGATCAACTTAATGTCGTCGGCAGATTTACCCGAACGTATTGCTGTAATCAGCTGAAAATACGCCGTAAGGCGAGCGGTAAATGCAAGCCGCCTGACCCAGTTCTGATAGGTAACTTTCTCAAGTAAATCGATGAATTCAGCCTCCGGTATTCCTTCGACTGGATTGTTAAGGTAGGCGAGCAGCGGTGGAATCCATTCCTCGAACGCGACGCGATGAAGGGAACGCAGTGATCGTCGCGCGGCCACATCCTCAAACCCGTTTTGTTGGATGCGGAGATAATTCCGAGCAGATGTTGTTATCCCATCCAAGAAGCTGAAGGGGTTTTCACTTGCTTCGATAAGCGGTTTGTACTCCTCATGGAGGGTTTTCCGCGCTTTGATGGCGGTAACCGATGATCGATGATGGGCCAAGAACTGATCTAACCGCTCGATGCCAATCACTTCTTCTAGTTGCAGCCACTGTTCATCAAGTTCTTCGCTTTTCGCTGATGCACCGCCCAGACGCGCAAATAGCATGTTCTTGATCAAATCGGCGTTCGACAGCGGCATTCCGCGCGCGTTCAATACGTTAAACAGCCGGTATGCCGATTGCCACGACGCAGTTGTTACAAACACAACGTACACCTTCGTCAGAAGGTAATGTGCGAACAGCTTTAGAGACTGCTCATCTCTCTGGGCCAAAAAATGATCGATGACGCCAAGGTTCTCAGCTATTCTTACTTTTGGAGCATCCTGTTTATTTTCAATTTCGCGCGATATCGCGTCGGTGATTTTCTCACTGGCCAATACGTGGCGCCGGAAAAAGCTTTGATCTTTTTGTCGAAGTATGAGTCGAGGCGCCTCTTCTTCGCCGGTTAGCTCGTTCTTGGGCAAGACTCGTTTTCCAAGCGTCGATTTTGCCGGCTCACTAACCGCATCTCTTAAACGTGCGAAAATCAGATTAAGTGTTGTAAGCCGCTGCTGCCCATCGACGACATCATAGAGCTCGTCCTTGCTCCGCTCGATGGTGATGAGGGACCCAATGAAATACTCTTCATCATCGGCTCCAAAAGCATCCCACAAATCATCTAGAAGCTGTTCGACGTTTCCTTTCTCCCATGAGTACGGCCGTTGATACGGAGGGATCTCATAACGTATTTGTTCCGTGAGTATCTTGCTTATAGTTCTTTCGGCAGCTTCCATTCGCTCGAGCGCCCCTCATTGAAATGCTATATTCGGTAGCTGAACAGGCCGAATTGGTCGTGGTCGGTTACTTCTCCTTCTTTGAGGTTAGGTGGTCGTTGGTTTGCGGACAAGCCGAATTCCATGAACTTATGCTATCAGGAGCACTGATCTCGCCAGTCGCCAAAACAACGACGCAAGCGAGTTGGACAGCGTCGCGTCTGATCATCGCCAGCCGTTCAAGTTCGCATTGACGATATCGGGCGAAAGCAACGTGAGCCGCAGCACGTGGGTCCCGTCGGGCGGTGCAATCCTCTCCCGCTGTGCCAGTCCTGCGATGTTGGCCGTTGACACCATGCAGTAAGAGTAGCGTAGCACGGTGTGAAAGAGCCAGTCGGGCCTGTAGATGCATACCTTACTCTTAAAAGGAGACATTGGGATCAGATCATTGCCCCACCCCACGCCAAACCTGTCTCTTATACACATCTCCGAGCCCACGAGACAGGCAGAAATCTCG
>OLHK01000030.1_pt1 | contig 70733 bp, 68 predicted proteins | sample 1609371 | NCBI WGS metagenome assembly OLHK01 (sample SAMN05416779, study PRJEB24817) | seawater metagenome | isolation source: Sea water | place: Canada:Atlantic | collected 2013-11
TCGTCGGCAGCGTCAGATGTGTATAAGAGACAGGATCAGCCCCTTCCCCCCCGCCGAACTGGATGAGGACGGCATCGAAAAGCAGATCGCGGATATCGTCACCTGCGCCACCCGTGCCCAGGAATGCGGCTATGACGGGGTCGAGATCATGGGCTCCGAGGGATATTTCCTGAACCAGTTCCTGGTGACGCACACCAACAAGCGCACGGACCGCTGGGGCGGCAGCTACGAGAACCGGATGCGTCTGCCGGTGGAGGTCGTGCGCCGCGTGCGGCAGGCCGTCGGCACGGATTTCATCATCATCTATCGCCTCAGCATGATCGACCTGATCCCCAACGGCTCCACCTGGCAGGAGGTCGTCACACTCGCCAAGGCGGTCGAGGCGGCTGGCGCCACCATCATCAATACCGGCATCGGCTGGCACGAGGCCCGGGTGCCGACCATCGCCACCTCCGTCCCACGCGGGGCGTTCACCTGGGTCACGAAAAAGCTGATGGGCGAGGTGTCGATTCCGCTGATTACCTCGAACCGCATCAACAATCCCGAAACGGCGGAGGGGGTTCTGGCCGATGGCTGCGCGGATATGGTCAGCATGGCACGGCCCTGGCTGGCCGATGGCCATTTCATGCGCAAGGCGGCGGAGGGTAAGGCCGATCAGATCAACATCTGCATCGCGTGCAATCAGGCCTGTCTGGACCACACCTTCGCGATGAAGCTGACCAGTTGTCTGGTCAATCCGCGTGCCTGCCATGAAACCGTGCTGAATTACGAACCTGTTGCCACCGCGAAATCCATTGCGGTTGTCGGCGCGGGCCCGGCGGGTCTGTCCACCGCCCTCGTCGCGGCGGAACGCGGTCACAAGGTCACGCTGTTCGAGAAGGATGCGGAAATCGGCGGCCAGTTGAACATGGCCAAGCAGATCCCCGGCAAGGAGGAATTCTGGCACATGGTGGACTATTTCCGCCGGATGCTGGACGTGCACGGCGTCGATGTCCGCTTGCAGACGGAAGCAACGGTCGAGAACCTTTCCGATTTCGATGAGGTCGTCATCGCCACCGGCGTGCTGCCCCGTGATCCGCAGATCGAGGGGCAAGACGGCGACAACGTCGTCAGCTACGTGGACGTGCTGCGCGGCACCGCCGAGGTCGGGGAGCGTGTCGCGGTGATCGGCGCGGGGGGTATCGGCTTCGACGTGTCGGAATTCCTGTCGCAAAAGGGCGAAAGCCCGACCCTGCATCTGGATGAGTGGCTGGCGGAATGGGGCGTTGGCGATCCCGCGAACGTTGCGGGTGGCCTGCGGCCCGAGGGGCCGCAACCTCAGGACCCTGCCCGCGCCATCACCATGATGCAGCGCAAGGCCAGGAAACCCGGTGCCGGTCTGGGCAAGACCACCGGCTGGATCCACCGCGCCGCGTTGAAGATGAAGGACGTGCAGATGGTCGCCGGCGTAAATTACGAGCGGATCGGGCCGCAGGGCATTCAAGTCTCCTCCGGCGAGGCGCACGAAAATCCCCGCTGGGTCGAGGTTGATACCGTGGTGATGTGCGCCGGTCAGGTCAGCTTCCGTGATCTGGCCGATCAGTTACAGGCAGTTGGCCGCACCGTGCACGTGATCGGCGGCGCGGACGTGGCCGCAGAACTGGACGCAAAGCGCGCGATCAAACAGGGCTCGGAACTGGGCGCATCGCTGTAATCCGGTCGCCCCGACAGGATAGTCGGCACGACAGGGCGCGGGATCGGTTCCCGCCCCACGATCCGCTTTGCTGTAGTGAGCTGCTACACCCGCACCGCCGTCAGCAGATATTCCACATTGCCATCGGACCCCGTGATCGGGCTGGTGGTGCTGCGCATATCGCCCCAGCCCGCCGCCGCCAGGAATGCCTCGATCCGGGACAGGGCACCGGCCCGCGCGGTGCCGTCTGTGACGATGCCGCCCTTGCCCACATGGGCACGGCCCACCTCGAACTGCGGTTTGACCAAAGCCATCAGCCGCGCACCGGGTTTGGCGAGGGTCAGGGCCGCGGGCAGCGCCTTTTCCAGCGAGATGAAGCTGACATCGGTAACGATCCAATCCAGCGGCGGCAGCAGGTCCGGCGTGATATCCTTTGCATTCACCCCGTCCAGCCGCACGACCCTTGGGTCGCCAGCAACATCCGCGTGCAACTGGTCCCGCCCGACATCCAACGCAAAGACCCGCGCCGCGCCATGCGCCAGCAACACCTGCGTAAACCCTCCGGTAGAGGCGCCCAGATCGAGGCAATCGCCCTGCGGCTTCAGATCGAAAACCTCTACCGCGTGAACCAGCTTCAACGCAGCGCGGCTGACCCATGGGATCGGATCGTGGGTCAGCTTCAGTACGTCATCCGCAGCGACCTTGGCCGAGGCCTTGCCCGCCGCACGCCCGTTCACCGATACGACACCCGCGTCGATCAGTTGCGCGGCGCGGGACCGGCTCTGCGTCAGCCCCCGCGCCACCAGTGCCTGATCCAGACGCATCATGCCCTACAGCCCAGGCTTGCCCCGCAGGTGCGGGTTTGCCGATCGCTAGGTATCGTCGAAGGTGTCGCGCCAGCCATCATGGCTCCATCCCGGGTTTTGCTGGCCGTTCCAGCATCGCGTCGCGTAGGATAGAGAGATATTCGTGAAACGCGACCCGGATCGGATTGAAACGGCCCCGATTGTGCATCCGCCCGCAATCTAGGCGATCCTCCTCTGGCGCGAAGATGTGAACATCTGATCCCGGCAGCATAGGTCGCCGCAAGGGCACGGTTGTCCGCAACCCGGACCCGGCGCATCATCGCGAAAATCAATGAGGAACCCTTGATGACCCCCTATGACATGATCCGCGCGCATCTGAGCCAGTCGATCCCCTTCGCAGCACATACAGGCGTGCAGATCACATCGGTCGGGGATGGTGTGGCGGAGGCGATCCTGCCCGCCACGGCAGAGACCTGCAATCACATCGGCACGCCACATGCCGGGGCGGTCTTTACGCTGGGCGAAACGGCCAGCGGCGGGGCAGCCGCCGGTGCGCTGGCGCCGGTTATCCTGCAATCGCGCCCCGTCGCGGCAGAGGCCCGGATCAGCTATCTGGCGCTGGCAAAGGGACAGTTGACCGCGACCGCCCGAACCTCAATCCCCGGTGCGCAGGCACTGGAAACTCTGAACACCCAGGGTCGCGTCAAATTCGATGTAATCGTGGACATCACGGATGAAACCGGCACCAAGGTCAACGAAATGACCGTGGCCTGGCACGTCACCCCCGCCAAGACCTGACAGCGGGGCTTTCACTTTCCCGAAATATCCGCGCCGCAGGCACCCTAGCGACGTCTGGAGCGCGTGCTCTTGTTCCCTCGCGCGCCCGTCACGACCGGCGTGTTGTCGCGGTTCTCGTCCGATAGCTTGCGCCAGCGATCCAATCGCGCCGGGTCCAGCGTTCCATCCGCGATTGCGGATTGGACAGCGCATCCGGGCTCATGCGCATGGGTGCAGTCACGAAACCGGCACCGGGGGGCCAGTTCGGTAATCTCCTCGAAGACGATATCCAACCCGTCGGCCACATCGCTGACATGCAGGGTGCGCATTCCCGGCGTGTCGATGACGAGCCCACCGCCCGCGATCAGGTGCAGGGAGCGGGCCGTGGTCGTGTGCCGACCCTTGGCGTCACCCTCACGAATGCCGCCGGTGGCCTGTGCGTCTGCGTCCGATTTCCGGGTCAGGGTGTTGAGCAATGTCGATTTGCCAACGCCCGAGGAACCGACCAGCGCCACTGTCTGCCCCGGGCCACACCATGGTGACAGGATCGCGGACGCCTCCACCGATTTTGCATTCAGGCTGACAACGGCCAGATCGCGCTGCAACGCTGCGGCTTCGGTCTGATAGGAGGCTGCGTCCATCACCTTATCCGCCTTGGTCAGGACGATTACGGGGCGGGTGCCAGCCTCGTTCGACAGGGCCAGATAACGCTCCAGCCGGGCAGGATTGAAATCATCGTTGCACGAGGTGACGATGAACAGCGTGTCCACGTTCGCCGCGATCAACTGCTGCGCCCGCGCGCCCTCGGTGCGCCGCAGAAGCAAGGTGCGTCTGTCGAGCCGCCGCACGACGGTGGCATCCCCGACGCCCAGCAGCACCCAGTCTCCGACGGCGAAATCCGTCGTTTTCATTGGCGGTGGAAGGGTGAGCCGCATCTGTCCCAAGGCGGTCTCAGCCCCGATGCGCGACCGATGGACCGTGGCGATACGGGCCGGCAGCAGACCAGTTTCCTCCTCCCCAACCTGATCCGCGAAGAACGCGGACCATCCGAGATCGGCAAGAGAAACAGCATGGGGATCGGACGAAATCGACATATCAGCCTTGATGATCCGGGCACCCGTGCGATGCAAGTGTTTCCGATACCCGGCCACATGGCACAGGCGGGTCACGTCCCGTCACGGTGCTACAGTATCTTGTCAGCAATATCATGGTGCCCGCTGCCGGAGTCGAACCGGCATGGCCTGAGGCCGGGAGATTTTAAGTCTCATGTGTCTACCAATTCCACCAAGCGGGCAGGCCCTGTTTGTGTCGCCTGCCTGCGCGGCGGGGTCAAGCAAGTTGGCGCAGTTCGACCATCGCCGCTTCGAGCAGGTCGGCATCCGTACAGCGGGCCACGATATTGACGACGAAACCGCCGTTCACAACGCGCGGATACGAGCCGATGGAGACTTCGGGATGCCGGTGCGCGATCTCTGCCAGCGGACCGGCCAGAGCACCCTCCCCCTTTTCGATCAGCACATCGTCGGAGAGCATCAGCACACCCCCGGTCAGGGTCGGCATGACGCTTTCCACCATGCAGGCAAAGACCTTGGGCACGCCCGCCATCACGTGCACATTGCCCAGGGTAAAGCCGGGTGCCTTGCTGACCGGGTTGTCGATCAGGGTCGCCCCGTCAGGGATGCGGGCCATGCGTAGTCGGGCCTCGTTCAGATCGCGCTCCGGATTGACGTAGTTCGTGGCGAGGATCGCACGGGCATCGTCGCGGACCGAAATCCCGACACCGAAGGCCTGCGCGATGCAATCGGCGGTAATATCGTCATGGGTCGGCCCGATGCCGCCGGAGGTAAAGACATTGTCCACCTGTCCGCGCAGCGCATTCACGGTGGCGACAATGCTATCCACATCATCGGGTATCATCCGCACCTCGCTCAGCGTGATGCCGCGCGCGCCCAGTGCCTTAGCCAGTACCTGAACGTTCACGTCCTGTGTCCGGCCGGACAGAATTTCGTCTCCGATCACGATCATTGCGGCTGTGGGCATGGTGCGGTTCCTTCATCTGCGATAGGCGGGGGAATGGAATTCGATCCCCCTTTGATCCCGGCTGTCCTGATCCGCAGGTATAAGCGGTTCCTTGCCGATGTCATCCTGCCTGATGGTCGCGAGGTGACGGTGCACTGCGCCAATCCCGGCCGCATGATCGGCGTGGCGCAGACGGGCGCGAAGATCTGGCTGCAACCCAGCACCAATCCCAAGCGCAAGCTGCAATGGTCCTGGATGCTGACGGAGGTGGAGGGCGGTGGCCTGTCAGGTATCGACACCGGCCTGCCGAACCGCATCGTCGGTGATGCCCTGCGCGCCGGCCAGATCGCGGAGGTTGCCGCCTATACCGGCATCCGCGCCGAGGTGCCCTATGCCGATCGCAGCCGCGTGGATTTCCTGTTGAGCGAACCGGGACTGCCCGACCTGTATCTGGAGGTAAAGAACGTGCATCTGCGCCGGGATAGCACCCTGGCCGAGTTTCCCGACTGCGTGACCGCGCGGGGCACGCGGCATCTGGGCGACCTGATGCAGATGGTGGATCGGGGGCACCGGGCGGTGATGCTCTATGTTGTACAACGAACCGACTGCGATGCGGTAGGCTTCGCCGCCGATCTGGATCCGGCCTATGCTGCAAAAGCGGCGGAGGCCGCGGCGGCGGGGGTCCAGATGATCGCCCGCGCCACGCAGATTTCCACCGCAGGCATAAGTCTGGGCCGCGCCCTGCCTGTCATCCTGCAATAAAAGCTCCTATATGAGAGAAGATCGAATCCCCGAGGACCGCACCATGAACCGAGCCGATACCGCACTGTCCATCCCGACGAACCGCGACGGGATCTATATCCACTCCGCCGAGATGTTCGACGGAATGCGAAAGGCCGGACGGTTGGCGGCGGAAATCCTCGACGAAATCGGGCCGCATGTGGTGCCGGGCGTCAGCACCGCCACGCTGGATCAGGTCATTCAGGATCGTATCGTCGCCGCAGGCGCGACCTCGGCCACTATCGGGTACAAGGGGTATCAACACGCCTCGTGCATCTCGATCAACCATGTGGTCTGCCATGGCATTCCGGGGCCGAAGGTGCTGCGCGACGGCGATATCCTGAACATCGACGTGACCGTCATAGTCGACGGCTGGTACGGCGACACCAGCCGGATGTATTGGGCAGGCAAACCCAGCCGCAAGGCGGAGCGGCTGATCCAGATCACTCACGACGCCCTGATGCAGGGGATCGCAGCCGTAAAGCCCGGCAACACCTTCGGCGATATCGGCCACGTCATCCAGCGCTTCGCCGAGGCGCAGCGGTGCTCGGTCGTGCGGGATTTCTGCGGCCACGGGCTAGGCCGGCAGTTCCATTCCGCGCCCAACGTACTGCATTACGGTCGTGCCGGCGCAGGGGCGAAGCTGGAACCCGGCATGTTCTTCACGATCGAACCGATGGTGAATCTCGGACGGCCCGAGACGAAGATTCTGGGCGACGAATGGACCGCCGTGACCAAGGACAGATCGCTCAGCGCGCAATACGAACATTCCATCGGCGTGACGGAGGAGGGCTGCGAGATCTTCACCCTGTCACCGGCAAATGTCTACGCTCCCAATTTCTCGATCTGAGATATCCCAGGTTCTGATTAAGGTTCGGTTAACCACTGCGCCCCATGGTGAACCACATGAGTGCGCGACCGCCCCTTCCCGGATTCTCCGAAATGCCGCTGCCAACGATGGGGGCCGCGCGGCCCGACCAGATGAACCACCGTGCGCGCCTGCGTGAACGGTTCATGCAGGGCGGGGCGGCGGCGCTGCCGGATTACGAATTGCTGGAACTGGTGCTGTTTCGCGCAATCCCGCGGCGCGACGTAAAACCACTGGCCAAGGCGTTGATCGCGCGGTTCGGCGGCTTCAACGCCGTCATCTCCGCCCCGCCCGCCCGATTGACCGAGGTTCAGGGCGTCGGCTCCGCTGCTGTGCAAGAGCTAAAGATAGTGGAGGCCGCCGCCCATCGTCTGGCCCAAACCCGTGTGGCGAAAAAGAACGTGCTGGGCAGTTGGGACGCCGTGCTCGACTATTGTCGCGCAATGATGGCCCACCGTGATACCGAACAATTCCACATCCTGTTTCTGGATCGCAAGAACGTGCTGATCGCGGATGAGGCGCAGGCCAGGGGCACCGTCGATCACGTCCCCGTCTACCCACGTGAGGTCGCCCGCCGGGCGCTGGAACTGGGCGCCACGGCCATCATACTGGTGCACAATCACCCCTCCGGCGATCCATCGCCCAGTGAGGCGGACATCACGATGACCCAATCCATCGTCGCGGCCCTGATGCCCTTGTCCATCGTCGTGCACGACCATCTGATCATCGGCAAGGGGGCGGAACTGAGCTTTCGCGGCAGCGGCCTGTTGTAGGGGTGCGCCTCCGGCGGGGATAGTAGGATGTGCGCCTCCGGCGGGGATATTTGGGGAAAGTGAAACGAAACCGGCGCCACTGGGGCGCCGGAACCGCAAGGTTCAGCCTATAGGGCTCAGACGCGATCGCGCACCCAGATTTCCACGCGACGGTTGACCTGACGACCGGTGAAGGTCTCGTTGCAACCCACCGGTGAAATCTCACCGAAGCCCAGCACCGAAATTTGATCCGTATCGATCGTTCCACCGGGCGCGGCGTCCAGGATCGCGCTCAAGACCTGATCCGCACGCCGCTCGGACAAGGCGCGATTCAAGTCCGGCCGACCGATGGAGTCCGTGAAACCGACAAGCAGAACTTCCTTGTTGTCGAACCCGCCGCGCGAGAGTGATTCAGCGATACGCACCACGTCGCGCTGCGCCTTGGCATCCAGCAGCGAGGAGCCGGGCTGGAAACGCAACGTCGTGGACAGACGCTCGGCGTTCAGCATCAGCGAGGCAAAATCCCGCACATCGGACAGCTGGTCCAGATCCTCGGCCGCCATCATTGCGGAGGCAAGACGCAGGCCCTGCTCATTCATCGAGGCGCCAGAGATACCCTGATCGATGAAGCCCGCATCGGCGATGATATCCTGCGCCGCGTCGGAGTTAACGAACTCGATCAGGTTGCGGGCGTGGTTCGGCAATGCGGCATTGGTCGTGTACAGATACAGACGACGGGCCAGCGGATATTCCTCGGCCTTGATGTTGAAGGCGGAGGGCTGCGTGACGATACCGCAAACCTCCTCGATCCCGACAGGCTGCGCGTTGCGGGCGCTGGCATAGCCGGTGATGCCGATGCCGAACGGATCGGAGGCGACCGCGTCAGACAAATCCGCGTTGTTCTCGATCACTTCGGCGGTGGAGGAGATGCTGGCACCGATCACGTCCATAACGTTCTGTTCGAACACGGCGCGGGTGCCCGAACCCTCCTCACGAATATAGACATTGATCGGGGCATTCGCGCCACCGACCTGCGACCAGTTCGTAATCTCACCAGCGAAGATGCCCGCCATTTCCTCGATCGACAGATTGCGCACCGGGTTGGAGCGCGCCAGCACCACCAGGATACCATCGAGCGCCAGAATATGCTCCTGCGTGGGGTCGGTGACGTTGCCCAGATTGGCATCATCGAAGGCCTGAGCCTCACGCGGGCGGACGGGGCGGGAGGCCATGCCGATGGAGGCGCTGCCGTCGAGCAATGCGTCGAAACCCTCCCCCGACAGCGATGCGATCTCGATATCAGCGATGCGTCCACCGCTCAAATCCTCGATCGCCAGACCGATGGAGCCGTCGGCGTTGATCTCGTTCGAGGCAATGTCGGCGTCCAGCGCGAAGGAATACCCCTCAACCAGCGCGGGCATCAGATCGGCCCCGATGGTGTCGGAGCCCGCAATGCGGAACTCGGAGCGCAGCAATGACGGGTCGGGACAAGCCTCCCCCTCGCATGAGACCTGATAGGCGTCGATGGTGATCGCACCGATAGCCGTGGCAATCTGATAGTTCTGACCATCGAATTCGACGAGGTTTCCCCGCAGGGTGATCGAGCCGTCATAGGACTGCAATGTGACCTCTTGTGCCACTGCCGGTATGGCAATCAGTGCCATAGCCGCAGAGAAGCCGACGCGGATCAGCCCGCTGCGTGCCGTCTTGATCGATGTCATATGTCCCGTCCCTCGTCCTTGGTATTCTGTTTATTGGCGTTGATCGCCTTGGATTGCCTGCGCTTAGCGGGCGGCTACGGAGATACTCCGAACAGCCGCATCGATCGAGACCACTTCACTGTCCTCGCTACACCGTGCGGTTTCGATACTGACGCTTCGATGGTCAGCACGCAAAGCCTGATTGTTGTAAAGTGAAAGGACTTCGATACGTCCGTCGCAGATATCCGCATCATTGGTGAACCGGATCTGGGTATCAATGACACCGCTCTGCGTGCGCCGTGAGACGGGCAGGGTGTAAACCTCGGCCTGACGCGCACCGGGCAGGCCCAGGCGGGTCAGATAGCCCCCGCCATTGCGGCGCGAGGCGCGATAACTGCGCGCGTTCCCCTCCCAGACGTGACCCTCGGAATTTTCGGCCGCCGTGTATTCGAATGCGTGAAGGTCGAGATTGGCGTCCCCCTCCCACGCGATGGCGACCCGTGCGGTGCGGTCGATCCCGCGCACCGTAATGTCCGAGCTGGCGGAAGTGCCGTCCGCGAATTCCGCCGTGATGGCCGTCTGTTCGTCGAATGCGGGCACGTCGATCTGCAATGATCCCTCCGCATCGGTTATCGCGGTGAAGCTCAAGCCCGAATAGCTGATGGTCACTTCGCTGTGTGGCCGGCAGGGAGAGGTCAGCGTCAGGGCCAGCATTTCACCCAGCTTGGAGGAAGTCACCAGGTTGGCGTTACATGTCGCCTCCGCTCGTGCGGTTCGCGGTGTTGCATCGATGGCAGGCATATCCGGCACATCCGCGCCCAGCGATGCGGAGCGGACAGCTGGTTCGTTCGGCGCCGAGCCGCCGAAACTGGGCGTCTGCGGAACCATCCCGCCGCCGAGCGAGGCGATGGATTGTTCGACTGGCATCGAAGGCGCCTGCGGCGACGATCCGCTGCGCACGGCAGTCGTTTCCGTCGCCACGGGAACGATGATCTGGGCTGCACGCTCCGTCACGACAGCGGAGCCTTGCAGCCCCGGGTTCAAGTTGACGCGGGGGCGCGCGCTCGCCTGTGCGGTCACGGTCGGCGTCTCATCTTCGACCGTGGAGCCGACGGGGCGGAACATCGAGGTGACGGATCGCAGCGTCAGACGCCCCGCGTTGCGCTGGGTCGCGGCACCGCTTTCGGATGCAGCCGACGCGAGTTGAGATTGGTCGGAGCTGATGACGGGTGGGGTGGTAGACCCGGATACGCGCACACCGGCCTGCGAAGGCGCGGGCGGCGTGCCCAGCCCGGTTGGCCGTGCACGGACCGGGGTTGATGGCACATTGGCGGCAAAGTCACGCCCGACGCTGCCCAATTGCGGTGTTGCACCCCGTGCGATGGTCACACGCTCCGGCGTGTCGCCACGGCTGAGATTCGGCAGGCCTGACTCGGCATCGGGTGTCGCTGCGCCGAACCCACCTGAAACCCCTGCCCCGCCGATGGAGACGGCGGCGCTTTGCTGAGGAGCGATACCGGCACCAGCGCCGGTGGCAGGACGACCGATCCGAACCGGCTGCACATCCCGGTTGCGAATCGCGGCAGTCGCCTCCGCAGGGGCCAGACCGACATCGCTGTCGGGCGTTGCCAGCGAAGGTGCGCGCAAGGTCGGAAACCCGGTGGCACCCGCAGCCACGGCCATGCCGTTGCGCCCCGGCAGCGCCTCGGGGAGTGAGACATTCAGCACGACCTGCGCACTGGGGCAGGTATCGCCCTGAATGACGCAATAGGTGAACACCATACGACCGCCACATGCGTCGCTGTTGAAATACTCGATACGCCCGCCACTGCGACGCGCGGTCCCGCACACCGGTTGCTGCACGATCAGGATGCGATCTGCATCGCCCTCCTGCGCATTGATGTCATTGGACAGAACATCCAGCGGTTGTGTCCGCCCGGCACGAACCGTAAAGGCATCATCGACCGCCTCGTATTCATCGACGGAACCGAAAGCGGCCATGATAAATTCGCTGCGTTGCGCCATGGTGCCAATCGCCACCACGAGCACGACAGCGGTCAATACCACCATTAGCCGATCATCGGCCTTCATAAGCTGATCCCCCACGAATCATCTTTAACGAGTGAAGCTCACTCCATTTGAGGTATTAACCGATAAATGAAACTCGATTTCAATCCGGCAAAACTCGAATGACCCTCATTGTTCCAATTACATATCAAAATGCCACCTGTGTGACCAGTACGCTGCACTCTAGCCTGTGTTCGGCCCATAAATCGTTCTGTCGCAAACCCGCGGCACCTGCAGAATCGGAGGAAATCGCATGAAATTCGGCATCGGTCAGGCTGTGAAGCGCACCGAAGATCCACGATTTTTGACGGGTCGCGGGCAATACGTCGATGATATCGACCTGCCCGAAATGCTGTTTGCGCAGGTTGTCCGATCCGATTTTGCGGCTGGAAGGCTGGTCGGGGTCGATGCGGAGGAAGCGCGGCGAATGCCCGGGGTCGCACTGGTCTACACCGCTGCCGACATTGCGGGGCGGCTGGCGCCGATCAGTGCGGGCATGGGCATGGTGCAGGCCGACGGCAGCCCGTTTGTGGACGTACCGCACCCGCATCTGGCCCAAGACACCGTCGCCTATGTCGGACAGCCGGTTGCAGTCGTTTTTGCACACAGCCGTCAGGCCGCCATGGATGCGGCGGAGGCTGTCGCGGTTGAAATCGAGCCCTCAGACGCCGTTGTCAGCGCGCAGGACGCCCTGCACGCCGCCGCCATTCACGAGGGGTTGGACGGCAACCGTATTTACCGATGGGAGGTCGGCGATCCCGATGCGGTCGCCCGTGCCTTTGACAATGCGCATATCGTGCAACTGGACGTTCGCAACCAGCGCCTCGCCGTGACGCCGATCGAGCCGCGCGGCATCGTCGTGCGATACGATGCGCAGGGCTGGGAAATCTGGGTTTCCAACCAAGGGGTGCATTCGGCGCGCGACGATATCGCCCGCGACCTGCGCACCAAGCCCGACCGGTTGCGCGTGCACGCGCCCGATGTGGGCGGCGGCTTCGGGATGAAGCTGATCGACCACCCGGAATATGCCCTGTGTGCCCTTGCCGCGCAGCAGACCGGCTGCCCCGTCAAGTGGACATCTACCCGCGCCGAAGCATTGCTCAGCGATGTGCAGGCCCGCGATTTGACGACACGCGCCGAAGCGGCATTCGACCCGGACGGCACGTTGCTGGGCCTGCGCTGGCGCTCCACCTCGAATGTCGGCGCGTTCACGCCGGGTTTCGGCGCAGGGGTGCACACCTCCTTTTCCGCCCACCTGATCGGCGGTGTCTACGATGTGCGCGCGGTGCATCACGTGGTCGAGGGTGTGGTGACCAACACGACTCCCGTCGATGCCTATCGTGGTGCGGGCAAGCCCGAGGTTCTGCACGTGATGGAACGTCTGATGAGCACGGCCGCGCGCGAACTGGGGCTGGATCAGGTCGCCATACGCCAGCGCAACCTGATCCGCCCCGATCAGATCCCCTATCGCACCGCGGGCGGCGTGGATTTCGATGCGATCGACGCGCCCGCGATCCTGAACCGGGCCGCCGAACTGGCGGATGTGGCCGGGTTCGACGACCGCGCGCGCGGCAAACTCGCCGGATTGGGCGTTGCATATTATTACGAACGCACCGGCGGTGGCCCGGTTGAGATGGCGACCATCCACATCGCAGCGGATGGCGCGATCACCGCCGACGTGGGCACCGAATCCGCAGGTCAGGGGCATGAAACCGCCTGGGCTCAGATCGTCGCCAACCAACTGGGCGTCCCGTTCGAGGCCATCACTGTGCGCCGCGGCGATACCGGATCCTTGCCGCGGGGCAGCGGCACCGGCGGCTCACGTTCCGCCGTGCAGGCCAGCCGCTCGTTTCTGATCGCGGCGGAGGATGTCGTGGAACAGGCGCAGATCCGGGCGGAGGATTTGCTGGAGGTCGCGCGCGCCGATCTGGAATTTCGCGACGGCACTGTGCGCGTCACCGGCACCGACCGCGCGATGAGCTTGATCGAAATCGCGGCGCAGACCGGCCCTCTCGACGGGGTCGGTGAGGTCGATTCCGTCGTCACCACCACCCCCAACGGCGCCCATATCGCCGAGGTCGAGATCGACCCGGAAACCGGGCATGTCACGCTGACCCGCTACCGCGTGGTGGACGATTTCGGCAATGTCATCAACCCGATGATCGTCACCGGCCAGGTCCATGGCGGCGTGGCGCAGGGTGCGGGACAGGTTCTGTGCGAGGAGATGGTCCGCGATGCCGACGGACAGCCGCTGTCGGGCAGCTTCATGGATTACGCCATGCCCCGCGCCGCCGATCTGCCGATGATCGACGTCGAACTGGTGAGCGTGCCGACCCCGTCCAATCCTCTCGGCCTCAAGGGATGTGGTGAGGCTGGCGCGGTCGCCGCCGTGGGTGCCGTGGCCAACGCGGTGGAGGATGCGCTGGCCCGTGCCGGGGCCGCGCCAGGCATGCCGCCCTACACGCCGGGACGGGTCTGGTCCGCATTACACCGGATTTGAGAACGACGTGTTTCCTTTGCAAAGCGCGATCCACCCCCCAAGTGTGGTGCCGCTACATGTGCAAGGAGCTAAGCATGACCAAGTTGTTCGATCCAATCACCGTGGGTGATGTAACACTCGCCAACCGCATTCTGATGGCGCCCCTCACCCGCAACCGGGCCCGGGCCGAGGATGACGCCCCCTACGACATCCACGCCGACTACTACGCCCAACGGGCGGGTGCTGGCCTGATCATCACAGAGGCGACGCAGATCTCGCCCGAGGGCAAGGGCTACGCCTGGACGCCGGGCATCCACTCCAAGGCGCAGATCGACGGCTGGAAGGCCGTGACCGACGCCGTTCATGCCAAGGGCGGCAAGATCGCGCTGCAATTGTGGCATGTGGGTCGCATCTCTCACACATCTCTGCAACCGGACGGTCAGGCGCCGGTCGCGCCCTCGGCCATCGCGGCGCAGGCCCAGACCTTCGACGGCAAAGGGTTCGTTGACACCTCAACCCCTCGCGCGCTCGAAACCTCCGAGATTCCGCGCCTGATTCAGGAATACCGCACCGCCGCGCGCAACGCGATGGACGCGGGCTTCGACATGGTCGAGGTCCACGCGGGCAATGGCTATCTGTTGGACCAGTTCCTCAAGGATGGCGCGAACAAACGCGAGGACGCCTATGGCGGGTCGGTCGAAAACCGGGTGCGATTGATGCGTGAGGTTCTGACGGCCGTGGCGGATGAGGTCGGCGCAGGCCGTACCGGGGTGCGGTTCTCTCCATTCTCGAACGCGAACGCGATTTCGGACAGCGATCCGATGGCGACCTTCAGCGCCGCGATGGATGCGGCCGAGGATGTGGGCATCGCCTACGTGCACATGGTCGAAGGCCAGACCGGCGGCAGCCGCGAGCTGGACGAGGGGTTGAGCATCGACGCGCTCAAATCCCGGTATTCCGGCACCTATATCGCCAATAACGGCTATAACCGCGACATGGCGATCGAGGCGGTGGACAGTGGCAAGGCCGATGCCGTGGCCTTCGGCGTGCTTTTCATCGCCAATCCCGACCTGCCCGAGCGTCTGCGCCAGAACGCGCCGTTGAACGAAGCGGATCAGAGCACGTTCTACGGCGGCGGGCGTGAGGGATATACGGATTATCCCACCCTGTAATTTGTCGTGATCGCCTGATTGGGCACGATAAACACAAAGGGGCGGCACTGCGGTGCCGCCCCTTGCATGTCAACGCTGAGGTCTAAGCGCCCCTGCCCCGGATCACAGTTTGCCGTGGCAATGCTTGTACTTCTCACCGGAACCGCAGGGGCACGGCTCATTCCGCCCCACGACACCCCAGGTTTCGGGGTTTTGCGGATCACGTTGATTGCGCGATTGCGGCGCGTTCGGCATGGGATTCGGCACTTGGTTCGGTTGGGCAGCCGATTGCGGATTGGTCCCTTCGGCCCGCCCCTGATTTTGCTGGTTCACGCCCAGCGCCTGCATCTTCGCAATGATCTCCGCGCGTTCTTCCTCCGTCAGGATCTGTATGTGGAACAACTGCCGGGTGACCTGCACGCGCAGGCCTTCGAGCAGATTGCGGAACAGCTCGAACGCCTCCGTCTTGAACTCGTTCAGCGGGTCGCGCTGCGCATACCCCCGGAAGCCCACGACCGAGCGCAGATGGTCGAGCGTCAGCAGGTGGTCGCGCCATTCCTTGTCGATGGTTTGCAGCAGGATCTGCTTTTCGACGGTGCGCATGGTTTCCGGACCGTGCTTTTCCGCCTTGGCGGCGGCGGCCTTGTCTACCTCCGCGGTGATCCGCTCCTCTATGGTGTCGTCATCGACGCCTTCCTCCGCCGCCCATTCGGCGATGGGCAGGTCGAGCGCGAAGATCTCCTTCACCTGCTCGGCCAATTCCTGCGTCTGCCACTGATCGGCATAGGCGCGGGCCGGGATGTATTCGGAGACGAGATTCTCGACCACCTCGTGACGCATTTCCTCGATCGTCTCGGACAGATCGGTCGCTTCCATGATTTCGCGCCGCTGGCCGAAGATCGACTTGCGCTGGTCGTTCATTACGTCGTCGTATTTCAGCAGGTTCTTGCGGATGTCGAAGTTGCGGCCCTCGACCTTGCTCTGCGCGCGCTCCAGCGCCTTGTTCACCCATGGATGGATGATCGCCTCGCCCTCACCCATGCCCAGCTTGGACAGCATGGTGTCCAGCCGGTCGGAGCCGAAGATGCGCATCAGATCGTCTTCGAGGCTGAGGAAGAAGTTCGTGCGGCCCGGATCGCCCTGACGGCCCGAACGGCCGCGCAACTGGTTGTCGATGCGGCGCGATTCGTGGCGTTCCGTGGCCAGAACGAACAGACCGCCCGCTTCGAGCACCTTCTGCTTTTCCGCCTGTACGGTCGCCTCGTGCTTTCGCTCCAGCTCGGCAATGGCGGCGGGATCGGTGATGCCCTGCTCGGCGGCCTCGACCTCGGCCATCATCTCGGAATTGCCGCCCAGTTTGATGTCGGTGCCACGACCGGCCATGTTGGTGGCGATGGTGACAGCGCCCAAGCGGCCCGCCTGTGCGATGATCGAGGCCTCCTGCTCGTGGAACCGGGCGTTCAGCACGTTGTGCTTGACCCCTGCCGCGGTCAGCATCTGAGAGATCAGTTCCGATTTTTCGATCGAGGTGGTGCCTACCAGGATCGGCTGGCCCTTGGCGTGGGCCTCCTTGATGGTCTTGACGATGCCCTCGTATTTCTCACGCGCGGTGCGGTAGACCTGATCGTCGAAATCCTTGCGCGCGATGGGGCGGTTGGTGGGGATTTCCACCACGCCCAGCCCGTAGATCTCATCGAACTCGTCCGCTTCGGTCATTGCGGTGCCGGTCATGCCGCCGAGTTTTTCGTACAGGCGGAAGTAGTTCTGGAACGTGACGGAGGCGAGGGTGACGTTCTCGGGCTGAATCTTGACGCCCTCCTTCGCCTCGATCGCCTGATGCAGTCCCTCGGACATGCGGCGGCCGGTCATCATGCGACCGGTAAATTCGTCGATCAGCACCACTTCGTCGTTCTTGACGATATAGTCCTTGTCGCGGGCGAACAGCTTGTGCGCGCGCAGGGCCTGGGTGACGTGATGCACGATGGTGGTGGATTCCGGATCGTAGAGGGTTGCCTCCCCCTCGATCAGACCGGCTTCCTTCAGCTTGTCCTCCAGAAACTCGTTGCCTTCCTCGGTCAGAGTGGCGGAGCGGGCTTTCTCATCCAGCTCGTAATGCTCATCGGTCAGATCGGGAATGAACTTGTCGAGTGTGATGTACAACTCGGACCGGTCCTGCGTCGGGCCCGAGATGATCAGCGGCGTGCGCGCCTCGTCGATCAGGATCGAATCAACCTCATCCACGATGGCGAAGAAGTGATCGCGCTGCACCATCTGGTCGACGCTGGTCTTCATGTTGTCGCGCAGATAATCGAAGCCCAGCTCGTTGTTCGTCGCATAGACGACATCGCAGGCATAGGCCTTCTGCTTGGCCGGCTCATCCATGCCCGGAACCACAACGCCGACGCTCAGCCCCATCCAGTTATACAGCTTTGCCATCCACTCCGCATCGCGGCGGGCGAGGTAGTCGTTGACGGTGACGACATGCACGCCCCGCTTGGTCAGCGCATTGAGGTAGACGGGCAGCGTCGCCATCAGCGTCTTGCCCTCACCGGTCTTCATCTCGGAAATATTGCCCTGATGCAGGAAGATGCCGCCGATCAACTGCACGTCGAACGGGCGCATTCCCAGCGCGCGCACGGCCCCCTCGCGCATTGCGGCGAACGCCTCGGGCAGCAGGGCGTCCAGAGTCTCGCCACCGTTGTGCCGCTCGATGAAGTCCTGCGTCTTTGCCTTCAGCGCGGTGTCGTCCAGCGCCTGCATCGCGGCCTCGTGGCCGTTGATCTGATCGACGAGTGATCGCACGCTTTTGACCTTGCGATCATTGGCGGTGCCGAACACCTTTTTCGCCACCGTTGCCAGTCCCAGCATAGAGTATCCTCGCGTCTCGTCCTGCGGCCAGGCCGCCCGCGTCGTTCACCAAACTGATACCAACGGGTGGTTGCCCGACCGCGATCGACAATCTAGGTTGGCGCGGCGGCGGTGCGGCTGGCCCTAAAAGCTGATCGGGATGTAAGTCCCGCACCTGACACTGTCAACGTTACCGGCACCGGGCTGAACCGCTGCCGCGCTCTATTTCAGGAAGACCGCTCCGGTCGATACCGAGCAGTTCGGAGAACTTATGAACAAGCTGATTGCACCTTACGCGATTGCATTCGCCCTCACCCTGTCGGGTACTGCCTTCGCACAGGATACGACGACCCCCGCTCAGGAAAGCCCTGAGGTTACCACGGATTACGATCTGGACACTGTTGTCGCCACCGTCGATGGCGTCGACATCACGGTCGCCCATGTCATCGCCGTGCGCGACCGCCTGCCGGAGAATTACCGCTCCTTGCCGCCCGAGGTTCTGTTCCCCGGTCTGGTCGATCAGTTGATCGATCAACAGCTTCTGGCCGAGGCCGCGAAGGAAACCGGCGCCGACGAGACGCGCCGCGTCCGCGTCCAGCTCGACAACGAACGCCGTGGCGTCCTGTCGAACGAGACGATCGCATCCATTCTTGAGGATGCCGTGACCGAGGACAAGATCACCTCCGCATACGAGGCGCTGACCGCCGAGATGACGCGCACCACGGAATACAATGCCTCCCATATCCTGCTGGAGACGGAGGAGGAGGCCCTCGAAGTGGTCGCGGCCCTGAACGACGGTGGTGACTTCGAAACGCTGGCTCAGGAACGCTCCACCGGCCCGTCCGGCCCGACAGGGGGTGAATTGGGCTGGTTCGGTCCGGGCCAGATGGTTCCCGAATTCGATGCGGCGGTTCAGTCGCTGGAGGTGGGCACCGTGTCGGAGCCTGTGCAGACCCAGTTCGGCTGGCACGTCATCGTCGTGAACGAAACCCGGCTCAGCCCCCTGCCCCCGTTGGAGCAGATCCGGCCCGAAATCGTGGGTCAGCTCAATCAGGACGCGCTTCAGGCGCATATCGACAGCCTGCGTGAGGGCGCGGACATCACGACGCCCGAAGTCGCAATTTCGCCCGAGGCGATCACGACCCTTGATCTGACGAACGAATGACCTCAATCCTCCCGGACAAAGCATCAGTCGCGTCCGGGAGGACACCATGACCACAATCACCCGTCTCTTGCCCCGGACGCCCCGGGCGAATGCAGGCCCCCTCGCCCCGACCGAGGGCGCAACCGCCCTGCCCGTCATCGACGGCGTGCGCCTGTCCGCAGTTGAGGCCGGCGTGCGCTATTCCGGCAGGTTGGATGTCATGCTGGCCGAGATTTGCGCCGGGGCGTCCATCGCTGGCGTCTTCACCAAATCCTCCACTCGCTCCGCCCCGGTCCTGATGTGTCAGGAACATCTGGCGAAGTTCGATGGCAGCGCCGGCACTGCGGCGATTCTTGTAAACTCCGGCAATTCCAACGCCTTCACCGGCAAGAACGGCTTCGACGCCACGCAGACATTGGCGGAGCGGACGGCCGCCGCGCTTGGTTGCCCTGCGACCCATGTCTTTCCCGCCTCCACCGGCGTGATCGGTGAGCCGCTGCCGCATGAGCGTATCACCGCCAAGCTGGATGAGCTGGTCTCCACCCTCTCCCCCGATGCGGGTGCGGACGCCGCTGCGGCGATCATGACGACCGATACCTATGTGAAGGGGGCCTTCTGCACCGTCGATCTGGGGGCGGAGGTCACCATCTCTGGCTTTGCCAAGGGATCGGGCATGATTGCCCCCGACATGGCCACGATGCTGGTCTATATCTTTACCGACGCGGCCATCGCGCAGCCGGTGTTGCAGGCCATCCTGTCCGAACATAACCAGCGCACGTTCAACGCCATCACGGTGGACGGCGATACTTCGACCTCAGACAGCCTCGTCATCGCGGCGACGGGACGGGCGGGAAACGATCGGATCGACAGCCGGGACGACCCGCGCGCCGAGCAGTTCGCCGACGCCCTGCACGCCGTGATGCTGGACCTCGCCCATCAGGTCGTGCGCGACGGTGAGGGTGCGACAAAGTTCGTTGCCGTCAACGTCACCGGCGCGGCCTCCGACACCTCCGCGCACAAGGTCGGGCTGTCCATCGCCAACTCGCCGCTGGTCAAGACCGCCATCGCGGGTGAGGATCCCAACTGGGGCCGCATCGTCATGGCCATCGGCAAATCGGGGGAGCCTGCGGACCGCGACGCCCTGACGATCCGCTTCGGTCACATGCTGGTCGCCGAAAATGGCTGGCGCGCGCCCGATTACCGCGAGGAAGACGCCGCCGCCCTGATGAAACAGCCCGAGATCGAGATCAACGTGGACATGGGCATCGGTGGCGGGCAGGCGACCGTCTGGACCTGCGATCTGACCCACGACTATATCAGCATCAACGCGGATTACCGGTCGTGAGCCAGCCGCTCAGAACCGTTCTGGTGGCCGCCGTCGCCCTGATCGACCCCGACGGGCGCGTGCTGATGGCCCAGCGCCCCGAGGGCAAGAGCATGGCGGGCCTGTGGGAGTTTCCCGGCGGCAAGATCGAGCCGGGCGAAACCCCCGAAGTGGCCCTGATCCGTGAGTTGCAGGAGGAGTTGGGCATCGACACCTGGGCCAGTTGCCTTGCCCCGCTGACCTTCGCCAGTCACAGCTACGAGACGTTTCACCTGCTGATGCCACTGTTCGCGTGTCGCAAGTGGAAGGGCATCCCGCAGGGGCGTGAGGGGCAGGCCCTGAAATGGGTCCGTGCCGACGCGCTCATGAACCTGCCGATGCCCGCCGCCGATGTGCCGCTGGTGGCCCATCTGCGCGACTGGCTCTAACCCAACGCGGCCCGCAAGCGCCGCATCCTCTCGACGATATCGTCGGTGGAGGGCAGCGAGAAGCTCAACCGCATGGTGTTGCGCCCGCGCCTGTCCGCATGGAACGCGTGACCTGGCACAAAGACGATGCCATGATCCGCGACCGCGCGCGGCAGGATTGCGGCGGCGTCCATCCCATCGGGCAAGGTCACCCAGAGGAACATGCCGCCCTCCGGCTCGGACCAGCGCGATCCCTCTGGCAAGGTCTGCGCCATCAGCGACAGCATCACATCACGTTTGGCGCGATAACTGTCACAAGACCGGGTCACCTGTTCGTCCCAGACATTGCGGGGGCCACACTTTTGTGTCGGACATATCAGATTTCATGGAAGGAATTTCAGGTCACAAAGCCATACCTATGCGAGGATGCGGGTTATTTTCCGTGTTGCACCGCGTCAGAACATGACGCAAAAGCGCTGTCAGGTTCGGAGCACAACGCCGTACAAGCCTGTCCCGCAAGACTTTGCGGCTGCTCAGGCTTCAGCAGACAGCCCACCGCAACGCAATAAAATCACCCTTCAAGCCAAATTCCACGCAACAATATTACGTATGAAATTGACAGGTCTGCGATATTCACTAATCTGAGCTTACTCGAGGACAAAAACATAACGAAGGGACACCCCATGCTCCGCACCATAATGCTCAGCCGCTACATTGCCGCGCAGGGGCGACTTGTCGAAGTGCTTACGGATGGTCGCATCACGATCCGCGTGGGTGAAAAACTGTTGCAGGGCTATCCGGTAACCTGACCGATACCCTGCCGTTCGCATCAAACTCGAAGGGGGAGGCCAGTCACCTGTGCCTCCCCCTTTTCGTTCTGTGATCTGGCGTCAATCCAGCCAGCCCGCCAGTTCGCGCTCCAATATGGCGGCCATCATGTCGATATGCGCCGGGGCGTCGTTTAGACACGGGATATAGGTGAACGTCTCGCCGCCCGCATGCTCGAAGCTCTCCTTGATCTCCTCGTTGATCTCCTCAAGCGTCTCGACGCAATCGGAGGAGAAGGCAGGTGCCATGACGGCGATGTTCTTCTTCCCCTCCTCGGCCAGCCGCGCGACATGCTCGACCGTGTAGGGTTGCAGCCAATCCTCGGGTCCGAACTTCGACTGGAAGGTGGTGACGATCTGCGTCTGGTCCCAGCCCAGACGTTCGCGCAGCAGGCGCGTCGTCTTCTGGCATTGGCAATGGTAGGGGTCGCCCTCCATCAGATAGCGTTTGGGCATGCCGTGATAGGACACGACCAGAATGTCGGGCCGCCTCTCCACCTTGGAATAGGTTTCCTCGATCGAGAGGGCCAGCGCCTCGATATATTTCGGGTGGTCATAATAGGCGGGAACGGTGCGAATGTAGGGCTGCCACTTCATCTGCATCAGCGCACGAAACGCCTCGTCATTGGCGGTGGCTGTCGTGGCACCGGCATATTGCGGGTAGAGCGGGAAGAACACGATCCGCTCCGCGCCCTGCGCCTTGACCCGCTCGATCACCGATTTGGTTGAGGGGTTGCCATAGCGCATGGCGAAATCGACGATGACGTCGTCGCCGTAGCGGGACTTCATGACCTCGGCCACCTTCTCCGCCTGACTGCGGGTGATGGTCAGCAGCGGGCTTTCGTCACGCTCCTTGTTCCAGATGCCCGCATAGGCCTTTCCTGAAGAAAAGGGCCGCTTGGTCAGGATCACCAGTTGCAACAGCGGTTGCCACAGCCAGGGCGAATAGTCGATGACACGGCGGTCGGACAGGAACTGCCCCAGATAGCGGCGCATGGACCGATAATCGGTGGCCTCGGGCGTGCCCAGATTGGACAGGATCACAGCGACCCTGGCGCGCGGAATCGGCGGATGATCGGCATCGGCATGGGCCAGACGCCCCTGTCCCGGAGCATCCAGGGTTGGCTTGATATCATCTGGCATCGGACCCTCCATATCTGGTGCGCCGTGTGTGACGGGACCGAGGGTCACGGTCAACTCAAACCCTGCACCTCGATCACTGCGCGGGGTTTTGTCGCATGGTCTGCGCGGGGCGGGCTAGTCGCCCACCGGGCGTTCGGGAACGCGCAGCGCATCGGCAAGGCGCGTCCGGGCCGACCCGGGGCGCAAGGGTTGCTGCTGGCTGTCCGCAGGGGCCCAGCCGGTCAGGAATACGATCTCGAACGTGGCATTGACCCGCCCGTCGGGGCGCGCGAAATGCGTTGCGTAATGGCTGATGGCGGTCATCAAAGTCTCGCGCCGCAACCCGCCACGTCTGCGTGCGGCCATGGCGTTCGTTTCCCCCATCGCGCGCAAATCGCGACACAGGGCCAGCGGATCGGCGTAATCCACCGTCAGGGCCAGCGAATCCGCCACAGGCAGCGCCAGATTCGCCCTTTGTAACAAGGCACCCAGGTCACGAATCTCGCCCATCGGGGCGACGCGGGGGCTCAGCCCGCCCTCGACCGCGATTTCCGCCTCGGCAAAGGACGTGCGCAATTCGTGCAGGGTCCGCCCGCCGAACAGGGCCGCGATCATCATGCCGTCGGGGCGCAACGCCCGGCGCATCTGGACAAGCTGACCCACCGGATCCTCCGCCCAATGCAGCGCCAGCCCGTGCACGATCAGGTCACATTCCCCAACCTTCAGATCCAGCGTCGCATCGTCGGCGATGCAACGGCCCGGAATGCCGGTCAGCCGGGACCAGAGCGCGGCCTCCGGCCCAATGAAAACCGCGTTGGTAAACGTCCTGTTAACCTCTTGCAGTCTTTCTGAAAGCTCATGCGCAGCAGCCTCGTGCAGAAAAGTGGCGCCGCCCGCGCGCTGTCGGTGCAGGGCCAGGGCGGTGTGGTCGAACAGGTCAGGGCGGTCGGTCTGGGTCATGATGGCATCATCTATGCCGCGACGGCTTCTGTGGAAAGGGGTGGCACAATGTTGAGCGCGATACGCGATCTGATCTACCCGCCCCGGTGCCTGTCGTGTCCGGAGGAGACGGACGTTGCAGGCGGTCTGTGCGCCACATGCTGGCGCGATGTGCAATTCATCAGCGGCCCGGTCTGCGCGCTGTGTGGCACCCCGGTGGATGGCGGCGGGCGCGCGGCGGACCTGCGCTGCGATGAATGCGAACGTCACCCGCGCGATTGGTCGGCGGGCCGCAGCGCCGTAGTCTATGGCGGGGCCGGGCGCAGGGTGGTGCTGCAACTGAAACATGGCGACAGGCTGGACATCGCGCCGACGCTCGCCCGCTGGATCGCCCGCAGCGCCGGGGACCTGATCGCGGCGGCGGACATTATCGCGCCGGTGCCCCTGCACTGGTCACGCCTGGTCAAGCGCCGATACAACCAATCCGCCGAACTGGTCCGCGCCCTGTCGCCGGACAAGGCCGTGCCGGACCTGCTGCGCCGCACGCGCCGGACGCCCAGCCTCGACGGTGCGACCCGGGTTGAGCGGGGGGCAATTCTGGGCGGGGCCATCGCAGTCGGTCCATCACACGATGTGACCGGACGCCGGGTGTTGCTGGTGGACGACGTGCTGACAACCGGCGCCACACTCGGCGCCTGCGCCCGCGCCCTGCGCGCGGGGGGTGCGGCCGACGTCACGATATGTGTCCTCGCACGTGTTGTGCGCGATGCCGCCGATCCTATATCCTACCCCAACAGGAGGGATCCCCCATGAAGACTGTCGAGATCTATACCACCCCGATTTGTGGGTTCTGCCACGCCGCCAAGCGCTTGCTGACGGGCAAGGGCGTGTCCTTCACCGAATACGACGTCATGTCCGACCCGGCCAAGCGGACGGAGATGACGAAGCGGGCCGAGGGCGGGCGCACCGTGCCGCAGATCTTCATCGACGGCACACCGATCGGGGGCAGTGATGAACTGCACGCGCTGGAGCGCTCGGGCAAGCTGGACGGGTTGCTGGCGTGAGCTTGCTGCGGGTCGCCCTGGTCCAAATGACCTCCACTGACGATCCGGCGGTCAACACGGCCTATGTGACGCAAGCGATTCGCGCGGCGGCTGATGGCGGTGCCAGCCTGATCGCCACGCCCGAGGTGACGAACTGTGTCTCCGATTCGCGCAAACATCAAGCTGCGGTTTTGCGCCGGCAGGAGGACGACCCGACCCTGGCCGCGATACGCAGCTTGGCGGCGGAACTGGGCGTTACGGTCCTGATCGGCTCCCTCGCGCTGCTGGGCGGTGCGGGGGGCAGGTTCGTCAATCGCTCGTTCCTGATCGGGCCGGATGGGGAAATCCTCGACCATTACGACAAGATCCACATGTTCGACGTGGACGTGGACGCGCAGAATACGTACCGCGAATCCGCCGGCTTCGCGCCGGGCGACCGCGCGGTCACGGTGGATGCCGCAGGCACCACGCTGGGCCTCAGCATCTGCTACGATATGCGGTTCCCGCCGCTCTATGCCGCATTGGCCCATGCCGGCGCGCGGATCATCACGGCCCCTGCCGCCTTTACCGTGCCCACCGGTCGCGCCCATTGGGAGGTGCTGCTGCGCGCCCGCGCGATCGAGACCGGCTCCTTTGTCCTCGCACCAGCGCAATGCGGGACGCATCCCGGTTCGGGGCGCAAGACCTGGGGCCACTCGCTGATCGTGTCCCCTTGGGGGCGCATTCTGGCGGAGGGAGGCGACACACCCGATATCATCACCGCAGATCTGGACGTGGCGGAGGTAGAATCTGCCCGCGCGGCGATCCCGGCTCTTGCCAATGGAAGGGCGTTCACGGCACCTTCGCGCACATGACCGAAAGCTCGTCAGACCCGCTCGCCATCGCCCTGTTCAGTGAGATCGACACTCTGGAACAACTGGTGCAATCGCGGCTGCAACGCGCCCTGCCCAAGGGGATGGAACTGTCCCAGTTCTCCGTACTGAACCATTTCGCCAGATTGGGGGGGGAGAAGACGCCCGCCCAGCTTGCCCGCGCATTCCACGTCACGCGCGGCACCATGACCAATACGCTCAAGAAGCTGGAGGCATCGGGCTGGGTTCACATCCGCCCGGACTGGGATGACGGGCGCAGGAAATGGGTTACGATCAGTCCCGCCGGTCGCGCCGCCCGCGACTATGCCGTGCAGTGCATCACCCCCCTGTTCGAGGACGTGATCGAGGGGTTGGGCCGGGAACGCATTCGCACCGCCCTACCGTTTCTACGCGACCTGCGCAAACATCTCGACCGCTGAGCCCCCCGACACAGGGCCTGTCGCGCGCCATGATCGTCACTGTCTGTGCGTTCGCATTAGCAGCCACAACATGTAGGCGATGATGCGGCAAGGCCGATCCGGCTTGCGCATATCGGCTCCTTCCGATCGCTGCCGCTCCGTGTCAGGGTGGCAGGACAGGTCCGGCGCGGCATGGGGCGAGGTCGGCGCACAGCGAGGCAATCACATGTCCGATGCATTCTTTCATCCGATTTCAGGGCAGGAGTTGCCCCGCTTTGCCGGGGTGCCCAGCTTCATGCGTCTGCTGCATCTGGTGCCCGAGGATACAAGGCGCGCGCAGGTCGAGATTGGCCTGATCGGTATTCCGTGGGATGCCGGCACCACGAACCGTCCCGGTCCGCGACACGGCCCGCGCCAGTTGCGCGACTACTCGACAATGATGCGCCGGGTGAATCCTGCCTCCGGCATTGACCCGTTCGACCTGTGCAATTGCGCCGATCTGGGCGACGTGAACCCCAATCCGGTGGATGTGCAGGACACGCTGGGCCGCATCACCGAATTCTACGCCGCCGTCGCGGCACAGGGCATCGTGCCGATGACCGGCGGGGGCGATCACCTGAGTTCTCTGCCCGTGTTACGCGCCCTGTCCGCCGCCCACGCGCAACCGCTGGGCATGGTGCATTTCGACGCGCATACGGATCTGTACGACACCTATTTCGGCGGCTACCGCTATACCCACGGCACCCCGTTCCGCCGCGCGATCGAGGAGGGCATACTCGACCCCACGCGCGTGGTTCAGATCGGCATTCGCGGCCCGATGTACGATGGTGAGGATATCGAGTTCGGACGCTCCGTCGGGGTGCGGATCATCACGATCGAGGAGTTCTTCGACCTCGGCGTGAAGGAAGTCATGCGTCAGGCCCGTGAGGTCGTGGGCAAAGGTCTGACCTATTGCAGCTTTGACATCGACTTCATCGACCCCGCCTACGCGCCCGGAACCGGCACGCCCGAGATCGGCGGTCCGACCAGTTTCCAGGCCCAGCAATGCGTTCGACTGCTCGACGGTGTGAACCTGATCGGCGCGGATCTGGTCGAGGTCTCGCCGCCGTTCGACCAGTCCGGCGGCACCGCGTGGCTGGGCGTGAACATCATGTTCGAACTGATGTGCGTCCTGTCGAGGGCGATTGCCGAACGGCGCTAATCCTTGAGCCGCGCCACAACCCAGACACCGGTCATCAAGGCCCATCCAACCGCCAGCCCGAACCAGGTGATGACATATTCCAGGTGCCGGTTGTGATAGGCGGCCGTCAGTGGAACCGGTTGCGGGCCACCCTCGATCGAGCTGGCCGCGACCGCGATCATGACCTCCTCCGTTCCCAGAACCTCGGCCATCTGATCGACATCGCGCGCCAGCCAGTAATTGTCCTCGACGTCATTTTCCGGCGTGTCGAAGGTTCGCTCATCCGGCCAGTGCAACACCCCGTTCAGCTGCGCCGCCCCGATGGGGCGTTCCGCGTTCTTCTGCTCCTCGGGCACATAGCCGCGATCGACCAGAATGCGCCGGCCCTCATTTGTTTCAAATGGTGCAATGATCCGAAAACCCGGCCCCGCGATACGCTGTGTGGTCAGGACGTGGATTTCACCCTCGCGAATGAAACCTTCGACGGAAACGGGGACATATTCGTCGGTCGCCTCGGTCGGCGCTTCGGGAAGGGCGATGGGCTGGGCCGACATCATCCGCTCCGTCGTGTCGATCAGATCCTTCTTCCACGCAAGCCGCTGCATCTGCCAGACGCCGAGTGAGATCAGAATCGCGCAACCGATTGCGCCAAACGCCAACGGCCCCAGAATACGTTTCATGCAAACCCCTGAAATAGGACGGAAAACGCCGCGCAAGCTGTGCTGCGCGGCGTCACTACAAACCTGCGATGCGAAATTCAGCCGCCCCAGATATAGACTGCGGCGAACAGGAACAGCCACACCACGTCAACGAAGTGCCAGTACCAGGCTGCGGCCTCAAACCCGATATGCTTGTCAGCGGTGAAGTCACCCCGACGTGCACGAACCAGACAGACCAGTAGGAACACCGTTCCGATCAGAACGTGCGCACCATGAAACCCGGTGGCCATAAAGAAGTTCGCGCCGTAGATCGAGTTGGAGAACCCGAACGCCGCGTGGCTGTATTCGTAGGCCTGAAACATGGTGAACACCGCGCCCAGCAGAACGGCGATCAGCAGGCCCTGCGACATCGCCTTGCGGTCATTGTCGTGAACGATCGCATGGTGCGCCCATGTTACGGCGCAGCCGGACAGGAGCAGGATCAGAGTGTTGATGAGGGGCAGGTGCCACGGATCGAACGTCTCCACCCCGACAGGGGGCCAGACACCGCCGACGGTTTCGACACCGGCCGGATAGATCGCGTGTTTGAAGAAGCTCCAGAACCAGGCGACGAAGAACATGACCTCGGAGGTGATGAACAGGATCATGCCATAGCGCAGACCGATTTGCACGACGGGGGTGTGGTCGCCAACCTTGGATTCGACGATCACGTCGGACCACCAGCTGTACATGACGAACAGCACGCCGACGAAACCGATGGCGAACACCCATGGCTGCTGCATGGGGGAGTGCGGGGACATCCACAGGACCGCGCCGAACAGCATGACAAACGCCGAGACGGCGCCCGCGAAGGGCCAATAGCTTGGCGCGAGAATGTGGTAATCGTGATTCTTGGCGTGGGCCATTTTATCCCTCTTCGTCAGCAGGCTGCGCGGGGGCGAGGCTGACCTCACCCTCCGGAATGTCTATTTCAAAGAATGTATAGGACAACGTGATCTCCTGCACAAACTTCGCTTCGCGATCGTTCAGGATTTCAGGGTCCACATAGAAGGTGACGGGCATCTGCACCGTTTGTCCGGGCTGCAAGACCTGCTCGGTAAAGCAGAAGCAGTCGATCTTGGTGAAGTATGCGCCAGCGGAATAGGGTGTGACGTTGTAGGACGCCTGACCGGCGATCACACGATCCGTGGGGTTGTGCGCCTCAAAGAACGCCAGCCCGGTCTGACCGATCTGCAAGCTGGCGACACGCTGTTCGGGCGCGCGAAACTCCCACGCCATATCGCGGTTTTTCGAGGCGTCGAACCGGATGGAGATCATCTGATCCAGCACGGTGTCGGAGCCGCGCCCCTCCGCCGTTGTACCGCCGTAGCCGGTGACGCGGCAGAACAGATCGTAGAGCGGCACGGCAGCGAAGCTCATCCCCACCATGAACACGACGAGGCCCAGCAGGCCGAAGGCTGTACGTTTGGGGCTCATTCGCTCACCTCGGGCAGGATCGAGGGGCGGATCGCGTGGTCGAACGCCTCCATGCTGGCGCCATTGCTCATCTTCACGATGGTGACGGCGAAAACCAGCGCGACGAAGGCCAGCAAGATCAAGAGCACGGCGACGTTGCGGCCCTTGCGGCGGGTATAGATCTCATGGGTCGCGGTTTGGTCAATGGACATGATCGCTCCTCAGAACAGAACCGGCCAGCCGGACCAGCTCAGATCCAGCGCGCGCAGTATGATTTCGATCCCCAACGCAATGAACAATGCAAAGAGGTATCCGATTGATTCGAGGAAGACGCGAAGCTCGGTCTTGAACTTGTCAACGGTCGCGGTCGCCTCATCCCGCTTCCAGATCGACCATGCGCCCCAAAGGAAGCGGGCGTTATAGGCCAGCGCCACGGCAAAGTAGACCGGCCCGCCGACGGAGGTGAATGCCAGCACCATCGCAACCGGGAACAGAAGCAATGTGTAGATCAGGATCTGGTTGCGGGTCGCGCGGTCGCCCGCCACCACCGGCAGCATCGGCACGCCTGCCTTGACGTAATCCTCGTTGCGAAAGATCGCCAAGGCCCAGAAATGCGGCGGCGTCCACAGGAAGATCAGCGCGAACATCAACAGTGATTCGAGGCTAACCCCCCCCGTCGCCACGGCCCAGCCGATCATCGGGGGAAACGCACCGGCAGCACCGCCGATCACGATATTCTGCGGCGTCGAACGTTTGAGCCACATGGAGTAGATCACAACGTAGAAGAAGATCGTGAAGGCCAGGAACACGGCGGAGAAGATGTTGCCGAAGATGCTGAGCATCAGGACCGACATGATCGACAGCGCCACGCCGATGCCCAGCGCCTCACCCGGTTCCACCACGCCCGAGGGCAGGGGGCGGTTGGCCGTCCGCTTCATTACCGCGTCGATATCGGCATCCCACCACATGTTCAGCGCACCCGACGCCCCTGCCCCGATGGCGATGCACAGGATGGTTGCGAGGGCGATCACCGGATGAACTCCGCCGGGTGCGGCGAACATGCCGATCGCCGCAGTCAGAACGACCAGCGACATGACACGCGGCTTCATCAGCGCGAAGTAGTCCTTCACCTGCGCCTCACCCGTTTGTACGGTTTCAATATCCATGGCGGTATCGGTCATCGAAGATCACTCGCAAACTTAAACTACGCAAATAACGGCGACGAAGGGACCGGGCAGCACCCGGTTCCCTGCAAAGCACGTGCGCCCCGATCACTCGCGGGCGGCAAGCTGCGTCGTCGCGCCACCGCCGTCAGCATAGCGCGCGACGGCAGCTTCGAGCCATGCGTCATATTCGTCCTGCGGCACGGCCTTGACCGTGATCGGCATGTAGGAATGCGAAATCCCGCACAGCTCGGAACACTGGCCAAAATAGATACCTGGCGCGTCCACGCGGAACCAGGTTTCGTTCAAACGGCCGGGAATGGCATCCAGATGCACACCGAAGGCCGGGATTTTCCACGCGTGGATCACATCTGCGGCGGTCGTCTGCAACTTAACAACTGCGCCGACGGGAACCACCACGGCCGTGTCCGTGGCCAACAGATAGGTTTCCGGCGGATAGCCGTATTCGGCAAGCTCATCCTCGGCCAGCATGAAGCTTTCGAAATAGATGCCCGAATCGGGATATTCATGACCCCAGTACCACTGGTAGCCCGTCGCCTTGATCGTCAGATCGGCCTCGGGCACCTCAAGCTGATCGAACAGGCGCGGCAGGGAAAATGCGCCGATCACGACAAGGATGATCACGGGAATGATCGTCCAGGCGATTTCGATCGTGCTGTTATGGGTGAAGCGGGCGGCCTGATGCCCGCGTCCGGCGCGGAACTTCACCGCGACCACGACCAGCAGCATGGTCACAAACAAGGTAATCAGCGTGATGATCACCAGCAGCATGTTGTCGAGGAAGTGGATATCCTGCGCAACGCTGGTCGCGGCAGGCTGAAACGCGATCCCGCCCGGCTGTGGCATGCCGATGATGGGAAGATCGCTGGTCAGCACCTCTTCCTGAGCGTAGGCGGCACCGCCTGCAAGAAAGCCGAAGAAGGCTGCCGAAAGGGTCTTGGCAAGTTGCATGTGTCGAATCCCGGATCGTCGTCTTGCAACCACGCGCGTCAGGGCATCGCCACTGAAACGGCGCGGTCAATTGATTGCTGCTTAAAATCACACTAGGTGCCTCAGGACAAGGCGGGAGTATGCCGCAAACCGTCGCATGGCAAAACCGCCGCATTTCGACCCAGGAGCTTTCATGAGCACACCGACAGCGCCATTTCGCCCTTTCGAGACCGATCTGGACCCGCAGGCGTCCCTGACGACCCTGCGCGAGGCCCTGAACGGCGCGGATGATGGTGAGCTTTTTCTGGAGCGGCGCCGGTCGGAAGTCCTGATGCTGGACGACCGGCGCGTCAAGACCGCGAACTATACCGCATCCGAGGGGTTCGGCCTGCGGGCGGTCCGGGGGGAAATGGCGGGATATGCACATTCCACCACGCTGGATGCGGCGGCACTGCAGCGGGCCAGCGAAACCGTGCGTCTGGCCATCCGCGACGGCAACGGCGTGGTCGCCGGCGATCCGGTGCGCACCAACCGCAAGCTTTACGACGAGATCGACCCGACGGCGGACGCCGAATTCGCGGTGAAAATCGACGTATTGAAGCAGATCGACGACTATCTGCGCAGCCGCGATGCGCATGTGGTGCAGGTCAGCGCCTCGATGGCGGCGAGTTTTCAGGAGGTCGAAATCCTGCGCGCCTCGGGCGAACGCTATGTCGATGCGCGGCCGATGGCGCGGGTCAACATTTCCGTCATCGTGGAACGTAACGGGCGCCGCGAATCAGCGGCGGCGGGGGGCGGCGGGCGGTTCGGCCTCGCCGGAATGCTGGAACCGTCGCACTGGCAACCTGTCGCGGATGAGGCGTTGCGCGTGGCGCTGGTGAACCTCGACGCCGTACCTGCGCCGGCGGGAACCATGGACATCGTGCTGGGGCCGGGCTGGCCGGGCATCCTGCTGCATGAGGCCGTCGGGCACGGGCTGGAGGGGGACTTCAACCGCAAGAAGACATCCGCCTTTGCCGGGTTGATGGGTCAACAGGTAGCCTCGAAGGGCGTGACGGTCGTCGATGACGGCACGATCCCGGACCGTCGCGGCTCGATCACCTTCGACGATGAGGGCACGCCGTCGGCGCGCAACGTGTTGATCGAGGATGGCGTGCTGGTCGGCTATATGCAGGACCGTCAGAACGCGCGCCTGATGGGGGTGGAGCCTACGGGCAACGGGCGGCGGCAGGGATTCGAGCATGCCCCGATGCCGCGCATGACGAACACCTACATGCTGGGCGGCGACGCGACCCCTGCGGACATGCTGTCCGGGTTGAAGGACGGCATCTACGCCGTCGGCTTCGGCGGCGGACAGGTGGACATTACGAATGGCAAGTTCGTCTTTTCCTGCACCGAGGCCTACAAGGTGGAAAACGGCAAGGTCGGCCCCCCTGTCAAGGGCGCGACACTGATCGGAGACGGGGCCACCGCCTTGCAGAAGATCCGCGCCATCGGAAACGACATGGCGTTGGACCCCGGCATGGGCAATTGCGGCAAGGCTGGCCAGTGGGTGCCGGTGGGCGTCGGGCAGCCGACCCTGCTGATCGGCGGCCTGACGGTTGGCGGCAGCGCCTGAGCGGGCTTCACCCCGGTCAGCAAGACGGGGTACGCCTGCTAGCTCATGAGCGATTTCAGATCGGTTTGCGGGTCCGCGACCGCTTCGGCAGCCGGGGACGTGCCCGCTTCGATCATGCGCTTTCCAATCATGTAGGCGCGCGGATCGTTCATCGCATCGACGGCCAGCAGATCGCCGCCCCGGAAATACCAGACCGATTGCGTCCCCTCACGCGGGCCGGGCCGCACCACGATATTGTCATAGCCTGTGTTCAGGCCCGCAATCTGAAGTTTCGTGTCGTATTGATCCGACCAGAACCACGGTTTGGCGTGGTATTCCGCATCCCCACCGGCCATATTCTGCGCGGCGATTTCAGCCTGCTCGATGGCGTTGGGAACGGATTCAAGACGAATGCGGGCGCTGCGATAGGGGAACGAGGCGCAGTCTCCTGCGGCGAAGATTGCCGGATCGCTGGTGCGGGCATGCGCATCCACGCGGATGCCGTTCTCAACCTGCAAACCGGCCTGCTCGGCCAGGGCGGTCTCAGGCACGATGCCGATCCCGACGACGACGAAATCCACGTCCAGCTCCGTTCCATCGCTAAGGACCGCGCCCGAAACGCGGCCTTCACCCGTCAGATGGTCGAGGCCGGTGCCCTCACGAATATCCACGCCCTGCGCGGCGTGCAACGCGCGGAAGTAGTCCGAGGTCTGCGGCGCGGCGACACGTTGCAGGATGCGGTCCATCGCCTCCACCAACGTAACGTCGAGACCGCGAGAGGTCGCCACGGCGGCGGCCTCCAACCCGATATAGCCGCCCCCGACGATCAGGCAGCGCGCACCGGGCGCGAAGACCTTCGCCATCTCGTCGATATGCGCCAGCGAACGGACGGAATAGACCCCCTCCAACCCTCCCCCGGCGGAGACGGGCAACGTCCGGGGGGTGGAGCCGGTGGTCAGGGCAAGCGTTCGGTAGGACAACACCTCCCCCGATTGCACCGTTACCGTCCTGGCCGCACGGTCGATGGCTGTGACCCTTGTGGACAGGCGCAGGTCGATGTTCTGTTCGTCGTAGAACCGTGCGGGGCGCAGGTACAGGCGCTCCAACTCCATCTCACCCATCAAGTATTTCTTGGACAAGGGGGGGCGTTGATACGGGGGCACGGGTTCCTCACCGATCAGGGTGATCGGGGTATCGGGGTCCATCTGGCGTAGCTTCGCCACCAGTGCCGCGCCGGCCTGTCCTGCGCCGATTACGATATGTCCGTCCATGGCCCTCGTCCTTTGCCTCGTTCGCCCCTACCTTACTTGCGTCAAACGAAGCCAAACCGAAAGGTCACAAACACCATGACGATCGCCAAAGGGGACACTCTGCCCGACGCTACGTTCATCACGATGGGTCAGGAAGGACCGCAATCCGTCAAAGCCGCCGATCTGTTCACCGACAAGACGGTCGTGCTGTTCGCACTGCCCGGTGCATTTACCGGGGTGTGCACAGCCGCTCATATGCCCAGCTTCATCCGCACCGCCGATCAGTTCCGTGAAAAGGGTGCGGACCGTATCGTCTGCGTTTCCGTCAACGATCCGTTCGTGATGAAGGCTTGGGGCGATTCCACCGGCGCGACCGAGGCTGGCATCGAGATGCTGGCCGATCCCGTATCCGAGTTCACCAAGGCCGTGGGCATGAATTTCAGCGCACCGCCCATCGGCTTCGTCGACCGGTCGCAACGCTATGCGTGCATCGTGCGCAACGGAGAGGTCACGGCCGTCGGGGTCGAGGCATCGCCGGGTGAATGCGACCTGTCGGGCGGTGAGGCCCTGCTTGAACAGATGTAAACTATTCGGCCCCCGGTTCGCACCGGGGGTCGAGAATCAAAGCGCGTCGAACTGCGCGGCCAGCGCGAAATCGCGTTCGGTCAGGCCGTTCGCATCATGGGTGGTCAGCATCACCTCCACCCGATTGTAGACGTTGAACCATTCGGGGTGATGGTTCGCCTTCTCCGCGAGGATCGCGGCAGAACTCATCCAGCCGAACGCCGCGACGAAGGATTTGAACTTGTACGTCTTGGTAATGGCCGCCCCGTCGCGGGCAAAATCCCATCCGGTGAGGTCGGCCAGTGCGCGTTCGCAATCGGCCTTATCCAGTTTCGCTGTCATCAGTCCTCTCCCTGTACCTTTCGAAACGGGCCGTATTCGGTGAGGATTTCGATCTCCTCATCCACGGCGGCGCGTTCCCCCTCCAGATACTGCTCCACCGCGCGGCGAAATCCAGGGTCGGCGATCCAGTGCAGCGAATAGGTGGGTGTGGGCAGATAGCCGCGCGCCAGCTTGTGCTCCCCCTGCGCGCCGGCCTCGACCCGAGACAGACCGTGCGCCAGTGCCCAGTCGATGGCCTGATAATAGCACACCTCGAAATGCAGGCAGGGGTGATCCTCGACACAGCCCCAATAGCGACCGTAAAGCGTATCAGCCCCGATCATGTTCATCGCGCCAGCAACCCAGCGCCCTTCGCGCTCACACATGACCAACAGGATATCGTCGCGCAGGGTGGCGTGTGCCTCATCGAAGAAAGCGCGGGTCAGGTACGGCGTGCCCCATTTGCGCGCGCCCGTATCCTGATAAAACCGCCAGAAGGCATCCCAGTGCTGCGGTTCGATCTGGTCCCCGGTCAGCAGGTGGATCGTGCCCCCGAAATCCTGCGCGGTGCGGCGCTCCTTGCGAATGGTCTTGCGCTTGCGGGAGCTGAGGTCGGCGAGGAAGGCGTCGAAATCGGCGTAGTCGCGGTTGAACCAGTGGAATTGCTGCCCGGTCCGCTGCAACAGGCCAGCCGCACCGCCCGCCTCATATTCCTGCTGCGTGCAGAAGGTGACATGGGCGGAGGAAAGCTCATTCTCACTGGCAAGCTGTACCAGACCTTGCAGCAGCGCGGACTGGCCCATGGCCTCCTGCCCCGGACGGCACAGGAAGCGGCGCCCGGTCGCGGGGGTGAAGGGCACCGCCGCCTGCAACTTCGGATAATAGCGCCCGCCTGCCTGCTCATAGGCATGGGCCCAGTTGTGATCGAAGATGTATTCGCCCTGCGAATGGCCCTTGGCATAAAGCGGCATCACCGCGATGACCTGACCACCGGCGCGCGCGACCAGGTGGCGGGCCTGCCAGCCCGTTCCCCGCCCGACGGAGCCGGAGCGTTCCAGCGCGCTCAGAAATCTGTGCGTGGTGAACGGATCACGCGGACGGCCGTCCTCAGGACAGGCGCAGGCATCCCACTGCGCCGCCTCGATCTGCGAAAGGTCGCCCAGAACGTCGATCTCGATCCGTGTGTCGTCGCGCATATGTCGCCTCCTGCCGCCTCACACTTGGCGTCGCGCCTGAGCAGATCAACCTGCGCAATGTCGCCGGGGGGCCTATCGCGGGATAAATCCCTCGAACGTGATCTGATCCGCGACCTCCAGGGCCGCGTCCGCCTGTTCCTGCGAACGGACGGTCCAGGTCAGGATCGGAAAGTCCCGATCGCGCAAGGCCAGCACCTGTGGCAGATGCAGGCTTTTCCTGTTGTGAGAGATAAACGTCGCGCCGCACGGGATCAGATCGCGCATCGCGGCAAGTTTTTGCCGTCGTGCCAGCGGCACCATCGGCCAGTCGTCCGCAGTGAACGCATCCGTGACCAGACCGCGTGGAATGTCAGGAGCGAACCCGCCGAAGACCCGAACCGAATTGGGGTTGAAACTCATCACCGCCACGGGCCCGTCATAGCGGCGCAAGACCTCGGCCGTGGCCCGCTCCAACGCGCCGACGGAGGGGCCGAGGCTGCCGTCCTGGTCCTTGATCTCGACAATCAGGGGCACCTGCCCCGCCACCTCATCCAGTACCTGCTGCAAGGTCGGAATACCCTCCTGCCCGCCCAGCAGATGGATGCCCTGCAACTGTTCGACATCGTGCATCCGCACCCAGCCCTCACGCCCGGTCAAACGCTCCAACGCGTAGTCATGAAAGACCATCGGCGTGCCATCCGAGGCAGGCTGGACATCGACCTCGATCCCCCAACCCGAAGCCACTGCCGCACGAATGCCGGATAGGGAGTTTTCGGGGCAACCTCGCCCGTGCAAGGCACGATGCGCCAGCGGGCGGGCGAGCAATTCGCGTGGAAACTTCATTCGATTTCAAAGATGCCTTCGACCTCGACCGCGACCCCGAATGGCAGCGAGGACGATCCGACGGCGGACCGGGCATGGCGACCCTTTTCGCCGAACACCTCGACCATCAGGTCGGACGCGCCATTAATCACCGCCGGGTGTTCGCCGAAATCGGCGGTGGCGTTGACGAAGCCGTTCAGCTTGAGCACCCGAACCTTGTCCAGATCGCCGGAGGCCTTGCGCACCTGCGCGATCAGCGACAGGCCGCACAGCCGCGCCGCCGCCTTGCCATCCTCGACACTGTAGCCTGCGCCAAGCTGGCCCACGACCAGCTTTCCATCCTGCTGCGGCACCTGCCCGGACACGTAGAGCAGATTGCCCGTGCGCACGAAGGGCACGTAATTCGCGGCTGGCGCGGCGGCCTCCGGCAGGACAATGCCGAGTTCGTTCAGACGGGCTTCGATGGACATGGTATCTCCTTTCGGCGCACGCTCAGGTTTCGCGAAACGCCTTGGTGAAATAATCGGTAAGAGGTTTGGTCAGGAAGGTCAGCGGGCTGCGCTCCCCCGTCTGGATGAAGGCATCGACCGGCATGCCGGGGACCAGTTCCAGCCCCTGAAGCTTGTCGATCTCACCATCATAGGGCAAGATCTGCGCCTCGTAATAATTCATGCCCGACACCTCATCCGTCAGCACATCCGCGGAAATGCGGGTTACGACACCGTAGAGTTCGGGCGTGGTACGCTGGTCGAAAGCGGCGAAGCGCAGGACGGCCTCCTGCCCCACGACGACCTGATCGATATTGATCGTCTCGATCCGGCTGGTGATGACCAGCGGACTGTCCTGCGGCACGATGAACATCACTGGATCGGCGGGCCGGATGACCGATCGCACCGCGTGGACAGTGGAGCCATAGACGATGCCGGAGACGGGCGCGCGAATTTCGAGACGCGACAGCGTTTCGATGGCGGACAGGCGCCGCTCACGCAGTTCGTTCTCTCGGTATTGCATGTCGCGCAGGGTGGTGATGGCCTCCTCCTGCCGGGTGGTTTGAAGCCGGATGATCTCGATCTCCAGCTCCGCGATGCGGCCCCGGCTTTCCGCGACCGAGGCGACGAGTTCACCGACCTGCCCGCGCAGGGACGCGTCCTCACGCCGCAGGGAAAGCACGCGGCTGGCCTGTGCCAGCCCGCGATCCAACAGGGATTGCTGGTCGATCAGCTCCTCCGAGATCAGGCCGAGCTGTTCGTTGAGCGCGGCAAGCTGCACATTGCGCCCCTCGATCAACTCCTCGATCTGGATCTGGCGTTCGCGAAGCTGGCTGATCTGCTGCGCGTTGGAGGCGATGCGCGCTTCGAACAGGCGGATCTGGCCACCGACCAGTTCGGCGATCTCCTCGTTCTGTTGCGCAATTTCCAGCAAGTCCTCATCAAAGCGGATCGCGGGCAAATCCTCGCTCTCCGCCCGCAGGCGGCCGCGACGGGCGATCAGTTCGTAATACTGGCTCTCGATAATGGCGAGTTCGGAGCGCAGCATGGTATCGTCCAGACGGATCAGGATTTCCCCCGCTTCGACCATGTCACCATCATTTGCATAAATCGTGCCGACCACGCCCCCCTCGGGGTGCTGTATGATCTGCCGGTTCGATTCGACCTCCAACTGCCCTGATGCGATGACCGCGCCCGCGATGGTGGTGGCGATAGACCAGGTAAAGACCCCGCCGACGAGGAACAGAAGGGCGAGCACCCCCAGCATGATCGGACGAACGGCGCTCCACTTCTCGGGCTGGCTCATGTTCCCTGCTCCGTCCCTGAGGGTTTAACCGGCGCGATCTGACCGATCCGGGCGGATGATTGCGGCGACGTTGCGACCTTGGGCGGCTGGGATGGCTGGGCTGGCTGGGCTTGGGCGACACGTTTCGCAGGGGTGGGCTTGCCCGCGACCTGTTCGTAATTCTTGACGTTGTTGCGCAGCACATCGTCGCGTTTGCCGAAGTCCTTCACGCTGCCGTTCTCCATCACCATCAACAATTCGCATTGCGTGATCGCGGCCGGGCGGTGCGCCATGATGATAACGCTGCCCCCCGCCGCCTTCATGCCCTCGATGGCGGAATTGAGCGCATTCGAGCCCTCGCTGTCCAGATTCGCGTTCGGCTCATCCAGCACCAGCAGGACCGGCGCGCCATACAGCGCGCGGGCCAGGCCCAGCCGTTGGCGCTGACCGCCCGACAGGCGACTGCCGCCGGACTGGATCCGGGTGTCGTAGCCGTCGGGCAATTTCAGGATCATCTCATGCGCGCCGGCCTTCTTGGCCGCCTCGACGATCTGGGCGGGGTCGGGATTGGCGGACAGGCGGGCGATGTTGTCAGCGACACTGGCGTCGAACAGCGACACGTCCTGCGGAAGATAGCCGATATGCTGGCCAAGCGTTTCGCTCGAAAACTGCTCCAACGCTGCGCCGTCCAGGCGGACCTTACCCTGAAAAGCGGGCCAGATACCGGTAATGGCGCGGGCCAGCGTGGATTTGCCCGATGCGCTCTGCCCGATCACGCCAAGGGCCATACCCGGACCGACGCGGAACGACACCGCCTTGAGCGTGGGAATCTTTTCCCCCGGCGGGATGACCGTCAGGCCAGCCACGTCGAGCATGGCGCGCGGGCGCGGCAGTTCGGTCTTTTCCTCTTCCTCCGGCGTCGCTTCGAGCAGTTGGGTCAGTGATATCCAGCCTTGCCGGGCGCGTTGAACCAGCGACCATTGCGCGATCGCCTGCTCGACCGGGGCCAATGCGCGGCCCAGCAGCACCGACCCCGCGATCATGGCACCGGGGCTAAGCTCCCCCTGAAGGACGAGATATGCCGCGAGTGCGAGCATCCCCGATTGCAGGAAGAAACGCCACGTCTTGGAAAAGGTCGAGAACGTGCCCGACACATCCGCCGCACGGATGGACGTATCCAGCGCCATGTCACGCTGTTGCCGCCAGCGGCCCAGAACGGCACCGCGCATCCCCAGGCTCTGCACGACCTCAGCATCGCGGCGCACGGATTCAGCGAAGGATTCCGCCGTGGCGGAGGCCTGCATACTCTCACGCTGCGGCGCCTTGGACAGAACCTGATTCAGCACGGTCGCCACGATCAGCACCAGCCCGCCGGCAATCGCCAGCCAGCCCAGCAGGGGGTGGAAGATGAAGATCGCGAACAGGAACAGCGGTGTCCACGGCAGATCATAGAAAGCGAACAACGCGGGAGAAGACAGCAGCCGCTGGATCGATTCCAGATCGCGCAGCCCCGTGGCGGGTCGATTGCGGAAATTCGGATCGACCGAGCGCCGCAGCAACGCATCGAAGACGCGACGGTCCAGCATGCTTTGAAACCGCGCGCCGACACGGCCCAGAATGCGCCCCCGGGCATAATCCAGCACACCCATGATAGCGTAGAGCACGGCAACCAGCGCGAACAGCGCCACCAGTGTCGCCTCAGACCGGCTGGACAGCACACGGTCGTAGACCTGCAACATGAACAGCGGCCCCGTCAGAACCAGGATGTTCGCGAACACACTGAACAGCAATACGACCCGGAACAGGCTACGGCTCTTGCGAAGCGTCGCGCGCAGCTCTTCACGTCCGGGTGCGGGGCCTCTTGCCGCCATGTTCACCTACCTGTACTGATCGTCATATACCGTGCTGACACTAAAATATGACCAATTCGTGCAGCCGGTCGTTTGTCTTGTTGAAAATGGCTATAGCACCGCTTTTCGGCAGGTCCAACGATTGGCGACCTTGATGTGCACGATATCTGATACTGTAAACTGCATACCGTACCCGACCTGTTTCCGAGTGAATGAGAGCCCAGTGATGAAATCTGCCCTGCCCGTCGTCGTTTTTTCCGCCCTTTTCGTGATGTCGGCCTGCACCGGCGATACCACCGACCAGACCTCCCTGATCGCGGATCCGCTGGAGCCTGCGAACCGCGGGATTCATGCGTTCAACAAGGGGGTTGATACAGTGGTCCTGCGCCCTGCCTCGCAGGTCTATGGCGCCGTGCTGCCCGAACCGGTGGAACGGACTGTCGAGAATTTCATCGGCAATCTGGCGCTGCCGGGCGACATCATCAACAATACGTTGCAGGGTGACACTGTCGCACTGGGCGACAATCTGGGCCGGTTCCTGATGAACACGACGCTGGGATTTGGCGGTCTGCTCGACATTGCCGGCGAGGCCGGGATCCCGCGTCATCCCGCCGATTTCGGACAGACGCTGGCAGGGTACGGCGTGGCCGAAGGGCCGTATGTCGAGCTTCCGATCTTCGGGCCCAGCACCGCGCGTGACGCGACGGGAACCGTGGTGGATTTCGTCCTGAACCCCTTCACGTGGAGCGAAAGCGATACCGCCGAGGAGGTTTTGGTCACCTCGGGCGTGGTGGATGCCATTGATACGCGCGACGATCTGGGTCCCGTGCTCGACGGTATCCTCTACGAGTCCGAGGACAGCTACTCCGCCGCGAAAACCGCCTACATCCAGAATCGTCGCGCATTCGTGAATGGAACCGATGGTGCAGACGACGGGTTCGTAGACATATATGCTGAATAATTCAGTTCGGAGAGTACAGTTTACCATGTTCATTTTGAAATCTGCCCGCGCGACCATGCTTGCCGCTGCTATGGCAACCCTGCCGATCAGCGCTCAGGCGCTGACCCCGCAGGAGGCGACCGCGCTGACGAACACCATCGCTGACGAGGTCGAGGGTTACGTGAACAGCGACATGTCGCTGGCGCAAAAGCAGGCAGCGTTCCGTCAGACGATGGATCGCTATGCCGACACCTCCGCGATCGGTCGATACGTTCTGGGCGTCGCATGGCGCAGCGCGACCCCCGCGCAGCAGGAGGCCTTCACCACCGCGTTTGCGGAATATCTCGCCAACAAGTACGGATCGCAGTTCAGTGGCTATGAGGGTGGTGAAATCACCATCGGTGGCGCGAACGATCTGGGCAATCGCGGCATCGTCGTTGAAAGCACGGTCACGCGCCCCGGTTCGAGCCCATTCATCGTGCAATGGCAGTTTTCCGATCGCTCGGGTCAGCCGCTTCTGATCGACATTGTGGCGGAGGGTGTCAGCATGCTGACAACGGAGCGGTCGGCCATCGCCTCCATGCTCGACCGTCGTAATGGTGATCTGGACGCATTGATTGCGGACCTGCCGACGGCAGGGTGACTGTGGCAGGGTGATGGCGCAGACAAGACGTGCGGCATCGGACCACGCGTTTTGAAAGCACCCTGAAACAACCGACCGCACCGACTTCGGTTCGGTTTTCCACAGCGATGTTCAGTGAAAATATCAAGTTTGACGGCGGGGAAATCCTCGCCGTCTATGCTTTTGTCAACGGAACAGAGCGTCCAGCGCGTCGTCCAGTGCCTTGGCATCTGTCAGACTCAACCGCACCGGCAGCGGCATCACATGGGGGCGAAACCAGTCCGGCAGACGGGCGATGTCCTTTTCCGTCGTGACCAGACGCGCATTTTCCCCCTGCGCCTCATGAAGGAGACGGTTCAGAACCGTCTTGGAATACGGTTCGTGATCACCGAAGGCATGGCTGGCGATCAACTCGACACCCAGTTCGCGCAATGTCGCGAAGACCTTTTCAGGCCGCCCGATCCCGGCAAAGGCTATGACCCGCATTCCCTGCCAGGGCATTCCTGTTTGCAAGGGCAGGATCTCGCCCCTCGCGACGGGCACACCCCGGCTGTCAGGTGGGGTGCCAGCGCCTATGGCCAACATCACATCCGCCCGCGACAGACCCTGCGCCACCGGTTCGCGCAACGGGCCTGCCGGCAGAACCCGGCCATTCCCGAATCCGGTTTGGGTGTCCACCACCAGGATCGAAATGTCCTTGATCAGCGCGGGGTCCTGAAATCCGTCATCAAGGATCAGCGCATCCGCCCCCGCAGCACAGGCGGCGCGCGCCCCGGCCACCCTGTCGCGTGCGACCCAGACGGGCGCGAACGCGTCGAGCATCAGCGGCTCGTCGCCTACCTCATCCGCCGTCATGTCCTGCGTGACACGGATCGGCCCGGTCTGCGTGCCGCCATAACCTCGGCTGAGGATATGCGGCGTCAGATTGCGGGCCTGCAACCGTTCGATCAGGGCGATGACTGTCGGGCTTTTGCCCGTGCCACCGACGGTCAGATTGCCGACGCAGATCACCGGAACACCAACGGCCTCCCCCCGCCCGCGCGCCTGTCTGCGTTTGGCACCGACGCGCCAGAGAGCTTCGAGCGGTCGCAGCGCCAGTGCCTGCCAGCCCGGGCGGGCGTACCAGAAATGCGGCGCCTTCACCGCTGCACCGCGGCTGTCACGACAGGCGTCAGCAAGGACAGCACCCGGTCCAGCGTGCCCGCCCCGGCGGAGGAAAGATCCCACGCGGCGGTCGCCATGACTGCCGCCCGGTCAGGGCGAAGCAGATCGGAAATCGCGGCTGCCAGATCGACGGCACCCTGAACCTCCACCGCGGCACCGGCGCTGTGCAGTTGCCGGTAAGCCTCGGCGAAGTTCGAGATATGTGGACCATGCACGATAGCGGAGCCGAGGGCCGCCGGCTCGAACGGATTGTGCCCTCCGATCGACACGAGGGACCCCCCGACCAGCGAAACCGGGCACAGGCGATACCACAGGCCCAGTTCGCCGAGTGTGTCCGCCACGTAGATCTCGACGTTTTCCCCGATCTCGTCGCCCGCGCTGCGCAGACCAACGCGCCAGCCGTCATCCGCCAGATCCGATGCGATCTGCGGCCCCCGGTCGGGATGACGCGGCACCAGGATCAAGGCCAGATTGGGCGCGCCACGTCGCGCCAGCCGATGCGCCTGCGCGACGATGGCCTCCTCACCCGGATGGGTCGAAGCGGCACACCAGACCAGCGTGGCGCCCAGCCGCGCGCTCAAGCGTTTGCGCTGCGTCTCATCATGGGGCAAGGGCGCGGCGCTGTCCTTGAGTGAGCCTGTCACCTCGACGCAATCGGGCAAGGCCCCCATGCGCAGCAGCCGGTCCCGTGTGGCCTGATCCTGTGTCATGATCATATCGAACTTGCGAACGATCCGCTTTCCCGCTGATGGCGCCCAGCGCCAGACCTTCGCGGATTTTTCCGATATCCGGGCATTCAGAAGGATCAACGGGGTGCCCCGTCGTTTCACCTGATCCAGCATGGTCGGCCAGAACTCGCTCTCCGTCCACAGGACCAGATCGGGTTTCCAGTGGTCGAGGAAGCGCGTCACGCTGGCCCGGAAATCCAGCGGATAGAATTGATGGATCGCACCCTCGGGCAAGCGGCTGACCATCAGTTGCGCCGAGGTGACGGTTCCGGTCGTCACGAGCACGTGCAGTTCCGGCCAGCGCCGCTCGATCCGCCGGATCAGATCGAGGACGGACAGCGATTCCCCGACGGAGGCCGCATGGAACCAGACCAGCGGACCGTCGGGACGGGCCACCCCGGTATAGCCCATCCGCTCGCCCACACGCTCGGGGTCTTCCTTGCCCTGCGCCATACGCTTGTCCAGCGCGCGCTGGCCCATACGCTCACCCAAGCGCGCGAAGACATCATATGCTCCCAGACCCAGCGATGGCATCACGTCGCCCCACCCTGACAGAACGGTTCCGCCCGTCCGGCATTTCGGTCGGCTTCCAGCGTCACGTCAAGCAGCGCGCGTTCAACCTCACCGCGAAACGCCTCGATCGCGGTGCGGTCCGCCGTGGCGGCCGGTGGGGTCAGCGCCTGCCCCCAGATCAGATGGATGCGGCTGAAGGGCAACGGGATTAGCGCCCGGTCCCAACTGTTGAATGTCAGCGCGTGTTTCGATGACCAGGCCACGGGCACGACCGAGGCACCGGTTCGGACCGCGATTGCGGCCACGCCGTGCTGGCAGACCCCCCGGGGTCCCTTCGGCCCGTCCGGCGTCAGCGCGAGGATCCCGTTATCGGCCTGGCGCAGGAACCGCAACGCAGCGGCGAGTGCTGCCGCCCCTCCCTTCTGCTTGGTTGGCTTGTTGGGATTGGCGCTGGAACCACGGATCAGGCGAAATCCGAATAGTTCAAGGAACCGGGTCGCGAATTCACCATCGCCGGATCGCGACGCTATGCCGGTAATGGTGGCCCCCTGCAACGCATCATAGGTCACGCCGGTCAGCCGCCCATGCCACAGGGCATAGACAAACCGCGCACGCCCCTGCAAAGCCTGCGTCCGCAGGTCCGTGTTACCCGAAACCTGCACCCGCGCGGTGAACCAGACCAGCCGCAGATAGTAATACATCAGCCATGCCAGAACCCGCATCGCGGTCGCTTCAGTCCAGTTCTTCGGTGGGCGAGGCCGCGATTTCCTCATCCCGCAGGCGGTGCAGATGAGCGATGAAATAGCGGGTCTGCGCCTCATCCACCGTGCGATGAGCGGCGTCTTTCCATGCGCTGTAGGCGCTCTTGTAATCGGGATAAATGCCCACGATGTCGATCTTGGACACGTCCGCGAACGTCGTCCTTTGCGTATCGATCAGTTCGCCGCCAAATACCAGGTGCAAGCGCTGTGTCATAGGTCTCTCCACTACCGGGATTGAAGTTGCCCGCACCGTAGCCACGGCGCGTCGAAGGTCAAGTTCGCGCCGTGCGCGTCATCAGATCGGCATGCAGGTCAGGTGCCGCCGCGATCAGTCCGTTCAACTGCGCGGTGGGCGAATTGAAGCTCAGGTCCAGGCCGGCCCGGTCCGATACCCGCGCCCCTGCCTCCGCCGCGATCAGGGCGCCGGCCGCGATATCCCATTCCCACACGGGCCGAAATGTGACCGTGCCGTCCACATCCCCCTCGGCCAGACGGGTCAGGCGCAGGGCCAGCGCCCCGCCATGCACCGGAGTGATCTGGGCAGGGCCCGCGGGCCAGAATTCGGCCGCCAACTGGTTTTTCGGGATCGAGATGCGCGGCAGGTTCGCGGCCCGTGTCAGCGTCATCGGCTGTTCGTTCCAGATCGCCCCACGCCCCCGTGTTGCGCTGTAAACATGGCCGGTTACGGGCATTGCCACGACCGCCGCAACCGGCGTGCCGTTTTCCACCACAGCGAGAGAGATCGCCCAGCCCGGCTTGCCCTTGAGGAAACTGACCGTCCCGTCGATGGGATCGACCACGAAGCAGCGTTTGCGGCGCAACCGATCGGGCGCGTCGGCGGTTTCCTCTGACAGCCAGCCGTAATCGGGGCGCGCGGCCAGCAGGCCTTCGCGCAGCAACTGGTCCACTTCCAGATCGGCGGCGGAAACGGGGCCCTGGCCGCCGCTCTTTTGCCAGACCTGCGGCGAGGCTCCGAAATGGCGCAGCGCGACCTGCGCCGCATCGCGGGCAGCCTCGATCAGCAGGGTGCGGTCGGCTTCATGCTCCGGCAATGGTCAACCCCTCGACCAGCAGGCTGGGGACAACCCTGCTCAAATGCGGACGGGCGTCGTTGCCGGGGACGATGCTCATCAACATGTCACGCAGATTTCCCGCGACCGTGCATTCGTTGACGGGGCGCACGATCTGGCCGTTCTCGACCCAGAAACCCGATGCGCCGCGCGAATAATCGCCGGTCGTGGGATTGATCGACGATCCGATCAGCGAGGTAATCAGCAAGCCGGTCCCCATATCGGCCAGCAGATCCTCGCGCGTTCTGTCACCTTGGGTCAGCGTCAGGTTGCCTACTGCGGGCGATGGCGCACCGCCTGTCCCCCGTGCCGCGTTCGCGGTGGATGTCATGCCCAGTTGCCGCGCCGTGGACAGGTCCAGCGTCCAGCCTGTCAGGCGGCCATCCTCGACCAGCGCACGACGCCTCGTGCGCAGGCCTTCGCCGTCGAAGGGACGGGAGCCTGCGGCGCGGGCGCGGTGTGGATCCTCGATCAGGTCAATGCCATCGGGCAGAACCTGCTTGCCCAGCGCATCGTTCAGCCAGCTTGATCCACGCGCGATGCTGGCACCGTTCGACGCCTGCACCAGATGCCCGATCAGGCCGGAGCTGATCCGCTCATCATAGAGCACCGGGAACCGGCCCGTGGGCGGTTTGCTGGCACCTGATCGCATCACGGCCCGCTCACCCGCCAAGCGCCCGATTTCCGCCGGGCTCATCAACTCATCCGAATGGGTGCGGCTGTCGGCGTAGTAATCACGCTCCATCCCCAGCCCCTCGCCCGAGATCGCAACGGAGGAGACAGACCAGCCGGTGCGGCCATAGCCGCCGCTGAACCCATTGGTCGCCGCCAGATGCATCCGGCGTCGCGACCAGCCCGCGCCCGAGGCCTGCGTCTGCATGACGCCACTGACTTGCAGTGCCGCGGCCTCAGCCTCCAGCGCCCAGCGTTCCAGCTCCTGCGGATCGGGCTGACTGTCGTCGATCAGGTCGAGCGTACCGGCATCCCGCACATCCGACAGCATGTCCGCATCGGCCAGCCCGCACCAAGGGTCGTCCGGCGCGATACGCGCCATTGCAACGGCGCGCGCCGCCAGTGTGGCAATCATTTCGGGCCGTGTGTCGGAGCCTGAGACGCTCGCCTGTTTCTGCCCGATCATGACGCGCAGGCCGATTTCGGTCCCCTCGGACCGTTCCGCATGTTCCAGGGCACCCTTGAGCACCTCGATCGAAAGGCTGTCATCGGAAATCGCGACAGCGTCAGCGGCATCGGCACCCGCCGATCTGGCGGCGTCGATCAGGGCGTGGGTCAGGTCGGAGAGGTTTTGTGTCATGTATCCGACTTGGCGCGCGGGCGGGTCCTGGTCAAGGCCGCAGAGGGTCTGCCGCGCCACAATCCGACGCGCCCAAGCTGGAACCGGTCCACCTCGGGCCGCGCCAAATGGCCAAATCTCCCCCACCCTTCGCAAGTCATAGAGCAGGAGATTCAAATCACACAGGTTCTTCACCCGCAATTTGCGCAGGATGAATCCGTTTGTCAGCCCTGTTGCAAGGGTAGCGCACGCACCATCACCAGCGCGTCCACGGCGCCCCCCGCACGGCGATAATATCCCGCCCGCCGTCCCGTCTGGACGAAGCCTGTGGCACTGTAGAGGGCAAGGGCAGCGGCATTGTCCGCAGCGACCTCCAGAAACATCGCTGTCGCACCGCGCGCCTGCGCCTCTGCGATCAGGCGGTTCAGCATCGCGCGCCCGCGACCCGCCCCCTGCGCGCGGGGATCGACGCAGATCGTCAGCAACTCCGCCTCATCCCCGACCACCCTGACCACGCCTAGTGTATCGGGGCCGTGCAGGACGTGATCCAGATCGGAGGCCAGAAAATCCGCGAACTCCGTCACGCTCCACGGTCGGGGGCCGTCACTGAAACAGCGTGCATGAAGCGCCGCGAGCCGTTGCGCCGTCATGGCAGCAGAACCGGCGGTGCCTCGCTGGAGATCGCGGCATCGGCGGGCCGCAGGTATAGCGGTGACGGGCGTGTCACGTCGCCTGCCGCCACGCGCACCTGTGCAATGCGGGCCATGCTGGACAGGTCGGCATGGGCAGTATCGTCCCAACTCGGCGCGGTCAGCGCCTGCGCGACCTCCTCCGCTCTATGACCGACGATATGCCAGTTCTGCGGTGCGGCCTGCGCGATCTCATCCATTTGCATCATGTCCGGGTCGCGCACCGCCTGCCCGTCCCGGTACAGTTGCGTATAGAGCCGCCCCTGACGCGCATCGGCGAGGACCAGAGCCTCCCCTTCGCGCGGTGCGAGGCTTTCGAGCACGCTGACACCGACCGCCGGAATGGACATTGCCATCGCCAGCCCCCGTGCGGCGGCGACAGCGATGCGGATGCCCGTAAAGTTGCCCGGTCCGGTGCATACGGCCAGCGCGTCTACGTCGAAACCGTTACAGACGGAGCTGAGCATCGGCATCAGACGATCTGCCTGTCCGCGGTCCATCTCCTCACGCTGATGGGCAAGCATCCGGTCCCCCGTGAACAGAGCGACCGCGCAATGCGCGGCCGATGTGTCGAAGGCGAGGATGCGCAGGTCAGACCCCGACAGGACGAACCTCGGTCACTTCGGGGATGTAATGGCGCAACAGATTCTCGATCCCGTGCTTCAGGGTCATGGTGGAGGAAGGGCATCCCGCACACGCGCCCTGCATGTGCAGATAGACCACGCCACGGTCGAAGCCGTGAAATGTGATGTCACCGCCATCCTGGGCCACGGCCGGGCGAACGCGGGTGTCCAGCAGGGATTTGATCTGGGTGACGATTTCCTCATCCTCACCGGAATGTTCAGCATGATCGACAGTGCCGGCATCAGTGCTCATCACGGGGGCGCCGGATTGGAAATGCTCCATCACGGCACCCAGGATGGCAGGCTTGATATGGTCCCACATGACCGCATCCGTTTTGGTGACCGTCACGAAATCCGGGCCGAAGAACACACCGGCCACGCCCTCCACCGCGAAGATGCGCATGGCGAGGGGCGACGCCTCGGCGGCCTCGACGCTGGGAAAATCGGCGGTGCCGGCTGACATGACCGCCTGACCGGGCAGAAACTTCAGGGTCGCGGGGTTCGGCGTTGCTTCGGTCTGGATGAACATGGGGGTACTCCTTGGTTACTTTTCAAAATGCCCATCCTGAGCGAAATGTTCAAGATATATCTGGAATGATTCCAAGTTGGCGTGGCGGTTCCCCATCCTGTGTGACCTTCCACGACATTGCAGACGCCGCCAGACAACTCTGCCTGAGGGAACGTAATCGTTTGAAGGCCGATAGGCCAGGTCCGCGATTCAACAAACCGAACGAATCTGCTCCAGTGTCATCCCCCCCGGCACCACCGTCACGGGCACGGGCATGTCGCCGGCCATCCTCCCGGCCAGCTGCGTGACCAAGGGGCCGGGCCCGTCGCCATGCGTGCCCGCCGCCAGAACCAGAACGCCGATTTCACGGTCCTCCTTGATCTGGGCGAGGACTTCCTTCGCCGTTTCCCCCTCACGGATGACCAGCTCGGGGTCGATCCCCTCGTTCTGGCGCATCTTTTCCGCGAAGAAGGCGAATTTCTCCTCGATCACCTGCCGCGCCTCGGCCCGCATCAGATCACCGACCCCGACCCAGTGCTGAAAGGCTTCGGGCTGGATCACCGACAGGATTTGCACCCCGCCGGTCGTGCTGCACGCCCGCAGCGCGGCGAAGCGAATGGCGTTGATGCACTCGGGGCTTTCGTCCAGAACCACCAGGAATTTGCGCATTGTAGAGCCTCCCTCTCAATCGCGCGGCACAGGCGCGTCGGTGAGGATGACCTATCGCCTTGCACCGCGCAACCGCCTGTGCCGGGTCAGACGATGGACCAGCAGACTGGCGATGATCCCAGAAATCTGTGTCAGCAGGGCCAGAATCAGGACGCCGAGCGCGATCATCGGCCGGCTGAGCCTGACCAGCGCGCGAAAGACTCGACCCTTGCCCAGAACCTCGAAATGCCCGCGCGTGGCGGGACCGGAGGCATCCGCGACGCGGGCCAGGCGGGCGGCGTCGCCTGCATCATCCACATGCGCCAACAATGCCACCGTATCGGCCAGCGACGTGTGCTGTCGCACATCTGCCAGATCGCCCGCCATGACGCGCAAGCCGCGCAGCCCCGCCGCGCTGTCCGCGCCTTGCGACACCGCATGCAACAGGCGGGCGTTCACACGACCCAGTCCGCGACCGACCCGCAGGACAGATGCGCCGATCTTGACCGTGACGCTGGTTCCCCCGCTGGCCACGACCAGACCCGTCGCCGCCAGCCCGACCGATGCCAGCGCCACGTCGAACCGGTCCACGGGCTGATCCTGCCACCAATCGACGGCCCCGCGCCGCAGGGCGTTCACGTCCCCCAGCGGGGTCAGCTCCACAGGCAGATTGCACGAAACGACATCGGCCAGACCGGGGCAACTGTTCAGATCGTAGGCGCACGCGCCGCACACGATCACGCGTTGCGCGACGGAAACCTCACCGACCCGATCCGCCTGCGCCTTCAACGCCGGGTCCAGCGGCACGTCATATCGCTCGGCCAGTCCGGCAATCAGGGCGACCCGGTCGCGATCCCGCGCGGTGACGGCCAGACGAAGCTGCGCCTCCACCCAGCCCGGGTCGAGGTTTCGCGCCGTCGCCGCGTCGAGGATAAGGGCGACATCCCGGGCCGAACGCTCCACATAGGGGGTCAGCCATGGGTGCGATTGCGCCACGCCCCACACCAAACCGACCGTGGTCATCAAGACCGCGATCCGCGCTGCGATCCGAACTGCGTGAATGGGTGCCAGCCCCGACCCTTTCGCAGATCGCCTTGCCCGAACCAGCCTCACCGCAGCAGCCTCGTCGCCATGTCCGGATGCATCCAGACCGGACGGCCCGCTGCGAACGTCGCCATCAGTGACAGGTTGTCCGCGTTCAGCACGACGAGGTCCGCCCGCGCCCCGATCGCGATCTTGCCCCGATCCGACAGCCCCATCAATCGGGCCGGGTTCGCGGAAACATACGACCATGCCTGGCCCAGCGCCATCCCCCCGGCCACCAGCCTTTGCACCGCCTGCAGGGGGGCGGGATAGTGATAATCAGAGGTCAGCGCAGTACATTTCCCCTGCCCGATCAGGTCAATGGCCGAAGGCCCGCGCCCGTGCGACCGCCCCCGAACCACATTCGGCGCACCGAGGATCACAGCTCCATGCTCGGCCCCATGCGCCGCCTCAGGCACGAGGGGAAATTCCGCTATGGCGACCCCCATACCAGCGAAGGTTTCCCGCACCGTGGCGGTTGTGTCGTCATGCGATCCCAGCCGGATCGGCGGCAATTCCGCGATCAGACGGGCCAGCGCCACCGGGACTTGCGGCGCGTTCGCGGCCAATGTGCGGATCAGGCGCAGATGCGCCTCAGGCGACCGTTTTGCCCGCAACGCCGCGCCGGTCAGACGCTGCGGCAGGGCTTCGCGGGCCAGGGCCGCATGGGGCAGGTGATCGTTGAACACGACGTAGTCGATACCCGCCTTGCGCACAAATCGCGCGATCGCGTTGAAATCCGCAATCATGTGCGTTTCGACCCGCAACTGCATACGCAGATCAACGTCGCCGCGCCAATCGGCCAGCGCATCCGCCAATGCCTTTGCGAAGTCGGGGCTGCGCATTCCGCCCTCCCAGCTCCAGAATTGCGCCAGATAGGCTGTGGTGATGCCGCATGCCGCCAGCTCGGACGACAACATCGGCAGCCCGTCGGCCGGAGTGCGGACCATACCCCGCCGGGGCGCGACGTGCCTGTCGAAGGCATCGCCGTGCAGATCGACGATCCCCGGCAGCAGCAGGCACCCCGACAGATCCACATCCCGCCCGCCGCTGGCCGCGATCCGCCCCCCCACGATGGAGATTTCGGCAGGTTCGGGGTGCAGATCGAACAGGGCCCGCGCGCCAACCAGACGCAAGGCTGGTGCGCCCTCATCCTCCGTACGAATTTGCGAACTGACAGGAATGGGAAAGGCCCCGATACTTTGGAAAGAAGGTGAACCAGATGCCTCGCACAATATGCAAGGCAACGTGGCGCTGCAATTCCCGCGAAGGGCGATACGTCCTAGCGAGCGCAGTACAAACTTTGAAGCGTGTTCAGCACGGCCGCCACTTCACGGCCCTTGATGGCGTAGAAGATCGTCTGCCCCTCCCGGCGGCCGGTGACCAGCCCGGCCTCTCTCAAACGCTTGAGCTGTTGCGACATGGTCGGTTGCGGCAGGCGGCAGGCCTGCGCCAGATCGCCGACGGATCGTTCCGCTACCGAACCGCATCCTCGCGGCGTTGCAGGTGAACCTGCGGGGCGGGCGGCTCCCCCCGGCGGAAACTGACGGAAACGTCTATTTGAATCTGCCGGTCAATCGCTTCGACTGAGAATGCGCAGGGCCGCAAATCAGTCCTGATCGCAAGGCGCGTCGAGTTCGGCGGCGATTTCCTGTAATTTTCGGGTCACATGACCCATTGCATATGGCTTTTGTATCACCACCGACCCATTCGGCAGAGGTGACTGGTCCACATTGAAAATTCCCGATGTGATGAGGATCTTCACCGACGGTCGGGTGTCCCTTACATGGGCGGCAAGCTCTAACCCGTTCATCGAACCGGGCATATCGACATCCGTGAACAGGATCGCAATGTCATCGACACGTTCCATCACCAGCAGAGCGGCATCGGCGGAGGCGGCCTCATAGGTTCGGAACCCCGCATCCTCGACAATATCAATGGCGTCCATACGGATCAGCGGCTCGTCCTCAACGATGAGAACGGCAGGAGGTTTGCGGGTATTCACGGTCATTCAGCACTCATATCGTTAACTTCTGGCTCGCATTATTGCAGCGTCAAACCAGTCAACGGTGCTGTGAGGTCAAAACTCAAACCCGCAGGGTCATAGGACAGTTCCGCCCGGCCGTTAAAATATCCGGCAAGAGCCTGTTCGATCATGCGGCTGCCGAAACCACGACGTGAGGGCGGGGCGACCGTGGGACCGTCACGCTCAACCCAATGGAACCGAAACGTGTTGTCATCGTCGTGCGTTTCAACGCTCCATGTGACGCACACCTTTCCCTGCTGCACTGACAAGGCCCCGTATTTGCTGGCATTCGTGGAAAGCTCATGCAGCGCCATGGTCAATCCCAGTGCCTGTTTGGAACCGATGGGGATATCCGGCCCCTCGATCTCGAATCGCTTTTCACCTGTGCGATGGGGCGCCAGGGCGGCGTCGATGACCTCGCGGATATGGGTCTCCGTCCAGGTTGCGTTGATCAATTGGTCATGCGCCTGCGCCATCATGCCGATCCGCGACTGGATCGAAAGCTGCGCGTCCTCCAGACTGTCGGCCCGGCGCAAGGTCTGGGAGACCATGACGTTAACCATAGCGAGGGTGTTCTTTACCCGGTGATTCATCTCACCCAGCATGAGTTGGCGCTGTTCCTCAGCCATCTTGATCTCATGTATATCGGTACAGGTGCCGTACCAACGCACGATCGTACCGTCCTTGTCCCGGACAGGCTGCGCCCGGCCCAGCACCCAGCGGTATTCACCGGATCTGTGACGCAAGCGGTATTCGATCTCATACGGTTCACCCGTTTTCAGGGACCGGTCCCATCGCTGCCACGCGCGCTCCTGATCATCGGGGTGGAACATTCCGTTCCATCCTGCCCCGTCCGTCGATCCGGGGGGAACGCCGGTAAATGCGTACCAGCGATCGTTGTAATAATCGTGGAACCCATCCGGCAGTGTGGACCAGATCATCTGGTCCACGGAATTGGCGATCGCATGGAATTTCGCCTCACTCTCGTACAACTGACTTTCACGAAGCTGCAGCTCCTCCATCTGATCGCGCGCGGTGTATTGCCGGCATCTGGCCGTCAGGGCAGACCGGACCGCGCGGGTCAGTTCCTCGGCATGCAGCGGGCGCGACAGCAGGACGGCATTTCGGAGCATGTCCATCTTGCTCGCAGCGTGATCGCTTCGACGGGCGATGGTGCCGTTCGCCAGAACAATGAACGGCACATCCGACCAGGACGGTTGCGATGCGATAGCCTGTGCCACTGCGTCCGCGCCGGGGCCGCTCAGGGCTTCCTCCGTGATCAGGATCGCCCCGATCTGTCTTTCGATCAGTTCGGCCAGCGCCTGCAAGTTCGGAACGGATTGCGATGGAATACCGGCCTTGGCAAACACCTGAACAGCGACCGCCGCGTCGCGCCCCTTGGGTGCAAGCACAGCGACCGACGTCGAAACATCCGCCGAGGTATCCCCCCCGCCATCGAGGTGATCGGATGACGTGCTCACTTCTCGCTGCCCTCCTCCGAAAGCAGATTGCCCAGTTCTCGAGTATAGACCGGCGATCCGGACAGGATGCCGGTAAAGCTGCGGATGGGCTCGCCTATCCCGATCCCGTTCGGGGTGATCGTGAATTCGCGTATGCTGCGCTCATGATCCGATGTTCGGGTCTTGATAACGGCGATGGATTTGCGAACCTCGCCCCCGGCCTCGAAGAAACGCAGCATCATGACGGTATCGGCCAGATAGCTGATGTCGAGATCCGTTCGCAGATCGCCCGTCACCCCATGCTGACCCAGGATCATAAGCGCCACGACACCCTGTTGCGAAAGATAGCTGAGCAATTCGTGCATCTGAAGAACGAGGAAATTATCGCTCGGCATCGCGTGCAGATATGCGTTCAGGCTGTCGATCACGACGACGCTTGCACCGTCACCCTCAACCGAATCGCGCACTGCGCTGGCAAACTCCCCCGGTGACAATTCGGCGGGATCAATCTGGCGAATTTGAAGAAGACCGTTGTCGATATAGGGTTGCAGATCCATCGACAGGGCCCTGGATCGGATCATGAGTGTGGACAGGCGTTCGTCGAACAGGAAATAGGCGGCCTTCTCCCCCCGCTTCAACGCCGCGATCATGCACTGCACAACCGTCGTCGTCTTTCCGATCCCCGCCGGCCCCGTCAACAGCACATTGGTGCCGGGAAACAGACCCTCACCCAGCAGGGAATCCAGTTCCGCCAGACCTGTCGTGACTGGTTCGGCGAGAAATTCCCGGTGGTGATGAGCCGCGATCAGGCGGGGATAGACGCAAATGCCCCCCGTTTCGATGGTGAAATCGTGATAGCCCCCGCGATATTTAAGACCGCGCATCTTGATGACCCGCAGCCGGCGGCGCTCGGACCCGAAATCGGTGGCGAGATGTTCGAGAGAGATGACACCGTGCGCGATCGAATGAAGTTGCAGATCGCCGGGTTCCGCGGTGCGGTCATCCAGCATCAGAACGGTGCAGTTGCGACGGGCGAAAAAGTGTTTCAGCGCCAGGATCTGACGGCGATACCGCAAGGGGTTTTGCGCCAGAAGGCGCAGTTCGGACAGGCTGTCGAGCACGACGCGGGCGGGGTCGAGCCTCTCGACCAATTCGATGATTCCACGCACCGTCTCCCCCAGTTCCACCTCGCTGGGATGCAACAGGGATTGCTCGTTCGCAGTGGCGAATTCATCCTCGGCGATGATTTCGAACAGTTCGATCCCGTCGAGGGTCCAGTCATGCGATCGGGCGACTGCGCTAAGCTCGTTCACGGTTTCGGACAGGGTGATATACAGACCGGTTTCGCCCTGGGATCGCCCCTCCATCAGGAATTGCAAAGCCAGGGTCGTCTTGCCCGATCCGGGCGTCCCCTCGACCAGATACAGGCGACGCGGCGTGATCCCGCCATTCAGAACATTGTCCAAGCCAGCCGTACCGGTTGCCAGCCTCCGGTCGGGATCTGTCGTGGAGGTGCTTGGCATAATTACGTCTCCTGTCTGGCGCCACACGATTCCTCAAATGCAACTGGGACATGCTAGCAATATTTCACGTTTAATTTGCCTGAACTTGGGCAAACCGTCGGACATTCCCTATTTTTGCAACTGCTCAAGAGTGTAACACAACCAAGCCCGACGCTGTAACGGCCCGTCTGTATGGCGCGGCACTTGCGGTACCATGCAGACGGGCAACGTCATTTGGGACTGTCGGGATGTTCCGCGTATCAGCGCACAAATTTCTTGTGCTTCATCCGCTTCGGCTCCAACGCATCGGCACCCAGACGGCGCTTCTTGTCTTCCTCGTAGTCCTCGAAGTTACCTTCGAACCATTCGACATGCGCTTCGCCCTCGAACGCTAGAATATGCGTACACAGACGGTCGAGGAAGAAGCGGTCGTGGGAGATGACGACGGCGCACCCGGCGAAGTCCACCAGGGCATCCTCCAGCGCACGCAGGGTCTCCACGTCCAGGTCGTTGGTCGGCTCATCGAGCAGCAGGACGTTGCCCGCTTCCTTGAGCAGCTTGGCCATGTGGACGCGGTTACGTTCCCCACCTGACAGCATGGCGATTTTCTTCTGCTGGTCGCCGCCCTTGAAGTTGAAAGCGCCTACGTAAGCGCGTGAGTTCATCTCCGCGTCGCCCAGCTTCATGATGTCCAGCCCGTCGGAGATCTCATGCCAGACGGTCGCGTCGCCGTCGAGCGCATCGCGCGACTGGTCCACATAGCTGAGCTTGACGGTATCGCCATATTCCACCGTGCCCTCATCCGGCTGCTCCTGCCCCGTCAACATGCGGAACAGGGTCGATTTACCCGCGCCGTTGGGACCGATCACGCCGACGATGCCACCCGGCGGCAGCGAGAAGCTCAGCCCCTCGATCAGGGTGCGATCGCCGTAGGATTTCTTGAGGTCCGCGACCTCGATCACCTTCGCGCCGAGGCGGGGACCGTTGGGGATGACGATCTGGGCGCGGCCGACCTTGTCACGCTCGGACTTGTTGGCCAGTTCGTTGTAGGAGTTGATGCGGGCCTTCTGCTTGGCCTGACGGGCCTTGGGCGATTGGCGCATCCATTCCAGCTCACGCTCCAGCGTCTTCTGGCGGGAATTGTCCTCACGCGCTTCCTGCTCCAGCCGCTTGGCCTTCTGCTCCAGCCACGCGGAATAGTTGCCCTCGTAGGGAATGCCGCGACCGCGATCCAGTTCCAGAATCCAGGAGGTGATGTCATCGAGGAAATAGCGGTCGTGGGTGACGATGAGGATCGTGCCCTTATAGTCCATCAGGTGCTGTTGCAGCCAGGCGATGGTTTCCGCGTCCAGGTGGTTCGTCGGCTCATCGAGCAGCAGCATGTCGGGCGCTTCGAGCAGCAGCTTGCACAGGGCGACGCGGCGGGCCTCACCGCCCGAGAGCGTATCGACCGAGGCCTCGTCGGGCGGGCAGCGCAGAGCCTCCATCGCGACGTCGATCTGGCTGTCGAGATCCCAGAGATTCGCGGCGTCGATCTGGTCCTGAAGGGCCGTCATCTCATCCATCGTTTCTTCGGAATAGTTCATGGCAAGCTCGTTGTAGCGGTCGAGGATCGCCTTTTTCTCCGCCACGCCCAGCATGACATTTTCGCGCACGTTCAGGCTGTCGTCCAGCTTGGGTTCCTGCGGAAGGTAACCGACCTTCGCCCCCTCGGCGGCCCATGCCTCACCGGTGAAGTCCTTGTCCATGCCGGCCATGATCTTCATCAGCGTGGACTTGCCCGAGCCGTTGGTGCCCACGACACCGATCTTGACACCGGGCAGGAAGGACAGGCGGATGTTCTCGAACAGCTTCTTGCCGCCGGGATAGGATTTGGACACGCCGTCCATGTGGTAAACGTACTGGTAAGCGGCCATGGGAACACTCCGGGTCTGAATTCAGGTTTGGAGTGGAGATAAGGGTTTTGAAGGTGAGGAGCAACGGGAGCAGTGATGGAACTCAAGGAACTGATCGCGCGCACCGGCGGGCCCGGACGGGTGGAGTGGATCGGCATCCGGCCCGCCCGGTGTGAGGCCCTGCTGCCGTGCGAAGAGGTCGAGATCGGCGCAGACGGACTGACGGGCGATCATGGCCGACCGGGCAAGCGGGCGGTGACAGTGATACAGGCGGAGCATCTGGACGTCATCGCCGCATTGATCGGGCGCGACGTGCTGCCCCAGATGCTGCGTCGAAACATCGTGGTCAGCGGCATCAACCTGACCGCGCTCAAGGGACGGAGCGTCCGTATGGGATCGGCACTGCTGCGCTGGACGACCGTTTGCGCGCCATGTTCGCGGATGGAGGAGGTTCTGGGCAATGGCGGATACGCGGCTCTGCGCGGACATGGCGGATGGTGCGCCGAGGTGATTGAGCCGGGCACCGTACGCGTCAATGATCGCGTATCTGCCCTGCCGGTCGGTTGACAACGGGTCCTTGCAAATCCGACAAGCACACATCGCAAGCGGTTGGAGCGCGAAGCAAATGCAAACGGGGCAGCCGCGCGCCGCCGACGGGCTGATCGTCGGGTTGTTGGGGGGGTCGTTCGATCCGCCCCATGCCGGGCATGTTCATATCACGCGTGAGGCGCTGAAGCGGTTCGGGCTGGATCGCGTCTGGTGGCTGGTGTCACCCGGCAATCCACTCAAGGCCGATGCACCGGCAGCGCTGGCCCGGCGCGTTGCGGCCTCACGCGCGATCATGCGACACCCCCGTGTGGATGTGACCGATATCGAGGCTCAGCTTGGCACGCGCTACACGGCCGAGACGGTCCGCGCCTTGCAGGCGAGGTATCCACGGGTGCGGTTCGTCTGGCTGATGGGCGCGGACAATCTGACGAGCTTTCACAAGTGGGATGACTGGCAGCGGATCGCCCGGTCCGTTCCGATCGGCGTTCTGGCCCGACCGGGGGAGCAGGTCCGCGCGGGTCTGTCACCGGCCGCGCGGATGTTCACGGATGCACGGCTGGAGGAAGGAGCGGCGCATCTGCTGCCGCATATGACACCGCCGGTCTGGACCATGGTGACCGGACCGATGGTCGATCTCAGCTCGACCGCGATCCGCAATGCCGGTCTGTGGACACGCTAGGTCTTGCGGCGCGCGGGGCCTTTGATCCCCCCTCAGGCGGGGGTGAGGGTGTAGTCATCCTCACTTACTGCGTCCAGCCAGACGGTCTCCCCTTCCGGTTCCTCCTGAAAGGCGATGTGGCTCATCGCGGTGGTCGGCGTGGCGCCGTGCCAATGCTCGACATTCGGCGGGATGAAGACGGTATCGCCCGCGCGGATTACCTGAGGAGCCTCGCCGCGCAACGCCACCAGCCCCATGCCGGAGGTCACGCGCAGGGTCTGCCCCACCGGATGGTGGTGCCAGAACGTCCGCCCACCGGGCGCGAAGCTGACATCGACGGAACGGATGCTGGCAGGCTTCGGCGTCACGATCACAGGTGAGATCAGGACAGTTCCGGTAAAGGCGTCGGCAGGGGCGGACACGGTCGCGCGGTCGCCGTTACGGTGGATGATCAGGCTCATCGTCGGATCCTTCTTGGTCGGGTCGTGGGAAATATTCCCGTTTGAGGCGCACCTGCCCCGCAGGAGCTCAGCCGGGCAATCTGGCGTGGCGGGCGCGGGCCCCCCGCTCGATAGCGGAGGCGACCAGACGATCGACGTTCATGTCGTGCCGGATGATTTCGAGCAGCCGCAGCTCCTCCATCTGCACGGTGCCGTCGGCGGCGGCGACATCACAGGCCAGCGCGTAGGCTGTCTCGTTCAGGGTGCCGGGCAACGCATCATCCACCAACCCGACCAGAGCATCGACGCCGTCCTCATCCTCGAACAGGTCGAACACGATCTGCGCCACAGTGGGTAGATGGGCGGGATCGTAGCCGTCGAAGATCGGCAGCACCGCAATCATCCGTCGGATCGAATCCGTTTCAGGGTCGCTGAGCGCGCCATCCGCGGCAGAGACGGCAATCATGGTTGCGACAAGCGCATCCTGCGCCGAAAGCTGAGCTGTCATGGAATTCTCCTGTTGTCGGTCAGTTCCGATATATTGACGCGGCACCGCCCCCTCAATAGGTGTGCGCGCATTCCATGGAGTATGACCCGATGACCGACCTCGCAGAACTTGCACTGACATCCAAGGCCTGGCCCTTCGAGGAGGCGCGCAAGCTGGTCAAACGGTTCGAGAAGAAGCCGCCTCAAAAAGGCTTCGTCCTGTTCGAGACGGGCTACGGCCCGTCCGGTCTGCCCCATATCGGCACGTTCGGGGAGGTTGCGCGCACCACCATGGTGCGTCAAGCGTTCGAAACGCTGTCGGACATCCCGACGAAGCTGCTTTGCTTCTCGGACGATATGGACGGTCTGCGCAAGGTGCCCACGAACATACCGAATGGCGAGGTGCTGGAGCAGGATCTGAACCTGCCGCTGACCCGCGTGCGCGATCCGTTCGGCACGCATGACAGCTTCGGGGCGCACAACAACGCGCGGCTTATGGCATTCCTCGATTCCTACGGGTTCGACTACGAATTCGCCTCCTCCACCGATTATTACCTGTCGGGCCGCTTCGATGAGATGTTGCAGCGCGCGCTGGAGCGGTTCGACAAACTGCTGTCGATCATGCTGCCTACTTTGGGGGAAGAACGCCGCGCGACCTATTCTCCGTTCCTGCCGGTGTCGCCCAAGACGGGCCATGTGTTGCAGGTTCCGACGCTGGAACGCAACGTGGCCAAGGGCACCATCGTCTATGCCGAGCCGGATGGCGAGCGCGTGGAAATCCCCGTTACCGGCGGCCACGTCAAGATGCAGTGGAAGCCGGACTGGGCGATGCGCTGGGCCGCACTGGGCGTCGATTACGAAATGTCGGGCAAGGATCTGATCGACAGTGTCACGCAGGCCAAGAAGATCTGTGCAGCCCTGGGTGAACCGCTGCCCGAAACGCTGACCTACGAGTTGTTCCTCGATTCCGCAGGGCAGAAGATTTCGAAGTCCAAGGGCAATGGCCTGAGCATGGAGGATTGGCTGACCTATGCCAGCCCCGAAAGCCTGTCGCTGTTCATGTACCAGAAGCCTAAGACCGCGAAGCGGTTGCATTTCGATGTGATCCCCAAGGCGGAGGATGAGTATCACCAGCATCTGCGCGCCTATGTGGATCAGGACGACGCCCAGCGATTGAACAATCCCGTGCATCATATCCATGGCAACGCGGTGCCGGTCAGCGACATGGAGGTGACGTTCTCGATGCTGCTGAACCTCGCCTCGGTCGCGAATGCCGAGGACAAGGACGTTCTGTGGGGCTTTATCCGAAAATATGCGCCGAATGCGTCAGCTGAGAGCCATCCCGGGCTGGACCGCGCCGCAGCCCACGCCGTGCGCTATTTCCAGGACTTCGTGAAACCTGCCAAGGTCTACCGCCTGCCCACCGAGCAGGAGCGCGCCGCACTGAGCGATCTGCGCGAACGACTGGCGGCGTGGGACGGGCCGGTGGAGGCGGAAGCATTGCAATCCGAGGTCTTCGCTGTTGGCAAGGCGCACGGGTTTGAGCCGCTGCGCGCGTGGTTCGCGGCGATCTACGAGGTGCTGCTGGGGGCAACCCAGGGACCACGTTTCGGCGGGTTCGTGGCGCTGTACGGTGTGAATGAAACGGTGACCCTGATTGATCAGGCGCTGAGCGGGGCCTTCGTCACCGACTGAGCCGTGAAACAAACAGGAGTGGTGGAGCGTAGCTTCCCTACAGTTTCGATACTGTCGGGCGCTTCGCTGCGGCATGCTATCGAAGCACCGGAGGAGGATCGTCATGCACATATTACTCAGACTGATCGTTGTGCTGGCGCTGATGCTGCCCGGCGCGGCGCGGGCGGATGAGGCGGCAGTACGCGACGTGATCGCCCAGCAGATCGACGCATTTCAACGCGATGATTTCGATACGGCGTTCGCGCATGCCTCACCCATGATCCAGAACATGTTCGGCACCGCCGACGGTTTTGGCGCAATGATACGGGAGGGTTATCCGATGGTCTGGCGGCCCGCCTCCATCCGGTTCTCGCTGTTGCGGCAGGAGGGTGAGAGGTTCTTTCAACAGGTCGTGCTGGGAGGGGACACGCGCAGTTACGTCGCTGAATACGAAGTGGTGCAAGTGGATGGAATCTGGCGGATCAACGGCGTTCAATTGCTGCCTGAAAGTGGAACCGGAGCCTGAATTAACCCCACGTTAACGGGCATATGCGACAAAGACCTTCGCCGGATTAGTCCGGTGATATTTTTCAGTGGAGATTTTCAGCACCGGCACAGCCGGCGCGATATCGATTTCCACATCAAATCCTTCGCGCCTGTCGGGCGAAAGGATTTGATCGATGAACAAGGCAGTCACCGACGGTATCGACCTGATGCCGCCCGCATTTTCCGACGGTCTCTCCGTCTGGTCCAGTCAGGACGGATTGGTAGGTCAGGCGACCTATCAGGACGCCCCGAACGCGGCATTGGTTGCGGGGGATGCGGATTTTGGCGAATGCCTCGAAATCTTCAAGACCGACAGCGTGCAGCAACTGCGCTATACTGAACAGACTGCCATCACTCCGGGTTGCTATCTGCGCGTCTCCGCCCGGGTCAAGCTGGTCGGCGGCAATCGCCCCTCGGTTCGCATCGCGGCCTATCCTCTGACCAATGGCGGGGCAGAGGCAACGGTGCCCAGCACCGGCGATGCCGTCTTTCTGGAAACCTATGGCGAGGTCTACGAGGTGTCCGCAATCGTCGGCCAGGGCGCGCGCGGCGGGGTCGATCTGGTCTGGGCTCAGAATGTCACCGGGGCACATTTCGGGCTGGACCTGATCGGCGACAACAATTGTTCCGTGCGCATCGAGAGCATCGTGATCGAGGACGCCACCTCCAACTTTCTGCGCAATCTGATGGATTGGGTGGACGTGCGCGATTACGGCGCAGTAGGCGATGGCGTCACCGACGATACGGATGCGTTCTATGCCGCCGACGCGGCCAGCGCCGGGCGCGATCTGCTGGTGCCTGAGGGCGAGTTCTATATCGGGTCGGAACTGACGCTGGACGCGCGGGTGCGGTTCACGGGAAAGATCGCGCATTCCTCACCCGGTCGGATCGCCCTGACGCAGAACTACAATTACGACACCTATCTGGACGCGTTTCAGGACGAACAGGTCGCGTTGGAACGCGCGTTGGGGGCGCTCTATGCCTTTACCGACCATGACAGTCTGGACCTGTGCGGCCGTCAGATCCGCTTGACGCGCCCGGTGGATGTGCACGCCGCAGTGGGCGACCGCGACACGTTCGGCAACCGCCGCGCGATCCGCAATGGCTATCTGGAGGCGGCCAGTTCCTCCGCCTGGAACGACGCCACCGCCACCTCCTCCGCCAGCTATGACAGCGCGAAACCGCTGGAACTGACCGATGTGGTCAACGTTGCGCAGATCGAACAGGGCAGCCTGGTCGAAGGCACCGGCGTGGGTCGTGAGGTTTATGTTCGCGAGGTCGATATCCCGAACGCGAAGCTGATCCTGAGCCAGCCCCTCTATGCCGCAGCGGGCACGCAGACCTACAGCTTCACCCGGTTTCGCTATATGCTGGATTATTCGGGATTTACCTCGATCAACCGGCAATGCCTGATGCAGATCGAGTTTCTGTGCAACCGCCGGGCCTCCGCCGTCATGCTGGCGCAAAGCGGTACAGCCTGGCACATCCACGATTGCTGGTTCGTGCGGCCCAAGGATCGGGCCATCACCTCGATCGGGGAGGGTTGCAACGGCATCTCGATCGAGAGCAACGAGTTTCTGTCACCGGATGGCGATCAGGATGTGGGACAGCGGACCTCCATCGCGTTCAACACCAACAAGAACGACATGAAGATCCGCAACAATCGCGCCGTGCAATTCCTGCATTTTGCCGTCGTGGCCGGCGGCGGGCATCTGTTCGTCGGCAACCATTGGTGGCAGGGTGACAACGCGGGAGAAGGCGCCGCACGCTCCGCCGGGGTCGTGCTGACCAACAAGAACGTCAAGACCGTGTTCACCGGCAACTACTGCGACAATGCGTTCATCGAGCTGACCGATGAGCACAACGCCAACACGACAAACGACAATCCCTATGGAAACCTGACGATCACGGGCAATATCTTCACCTGTTCCGACGTGCTCAGGAGCTTTACCTATATCCGTATCGCCCCGATCGGAGCGAACCGGTATATCGACGGAATTTCAGTGACCGACAACGCATTCAAGACCATCGGGGGCGATATCATCCAGCGTGTGGACGATGTCGACACGGACCGGGGAACGCTGGACCCGACCCGCACGCGCGGCGTGACCTTTACGGGCAATGTCTATGAGAATGTTGTGATACGGACGCAAAACCCTGCGGCGGTGCCCTACACCAAGTTCGGGTCCGCGACGACCTGGACTGTTCCGACCGCGGGGCGTCTGCCCTTCGGCTTGCGTGCGTTGACGGTCGATGGGGTCAGTCCGACATACGCGATCAGTTCCAGCTGGGACGGGCGCCTGCCGCGCGTGGCGGTCAAGCAGGGCAGTGCCGCCGATGCGATCGGCCTGACCTGGTCCGAACCGGTGGGCGGCGGTGTCATCGTGCATGTCCGTTGCGATCTTCACAGTTGACCCTATCCGCGAAGACGGAGGAGACTTCCGCGCGCAAGGCTCTTTTGTCGAGCGGCTTGGCCAGATAGCCGTCGAGGCCCGCACGCAGATAGCGTGCGGTGTCCTCGGGCATTGCGTCGGCGGTCAGGGCGATCACGGGAATCGAGGCCCATGCCGTGTTCGAGGCCCGGATGGTTTGAAATGTTTCCAGGCCGGACATCTGCGGCATGTTCATGTCCAGCAACACCAAGTCAAACTGGCCCCGAGCGAGAAGTTCGAGCGCCTCTGCCCCGCTTGCCGCCTGCGTCGCGTTGAGGCCTTCCGCCTCGACGAAGGCGGCAGCGACCATGCGGTTGGTGGCGATATCATCCACCACAAGAACGTTTCTCACAGACATCATCATGGGGTTTGCAGTGCTGTCGGTCGTGTCAGGCTGTTTGGGACCAGCCACCTGCGCTGTGAAGGTAAAGCGGAAGGTCGCGCCCATCTGCACATCGATCTGCGAAACCAACGTGATGTCCCCACCCATTTGCCGTGCAAGCATACGCGAGATGCTCAGCCCCAGACCGGCACCGCTCGGACGGTGGCAGGAGGATGAGGCGGGGGGAACCTCAGACTGGTATCCGCTTTCGAACAGATGGTGGCGCATTCCGGGCGGAACACCAATGCCCGTATCGCTGACCTCGATCTCCACCCGGACCTCGTCATCTTTCGCTGGCGCGGTCCTGACGGTCATGCTGACATTTCCGCGATCCGTGAATTTCAGCGCATTGTTCAGCAGATTGGTGGTGCATTGGCGTACCCGCAACGGATCGAAGATGAGGTCTTTTGGTATATTCCGCGCGAAGCGCAGCTCGAAGGACAGCCCCTTCGCGATCGCGACGGACCGGTGCAGCTCCGCTATGGCGGAGATCTCGTCCTTCAGGTTCGTGCGAACCGGACGCAATTCGATCATGCCCTGCTCGATCCGTGTCAGGTCCAGCACGTCGTCCACCAGGGCCTTGAGGCTAAACGAGGCCCTTTGCAACGCCGCGATGCGAACCGCAGAGGCCGGATGATGCGGTTGATCGTGCAACAGCTGGCTAACACCCATGATCGCGTTCAGCGGGGTGCGCAACTCATGACTCATCGTGGCGAGGAACTGACTTTTCGAGGTGCTCGCCGCCCGTGCGGCGTCGCTGGCAATCAGCAAGGCGCGCTGGAAGCGGTTGTAGGTAAACACTGCCAACATGAAATACGCGTTGAATGCGGTCACGCCCAACAGACTTACGAGCAGAACCCCCACATCGGCTCTTTCAAAATATTGCAGCACTATCAAATAGTAGAAAGCACAGATCAACGGGATGGTCGTGACCACAGCGAAACGCAAGTGGGGCGAACGGATCAGTGCGACGTGCAGGAATGTCGCCGTCAGGATCGAGACGCATATCACGCGCGGATACATGGTCCCCAGATGCCACATCATGACGACAGGCAACAGAACGCTGCTGACCGCGAGGGTCGAAGCGATCATCATCTGGGCGTAATGTTCTTTGCTGGGATTCTTGATGTATTTGCGTCCGATGCGATACTGCATGAGCTCACAAATATAATAGATCGCACCTGAATAGATGGTCGCCGACAGGTCCACGAAGTACAGGAAAATGATCAGCATCACGGTCGTGGCCGGTACGCGAAACCTCATATCGCTGTTCAGCACGGAAATCTGTCGCGTGACTTCGGCTGTTGTGGTTGTGGCCCCCATCGACACGTCGCATCGCCCCCTCTGCTGAGGGCCAGCATGCCATCGTACACAAGCGGTTTACAGCCCTTATCGCTACGTCAGCCTCCGAATTTCTTCTGACTCTTACCCCTGTAGTGCCGGGTTCCGCCCTTGCCTGCCGTGGAACGACCGGAGGCTCTCTTCGCATCAGTGACGGCCTGCTCCACCGCGCTTTGCCGGGCGAGCGGATCGTCCGCGATGGTCAGTTCGACCGTTTCCAGGCGCTTGACCTCATCGCGGATGCGGGCGGCCTCCTCGAATTCCAGGTTCTCGGCGGCCTTGATCATATCCTTGCGCAACGCCTCCAGATGGGCGGCCAGGTTTTCGCCCACCATCGGCTTGTCCACCTTGACGGTGATGCGGCTCTGATCTGTATCGCCCTTGTAAAGACCGGCCAGAATGTCATCGACGTTCTTCTTGACGGTTTCGGGCGTTATTCCGTGTTCCTCGTTGTAGGCTTGCTGCTTCTCACGCCGGCGGTTCGTCTCACCGATCGCACGCTCCATTGAGCCGGTGGTGCGGTCAGCGTACATGATAACGCGCCCATCGGCATTCCGGGCCGCCCGCCCGATCGTCTGCACCAGCGAGGTTTCGGAGCGCAGAAAGCCCTCCTTGTCCGCGTCCAGAATCGCGACGAGGCCGCACTCGGGAATATCCAGACCCTCGCGCAGCAGGTTGATGCCCACCAGAACATCGAACGCGCCCAGGCGCAGATCGCGCAGGATCTCGATCCGTTCCACTGTGTCGATATCCGAGTGCATGTAGCGAATGCGGATGCCCTGCTCGTGGAAATATTCCGTCAGATCCTCGGCCATACGCTTGGTCAGAACGGTCACCAGAACCCGCATTCCCTGCGCTGCAACGATGCGGATTTCGTCCATCAGGTCATCGACCTGCATTTCCACTGGCCGAATCTCGACAGGCGGATCCAGCAGGCCGGTGGGGCGGATCACCTGTTCGGTAAAGACGCCGCCCGCCTGCTCCAGCTCCCACGCGGCGGGGGTGGCGGAAACATATATGGACTGCGGACGCATCGCGTCCCACTCCTCGAATTTCAGCGGCCTGTTGTCCATGCAGGACGGCAGGCGGAATCCGTGTTCGGCCAAGGTGAACTTGCGCCGGTAATCGCCCTTGTACATGCCACCGATCTGGGGGACCGAAACATGGCTTTCGTCCGCGAAGACGATAGCATTGTCGGGGATGTATTCGAACAGGGTGGGCGGCGGCTCGCCGGGCGCGCGGCCCGTCAGATAGCGCGAGTAGTTCTCGATCCCGTTGCACACGCCGGTTGCCTCCAGCATTTCCAGATCGAACTGGGTGCGTTGTTCCAGGCGCTGCGCCTCAAGCAACTTGCCCTCGTTCACGAGTTGGTCGAGCCGCTGCCTCAGCTCCTTCTTGATGCCGACGATGGCCTGCGCGATGGTCGGGCGCGGGGTCACGTAGTGGGAATTGGCATAGATGCGGACCTTGTCCATCGTGCCGGTCTTCGCTCCTGTCAGGGGGTCGAACTCGGTGATGCTTTCCAGTTCCTCACCAAAGAAGCTGAGCTTCCAGGCGCGATCGTCCATATGGGCGGGCCAGATCTCAACGGTATCGCCGCGCACGCGAAACGAACCGCGCTGAAAGGCAGCGTCGTTGCGCTTGTATTGCTGGGCGACCAGATCGGCCATGACCTTGCGCTGGTCATAGCTTTGCCCGACGACGACATCCTGTGTCATCGCGCTGTAAGTCTCGACCGACCCAATGCCGTAGATGCACGACACCGATGCCACGATAATCACGTCGTCGCGTTCGAGCAGGGCGCGCGTGGCTGAATGGCGCATCCGGTCGATCTGCTCGTTTATCTGCGATTCCTTTTCGATATAGGTGTCGGAGCGGGCGACATAGGCCTCCGGCTGATAATAATCGTAGTAGCTCACGAAATACTCGACAGCGTTGTCCGGGAAGAACCCCTTGAACTCACCGTAGAGCTGCGCCGCCAAGGTCTTGTTGGGCGCGAGGATGATGGCGGGGCGCTGCGTCTCCTCGATGACCTTGGCCATGGTGAACGTCTTGCCCGTACCCGTGGCGCCCAGCAGAACCTGATCCTGTTCGCCGGCCTTCACTCCGTTTGACAGCTCGACAATCGCCGTGGGTTGATCGCCGGCGGGGGAGAAGTCGGTTCGCATCACGAATTTGCGCCCACCCTCCAGCTTCGGCTGTTCGGGGCGGACGACTTCAGGAAGCGTGATGGTGTCGTTCATGTTTTTCCCTCGGCTGCACAGATGAGATATAGCGAGGATTGCACATGCTTCAATCGCCGGCGCGGCCTCCGGTAATGACTAAAATTGAATCGATCTATTGCAAAAAGCGAATTGTCAGAGTGCGGCGCGCCCCTATGTTCTGAAGTGCAAGCAGCAGAGCCGTCGGTGTCTGGCAATACCACCACCCACCCACGCTCCCTTGTCAGGGATCGACGGCGTCTTGTTCTCACGTTTCGGTCGAAACGTCTTCCGATACATTCCATGAACCGTATTCAACGGCCTTATTCCGTGGCGGCATTCCATGGCGGGAAATTGCGCGGCAATTGCAGAAAATTCATCTGAAATGATTCTTTTTCGGAATCGGCGGGAACTTGCCGACGGATGCCGAGTTGATACCGCATACAACGAATAAATTATGTTATTTCAACGGAGTGTATAATGCGTACCCTTGTGAACGCCCTGTTCGGCTTGTCTGCTCTTTTCACTTTGATTATTGCGACAACCGCCCCCAGACCGGCGGAAGCAGAACTGGCCGCCGTAGCCTCTGCCTTTACCAACGGCGTCGGCGCAGCGAGCAGCGGTTACCTTGATACGCTCTACCTGACCCAGCAAAGCAACGTTGAGCGTGGCTTTGTCGTCGCATCGGCCGATTGAAGACAGCAGGCGCGCCGGAATGCGTGCCAGACATTTCAAATGCACATCACGCCCGCGCCCCTTGCGCGGGCGTTATTTTTTGCACATACCCTATAGCGGAATTCTAATTGGGATATGATCCATGTTTGCCCGTATCTATCAGCCAGCGAGAGCCGCTATGACCTCCGGAACGGCGAATCTGAACCACTGGGTTCTGGAATTCGAAGCCGCTCAGGCGAAAAGACGTGATCCTTTGATGGGCTGGCAGGGATCGGGGGATACGAACGGTCAGGTACATATGCAGTTCGACACCCGCGAGGCGGCTATCGAGTATGCACGGCGGCACGGAATTCCGCATCAGGTCATGGAGCCCAAGAAACGCAAGCCGAACATCAGAAATCGCGGTTACGGCGACAATTTCGCCCATGACCGGCGAGGCGCCTGGACCCACTGACCCCCTAACGGCCCCTTAGCTCAGCTGGATAGAGCAGGTGACTTCTAATCATCAGGTCGGGGGTTCGAATCCTCCAGGGGTCGCCATTTGCCTTCGTGTGTGTAGATGGGGCATAAAAGTGCACAGAAAGGCACTTTTCCATGCACACCATGTCAAGCGTTTCTTGGATAGCCCCTCGAAAGCTTTTCACAAGTGCATGATAATAAATTGATTTATCCAGACCGGATGAGTTTTGATTGTATGTCTTGTTTTTCAACGGCGATCGACGTCAAAGACCAAGGGATCAGATTTCAACGCGGCGCCGTAGAGGCAACAAATCATGCAATTCAGGCTTGTTGACGCGCGCGAGAAAATCCAGGTGACAAAACGAAATTGTTTCGGGCAATTCGATACACACTCTTTACACGTCCGAGACCTTGGGGTTCCTAGGTGATCTTATACAGCATGCAAGGGCCGAACATCATCGGCTCTTAGCCGCCCTTCAGCCCTCCGGGTTGCCGCATTGCCGCACTCCCCGAAGCTGCGCTTCTATGAGCGCAGCAGCAGAACGCGCGGGGGACATGTGAAGTGGTCCCACTTTTTCGGACAGGTTTGCAGCGTTTCTAAGGTGTATCGTGT
>OLHK01000031.1_pt1 | contig 69431 bp, 71 predicted proteins | sample 1609371 | NCBI WGS metagenome assembly OLHK01 (sample SAMN05416779, study PRJEB24817) | seawater metagenome | isolation source: Sea water | place: Canada:Atlantic | collected 2013-11
GTTCTTCTTCGAGACCGAAACATTCCTGCGCTTCCGCGACGCCTGTGCCGCGGCGGGGATCACCAAGACGATCACCCCGGGCATCATGCCGGTGACAAACTGGAAATCGGCGCGCAACTTTGCCACCCGCTGCGGGGCCAGTGTGCCAGCAGCACTGGACGAAGCCTATGCCGCCGCGATCCGCGATGACCGTCACGATCTGCTGTCCACCGCGCTCTGCACCGAAATGTGCAGCGAGCTGGTGTCGGAAGGTGTCGAGAACCTGCATTTCTACACGCTCAACCGGCCCGAGCTGACCCGCGCCGTCTGTCGTGCCCTTGGGGTGACGGCGCAAACATCGCTGTCCGACGTGGCGTAAAACCACCGCACAACTTGCCCTTGGGTCAAGAACAGAACAGTCTTCTCCGGCATTCAACTGCCGGAGATTTTTTATGCCACGCCTCGCCGAAACACCCGAAGATTTGCTGAGCCAATCCGAAGCGCTCTCTCTCAGCGGGTTGGAATTCATGCAAAAGATTCTGGACGGCACCAACCCCGGCCCGCCCATTGGCGGCACCTTGGGCTATGCGCTGCATGACGTGTCCGAGGGCCGCGCGGTATTTCGCGGCACGCCCGAGTTCAACGTGACCAATCCGATGGGGACCGTGCATGGGGGCTGGTACGGCACCTTGCTCGATTCCGCGATGGCCTGCGCCGTGATGACCAAAGTCCCGCGCGGGTCGGTTTATACGACCCTAGAATACAAGATTAACATTCTGCGTTCGATCCCCTTGGGCATGCAGATCGACTGCATCGGCACGACCGATCACGTGGGTCGTTCTACCGGTGTCGCGCACGGCGAAATTCGCGGGGTCGAGGATGGCAAGCTGTATGCCACCGGTTCAACCACCTGCATCGTGATGAAGATCACGGGCTAAAGCACTGCCTCGGGGCGGGTGACGCGCCCCGAGACAAGCCAAGCTCACTCTGCCGCGATGGCGCTGTCGTTCAGCAAGGCCCAGACTTTATGCGGTGTGAACGGCATGTCGGCCTGACGCACGCCACGCTCCCACAGGGCATCCTGTACCGCGTTCGACACGGCCGCCAATGCGCCCACGGTCCCCGCCTCGCCACAGCCCTTCATCCCCATCAGGTTCGCCGTAGATGGCACGGGTTCGGAGTTGAAGGACACGAACGGCACATCCGCCGCGCGCGGGATCGCGTAATCCATGAAAGAGGCCGTCAGCAGCTGGCCGTCTTCGTCATAGACCACATGCTCCTGAATAGCCTGGCCGATGCCCTGCACCACCCCGCCATGCACCTGACCTTCGGCCAGCATCGGGTTGATCAGATTGCCGAAATCATCCACCACCGTATAGCGGTCAACGGTCACAACGCCTGTTTCTGGGTCGATCACCACTTCTGACACATGCGCCCCGTTGGGATAGCTGCGCCCCGGCAAAGTCGCCCGTTCGTGGTGCACCAGCAGATCGTCGCGGCCTTTCTGGCGGGCCATTTCGGCGACCTCCAGCACGGTGGGGGTCATGTTCGACCCGTCCGCGCGGAAGCGTTCGTCGTCAAAGCTGATCTGCGCCGCGGGCACGCCCATTTCGTCAGACAGAAAGGCGGTGAAAGCTTCGGTCATCTTGGCCACCGTCGCCAGCGTTGCCGTGCTTTGCGTGGTGACAGAGCGCGAGCCGCCAGTCCCGCCACCCTGTTTGATCAGATCGCTATCGCCTTGAATGACGTGGATCAATTCAGCCGGGATCCCGGTCTGATCCGATAGGAATTGCGCATAGACGGTTTCATGCCCCTGCCCGTTCGATTGAGTGCCAACATAGATGAACACGGTGCCGTCTTCGTTGAACTCGACCTTGGCCCCCTCTGCCGGATCGCCAAGGATGCTTTCGATGTAATAGCAAAGCCCCTGCCCGCGCAGCAGCCCCTTGGCCGCATCCGCCGCCTTGCGCGCCCGGCTCTGCGACTTGCGCCGGCGCAGGTTCGCGCGCAGTTGCTCAGCCAGCCGTTCCGCACGGGCGGCATCGGCGCGTTTGGTCTCTTCCGATCGGGTATCCTTGCTGCTCATGACCTGTGACATAGTGACGTTCTGCGGATTGGTCCAGATTGGGGTTGCGCACGGGGGTGAATCGGATAAAAGACGCGCCAACGCTGCCGTGGCTCAGGGGTAGAGCACTCCATTGGTAATGGAGAGGTCGTGAGTTCAAATCTCACCGGCAGCACCATTTTTCTCACATGTGAAATATGATCTGCTTGGGCCGACGCTCCGCTGCGATTGGCGGGGATCGCTGATGTTCGGGGGTGCCTCGATCGGCAGGTGAGGCGTGTAGGTGATCCGCCTTCGGACAGGGCTAACAGTGTCGAAAGGCCGAATGATTCCGGGGGCAGCCATGACTGCCCCCGATAGATCAGGCCCGGACAGGTCAGGCCCGGATCATTCCGCCCATTGCCACGGGCGCGAATAGTTGCCCAGTGCCTGTCTTACGCCGTCATCCGTGACGGAGGCATTGTCCGCCACCAGTTCGGCCACCAGGCCACGTTTCTTATCCTCGAACACGCGGGTGACATGCGCCTCGACACCGGCATCGCGCAGAGCCTTGTCAAACACGCGGGTGATGGCGGACGCGCGCAGATCGGGCTTGAAGATCTTGCCCACAGCGGTTTTCGGCAGTTCGTCCATGATTTCGAGGTGTTTTGGAATCGCGGCCCGCTCCCCGATATGTTCCTCGGCATAGGCCATCAGCGCGGATTCGGTGACTGTCGCACCCGCCACAAGCTCCACATAAGCGGCTGGCAATTCGCCGGAATGGGCGTCGGGCTGACCGATTGCCCCCACGAAGGCGACCTCCCTGTGACCCGACAGGGCTTCCTCAATGGTGGCGGGGTCGATGTTGTGACCGCCCCGGATGATCAGGTCCTTCGCCCGGCCGGTGATGAAGACGAAGCCATCCGAATCGATCCGGCCCAGATCACCGGTGCGCAGGAAATCGCCGGCGAACAGCCCGACATTCATGGAGCTGTCCGTATAGGTGGCCCCGACGACGACGCCCGGATTGGAGATGCAGATTTCGCCAACCTCGTCCGTTCCGCATTCCTTGATGATCTCGCCCTTATCGTCACAGTGCAGGATCTTCGCGTCCGTATAGGGAAACGGAAGTCCGACGGAGCCGATCTTGCGCTCCCCCGTGGCAGGGTTGCATGAGATCAGACAGGTCGCCTCGGTCATGCCGTAGCCTTCGAGGATCCGCACGTTCGTGGCCTCCTCGAAGCGTCGGAACAACTCGACCGGCAGCGGTGCGGACCCGCACAACGCATATTTCAGGCTGGAGACATCGGCATCGACCTTGCGCTGCATCAGGGCACCGGCGGCAGTGGGAACCATCACCATGAAGGTCGCGTTGTACCGCTCCACCAGTTTCCAGAAATTGTCGAACACACCGTCACCGCGATAGCCCTGCGGGGTCGGCATCACCATGTGCGCGCCCGACACCACCGCCGTCATCAGGATGGGATAGGCGGCGAAGACGTGGAACAGCGGCAGCGGTGCCAGCAGGACGTCCTTTTCCGAGAACAGAATCTCGGTCGAGACCCATCCGTTGTAGATCATGCCGGAATGACGGTGCTGCGCGATCTTGGGCATTCCGGTGGTGCCGCCGGTGTGGAAATAGGCGGCAATCTTGTCGTTCTGCGGTTCCGCGAAATCCAGCGCCCTTGCATTCATCTTCGCGATTTCGGCATTGAAGTTCAGGACATTCGCGTCGTGCCCGCGCACCGCCTTGGGCCGGATGAGCTTGGCGATCCACGACACAGGCGGCGACAGGTAACGGGTAAGATCGACTTCGAGGATGGTCTTGACGTTGGGTGCCTCAGCGCAGGCCAGCGCGGCCAGTTCGGCCACGTCAGATTTGGGCATCGGGGCCAGCGTGACCAGAACCTTCGCATTGGTGTCACGCAGGATGGAGGCGATCTTCTCGGGCTCCATCAGGGGATTGATCGGGTTCACGATCCCCGCCGTGGCCCCGGCCAGCAAGGTGATGACGGCCTCGTTCGCATTGGGCAGCAGATAGGCCACGACATCGTCGTCACCCACCCCCAGACTGCGAAACAGGTTCGCGGCCTGTGTAACCTTGCCCAAAAGCTGCGACCAGGTGTGGGTTTCCGCCTTGTCCTTGGGACCGGACTTGATCTGAAATGTCGTGGCTGGACGGTTGCCGTGGGTCTGCGCGGTCTGCGCCAGCTGCTCGTAGACCGTCCTGGCCGTCCAGCGCTTCTCGATCGGCATTGCCTGTTCGATCGCAATCTTGTCGGCAAGAGTCGACATGTTCGTCATGGTCCGTATCCCTCCACTTATTGTACGTGCCGCATTGTCTGCGGTCATCGTTGCTGCGATGCAGAATGCTCAGCAATTACGGTGACACAAGCCAGACGCCGCGTCAAAAGCGCACATCCCTCGCGGCAGGTGCCCCTTTCCGTGAGGCGCCCCGACCGGGAATGCGTTTTGCGCGGAAGTCCGCAGGGCCACGCAGCGGGACCGATTCCGGGTCAGATGTCGTTTAGTCCGTCCGTGAACTGCAAGCGGGCCAGTCGTGCATACAGGCCGTCCTGCGCGATGAGCGTATCGTGCGTTCCGATGGCCGCGATCTGGCCGCCCTCCATCACCACGATCCGGTCCGCCTTCTTCACCGTCGCCAGACGGTGCGCGATCACCACAGTGGTCCGGCCCTGCGACAGCTCATCCACGGCCTGCTGCACCGCGCGTTCGCTTTGCGCATCGAGCGAGGAGGTCGCCTCATCCAGCAGCAGGACCGGCGCGTCGCGCAGGATCGCGCGGGCGATGGCGATGCGTTGCTTCTGCCCCCCCGACAGCATGACGCCCCGTTCCCCGACATAGGTGTCATACCCGTCGGGCAAGGCCAGCAGGAAGTCGTGGGCGGCGGCGGCGCGGGCCGCGCTCTCAACCTCCGCATCCGTGGCGTCGGGGCGGCTGAAGCGGATGTTCTCACGCGCGGAATCGGCAAAGATCACCGGCTCCTGCGGCACCAGCGCGAAACGGCTGCGCATCTGCGTGCGTTCCAGCGTTGCGATGTCTACGCCGTCCATCTCGACCGTTCCGGCATCGGGATCGTAGAAGCGCAGCAGCAGTTGAAAGATCGTGGTCTTGCCCGCGCCCGACGGTCCGACGATAGCGACCGTCTCACCCGGTGCGATGTCCAGCGTCACCCCAGACAGGGCGGCAACCGTCGGGCGGGCGGGATAGTGGAACGAGACGTCGCGCAACGCCACCGCACCGCGAGGGGCGGGCAGCTGCGCAGGATGCTCCGGATCGCGCACGGGATCCTCGGCTTGCAACAATTCGATCAAACGCTCCGTCGCGCCTGCCGCGCGCATCAGCTCCCCCCAGATTTCGGACAGGGCCCCCACCGCGCCGGCCACCAGAATGGCATAGATCAGAAACTGGAACAGCGTGCCCGGCGTCATGGTATCCGCACGCACATCGCGCGCACCCAGCCACAGCACGCCGACAACCCCCGCGAAGACGAGGAAGATCACGATGGCGGTCATGGCCGCACGCACCTTGATCCGGCGCTGCGCGGACGAGAGGGCGGCATCGGTCAACCGTCCGAACGCGGTGCGGCTGGCTGTCTCATGCGTGTAGGCCTGAATGGTCTGCGCCGCCATCAGCGTTTCGCTGGCCTGCGCCGAACTGGCTGCGATCCGGTCCTGATTTTCACGCCCCAATCCGCGCAGGCGGCGCCCCAGCAGGACGATGGGCAGGATCACCAGAGGCACCAGAACCAGCACCGCGACCGTCAGCTTGGTCGAGGTGAAGAGCATCATCACCAGCCCGCCAGACAGCGTCAGCACATTGCGCAGCGCCACCGAAACGCTGGAGGATATGACGGAGAGGATCAGCGTCGTGTCGGTGGTCAGGCGGCTCAACACCTCCCCCGTCATCAGACGCTCGTAATAGACCGGCGACATGCCGATGGCGCGATCATAGACCGCCTTGCGAATGTCCGCGACGACACGTTCCCCGATGATCGTGACCAGCATGTAGCGGATCGCCGTGCCGACCGCCAACAGCGCGGCGATGCCCAACGCCGCCGCGAAATAGGCGTCCATCCGGCCCAGATCCTCGGCAAGGAAATTGTCGATCACCCGACGCCCGGCGAGGGGCAGGATCAACGTCAGCGCGGCCGTGAACGTCAGCGCCAGTCCCGCGCCGATGATCCAGACGCGATAGGGGGCGAGGAACGGCGCCAGACCCCGGATCGGGGATAGAGTTTTCGCGCGTGCGCGACCCTCGTTCGTCTCGGCCATTTCGACACTTTCGGTAAGCTGCGTGCTGCGATGTAACAACCAATGCGGGGCACCGCAACCGGGGGCGGGTTCAGTCGAACGGATCGACCGGTGCCCAATCGTCATCGACATCGTCCGGATCGATCGGCACGACCGTCTCGTTGATGTCTTCCTCAGGCTCCGGCACGTGGATGCGCACGAATTGCGCCTGCGGGAAAACCTGCATCGCGGCCAGGACCAGCGGATGCTCGCGGGCCTTCGCCTCCATCGTATCGGCCAGGGCGGCGTTGGTTTCCGCCAGCGTTTCGGCCCCGCCCTCGGACACCAGCGTCACGGCCCAGCGCACGCCCGTCCACGCATGAAGACGTTGTTGCAGAACCGAGGCCAGTTGCGGCGGTGCATCCTCCGTCGGCTGAAACTCGATCCGGCCGGGGCTGTAGCGGGCGAGGCGAACGTAGCGTTCCACCTGAACCAGCAACTGCATGTCGCGCCGCTTGCGGATCAGGGCGACGACATCCTCGAACTGCGCATAGCGTGCGAGCGGGTTTTCCTTCGCCTCCGCCAATGCCACGGTCTGCGAGACGGAGCGCATGACAGGGGTGCCGCCCAGCGCCGCGCGCGCGGTCGTCCCGCCACCGCTGCCACCACCATTGCCAGCGGAGGTCGTTTGCGCCACGCCGCCGCCCGCCGCGCCGCTGTTTTGCAGCTTGCGCACCAGATCCTCGGGGCTGGGCAGGTCGGCCACGTGGGTCAGGCGGATGATTGCCATTTCAGCGGCCATCATCGCATTGGGCGCGGCGGCGACCTCCTCCAGCGCCTTGATCAGCATCTGCCACGCGCGTGACAACGCGCGCATCGGCAGCTTCTCCGCCATGTCCAGGCCGCGCGTGCGTTCGTCCGGCGTAACGGTCGGATCCTCGGCTGCCTCGGGTGAGATCTTTACCACGCTGATCCAATGCGTCACCTCCGCCAGATCGCGCATGACGGCCAGCGGATCGACGCCAGCGGCGTATTGCGAGGACAGTTCTGCCAGCGCGCCCGCCGCGTCGCCCCGCATGATCGTATCGAACAGGTCCAGCACCCTGCCCCGGTCCGCCAGCCCCAGCATCGCGCGCACCTGATCGGCGGTGGTCTGGCCCGCCCCGTGGGCGATGGCCTGATCCAGCAAGGACAGCGCGTCGCGCATCGACCCTTCGGCGGCGCGGGTAATCAGGGCCAGCGCGTCCTCTGCCACTTCGGCGTTTTCCTTGCCCGCGATCTGCGCGAGATAGGCCATCGTCTGCTCCGGCTCCATCCGCCGCAGGTCGAAGCGCTGGCATCGGCTGAGCACGGTGACAGGCACCTTGCGGATTTCCGTGGTGGCAAAGATGAACTTCACATGTTCGGGCGGTTCCTCCAGCGTCTTGAGCAACGCGTTGAAGGCGGAGGTGCTGAGCATGTGCACCTCGTCGATGATATAGACCTTGTAGCGGGCGGAGGCGGCACGATAGCGCACGGAATCGATGATCTCCCGGATGTCCCCGACCCCGGTGCGCGATGCGGCGTCCATCTCCATCACATCGACATGGCGCCCCTCGGCGATGGCGATGCAGGGTTCGCATTTGCCACAAGGTTCGGTCGTGGGGCCACCCTGCCCGTCCGGCCCGATGCAGTTCAGCCCCTTTGCGATGATCCGCGCGGTGGTCGTCTTTCCCGTACCGCGAATGCCCGTCATCAGAAAGGCATGGGCGATGCGGTCCGCCTCGAACGCGTTCTTGAGCGTGCGGACCATGGCGTCCTGCCCGATCAGATCGGCGAAGGTTTCGGGGCGGTATTTCCGCGCGAGGACTTGGTAATTGGAATCGCTCATGGGGCCTCCGGAAACGGTCGCCGCAGCCTAAGGTCCCCGGGGGTGAGGGGCAACATCGGGCGTGCGCTTCGCGTTCAATCCTCGCGGCGGAGCGCACCCCGGCACTCTAACCGGGGGGAGCAACACCAAGTATCGCGGCATTATCAGCTGTCAGCGCGCGCCACCCGGAACTGCGGGAAAGCTACGACGCTGACGACCTCGCCCTTAAGGCGGTTACGCGGGTGCGGTGCGCGATATAGAGCGTGGACGCCACGATCATCGCCGCACCGGCTGCGGTATAACTGTCGATAACTTCCCCGAACAGAACGTATCCGGCCCCGCCGATCAGGACGAGCCGCAGGTAGGTGATGGGCGCCAGCAAGCCCGCATCGGCATAGCGATAGGCCTGAATATCCCCGACATTCCGCGCGGCACCGCAAACCACCAGAACCGCCAGTCCGATCAGCGCGGAGGACCCTTGCGGCATCTGCCAGACAGGCAACGCGATCGGCACGCTGATGACCAGCGTCACCACCACTGAGGACACGAACGCGGACAGCGCACCATCCACGCGCGCGATGCGGCGGCTCATCGACAGGGCGATGGCGAACAGCAGGGAGGACCCGAGCGCCGTCAGCATCGCGACCTCCAACCCGATGAAACCCGGTCGCAAAATGATCAGAGCCCCTGCGAATCCCGCCAGAACCGCGCCCCATCTGCGCGGGCCCACACGTTCCCCCTGAAACACCGCCGCCAGGATCGTTGCGAAAATCGGAGCGGTAAAGAACAGCACCGTCGATGTCGCCAAGGGCAAGTGCACCAGCGTGAAGAATCCCAGATGCGTCGAGAACCCGATCAGCGCCCCCCGGATCAGATGGTCGCGGGGTGAGGTAAAGCGCAACTTGCGCCAGATCAGCGGCAGAACTGCAAGGATTATCAATGTCGTGACCCCTGCGCGCAAGGTCACGACCATGCGGCTGTCCACATCCGCCGCGACATAGCGCACCGCAACCGACATTGCCGAGGCGGTGACGACGGAAAAGAACATCCACGCCAGTCCGCGTGCATTGTCCGGTTGCTCGCGCGCGGGATGTGGCAGGGCGCCGCCTGGGGGGGATTGCTGCACGTATCGTCCTCGACTTCGGGCCGGAAGACGCCCTGAAACGGGACTGCGCTGAGGCTGCTTCGCGGCTGTGGTGCGACGCACGATCGTGCCCGCCACCCCGGTCTTACGCCCACATCCCGGTTTGGGGCACGGGCAAAATTGTGCGGTTACAATGCCACTTCAGCGGCCCTGGAACGTCTGCTGCCATTCCTCGCGTTGCTCGTCGGTAATCTTGGCGAACAGGTTTTCAGGCACGCTGAACGCATGACCCGGCTTGAGCGTGTCGAGCGCCGATGCCACGTCGTCGGGCCAGTCGAGGTCGGTGTTCAGCGCCTCTGCCAGCATCGCGGAGGCGTCGGGGATGAACGGCACGGACAGCGCGGCGTAAAGACGGCAGAGGTTCAGCGCGAGGCGGATGATCCCCGCCGCGTGCTCCGGATCCTGCTTGAAAACGGCCCAGGGGGCGGTTTCCTGCAAGTATTCGTTGCCCGCGACCCAGATCGCGCGCAGCTCCGCCGTGGCCTTGCGAAACTCCATCGCCTGCATGTGCCCCTCGTAGAGGGTGACGCGGCGGGTCAGCTCCTCGATCAAGGCCTGTTCGGTTTCGCCCATCGGGCCGTCAGGGACTTCCTCGCCGAATTTGGAGCGGCAGAACTTGGTCACGCGGGACACGAAATTGCCCAGCACATCGGCCAGATCCTTGTTGCAGCCCGCCTGAAAACTCTCCCACGTGAACTGCGCGTCGGAGGTTTCGGGCACGTTGCTCATCAACCACCAGCGCCAGTAATCCGACGGCAGCACGCCCAGCGCCTGATCCATGAAGACCCCCCGCCCGCGCGAGGTGGAGAATTGCCCGCCCTCGTAGTTAAGGTAGTTGAAGGACTTGATGTAATCGACCAGCTTCCACGGCTCACCCGATCCGATGATCGTGGCGGGAAAGCTGAGGGTGTGGAACGGCACGTTGTCCTTGCCCATGAATTGAACATAGGTCACGTCATCGGCGCCCTTGTCCGTGCGCCACCAACGCTCCCAATCGTCGAACTTTTCCGCCGTGGCGGCGATATAGGCGATGGGGGCGTCGAACCAGACGTAGAAGACCTTGCCCGGCAGATCGGGCACCGGCACGCCCCAGTCCAGATCGCGGGTGATGCCCCGATCCTGCAGGCCGTCGCCGTCGTTCAACCACTTCTTGGCGATCGAGGTGGTCAGCAAAGGCCAGTCATGCTTGCCCTCGATCCAGTCGGAAAGCTCGGCGCGCAGTTGGCTTTGCTTGAGGTGCAGATGCGTCGTCTCACGCACCTCCAGATCGGTCGCACCCGAAATGGTGGATCGCGGATTGATCAGGTCGGTGGGGTCCAGCTGCTTGGTGCAGTTGTCGCACTGGTCACCGCGCGCGGACTCGAAACCGCAATTGGGGCAGGTCCCCTCGACATAGCGGTCGGGCAGGAAGCGGCCGTCGGTGACGGAATAAATCTGATGTTCCACAACCTCGGCAATCAGGCCCTGCTTGGCCAGCTGTGCCGCGAAATGCTGCGTCAATTCGTGGTTCTGCGGACTGGACGAGCGCCCGAAATGGTCGAAAGCCAGACGGAAGCCGCGGGCCAGTTCGGCCTGAACCTCGTGCATCTCGGCGCAATATTCCGCAACCGGCTTGCCTGCCTTTTGCGCGGCCAGCTCCGCCGGGGAGCCGTGCTCGTCCGTGGCGCAGATATGCATCACCTCGTGACCCCGCGCCCGCAGATAGCGGGCGAAAACGTCCGAGGGAAGCTGGCTGCCCACCAGATTGCCCAGATGCTTGATGCCGTTGATATACGGAATGGCGGAAGTGACGAGATAGCGGGCCATCGGGTTTCCTCATGTCGGTCGGCGCGACCTCTAGCCCATCGAGGCGCGCTTCGCCAGTGGGCGGAGGAAGGCTATGCGATAATTACCCCGGTCAAATACCCCTGTCCGGCCTGCGCCACCTGCGGCGGGGATATTACGGGGGAGCGAAAGCGTCACAGCCCCAGAACCTGCCGGGCGAACGGCACGGTTATGCGCCGCTGCACCGCCAGCGCCTGCCGATCCAGTTCGGCCAGCGCCCCGGCAATCGAGGCGAGCGAGCGGTCCAGCCGCAGCGCCAGAAAGGGCGGCAGGCGCGGGTCGAGGTCCAGTTGCCGGTCGCTGGCGATCTTGACGATCACCGCGTGGATCAGCGCATCGTCCGGCGCGCCCAACGTCGCCAGCCCCGCCGCGTGCAGCCGAGAGGCCAGATCCGCGGTCGCGATGCGCCACCGCGCAGGCGCGCCCTTGCCCGTGACCAGCAGCTTGCCCCCCGCGCCGGAGAGCATGTTGTGCAAGTGAAACAGCGCCGCCTCCGCCTCACGCGAGGTGGGCAGGTCGGCAATGTGATCGACATCCTCGACCGCGACGGCGCCGACTTCCGCCAGCGCGGGCAGATCTGACTGCGGCAGGTCCACGGCGTCCACCACCACGGCCCCGGCATCGGCTGCCCAGACATGGGCAAGGTGAGTCTTGCCACTGCCACCGGCCCCGGTCAGCGCCAGTTTGCCGCCGGGCCAGTCGCGCCAAGCCTCAACCATCGTGAGGGCCGCCGCGTTGGAGGCGGAGACGAAGAACGCCTCACGGTCCAGCGCGGGTCTGTGCGGCAGGTCGAGGGGTAGCTGGCTCATAAATCCTCGTCCCGCCCCTCGGTCCCGCGATACAGGCTGCCCTGAAGGTATTTTTCCAGTCCAAACCGTGCGAGCACCCCCAGGACGGCTGCGACGGGCACCGCGATCAGCAATCCGGTAAAGCCCATCAGCGCACCGAACGCCGCCAGTGCGAACATCAGCCAGACCGGATGCAGACCGACGGACCCGCCGACCAGCTTCGGCGTCAGAACGTTCCCCTCGACCGCCTGACCCAGCGCGAAGATAGCGGCCACGGCGGCGATCCACAGCGGCTGATCCCAGAACTGGAACAGGGCCACGCCGATACTGACCATGCCTCCCATGATCGACCCGATAAAGGGGATGAAACTGATCAGGCCCGCGAACAGGCCGATCACAAGCCCGAATTGCAGGCCGATCAGGGTCAGCGCCACGGCGTAGAAGGTCCCCAGAATCAGGCATACCGTCAACTGCCCCCGCACAAAGCCCGCCAGCACGTCGTCCACCTGCCGGGCAAGCGCGCGGATGCTGCTGCGATGCTCACGCGGCAGCCAGCCGTCGATCTTGGCCACCATGCGATCCCAATCCATCAGCATGTAGAAGGCCACCACAGGTGCCACGACCAGAAGGAGAACGAAATCCAGCAGCGCGATGCCGGATGCCAGGATCGAGTTGGCGATATCGGGAATGCGCGCACGGATCGTTTCCGTCGTGCTGTCGATGGCGTCGCGCACGTCCGAGCCTTCCTCCAGAAAATCGGGGAAACGTTCTTCGAGGAAATTGCGCAACGTCTCGGCATAGCCGGGTGCGGCGGCGATCAGCGATTGGGTCTGGTCGATCACCACCGGAATCAACAGAACCAGTACGATCATCGCGCCAAGCAGCACGCCGACCGTAATCACCACGGTCGCCCACAAGCGGGAGAATCCGGCCCGCTCCAACCGGTCCGCCACGGGGTCCAGGAAATACGCGATGGTCATGCCCACCAGAAACGGCAGCAGCGTATCCCCTATAAACCACAGGAACGCGAAGAAGATCAGGGCGCCGATCCCCCAATAGCGCAGTTGTTGGCCTCGGCTCAGTGCCATCTCGAATGCTCCCGTGGTTCGGGCGCAGGTTTACAGGCCGGAATGCCCGGTGGAAAGGCGGGAGTTCGCCATGCCCGGCAAACCCCCTGCGAGGCGGACGCCGCAGGCCGCGCTTCCCCCCGGCAATCATTCGATCTGAAGTGAGCGGCCTAAAGGGTAATCGGGCGCATCACCTCCGGCTCGATCACATTCACATCCGGCAAGGCCTCGCGCAGGACATCCGCCGATTGCTCCAGCAGGCCGAAGGTCTGGTAGTGGCACGGGATCACCGTTTCGAAATCGAAGAACGTCTTCGCGGCATAGGCGGCACGCTTCATATCCATGGTGAAGTGCCCTCCGGCGGCCAGGATGCCAATTTGCGGGTGGTGCAGCGCCTGGAACACAGCCATGTCCACCATGACATCCGTATCGCCCGAGAAATAGATCGTCTTGCCCTCGCCCGCGATCATGAATCCGGCCTCGCCCCCGGCATAGCGCGGCCCGTCGGGGGTGGAGATGCTGGACGAATGGGTCGCGTTGACCATGGTGATCGCGACATCGCCCAACGTGACGGTGCCCCCCTTGTTGAACCCGATGGTGGAGATGCCTTCCTTCTCCTCCCACCAGCTCATCAAATCGAAGATACCGACGACGGGAATGTCCAGTTCCTTCGCAATGCCCACGACATCCGCCGAATGATCGCCGTGACCGTGGCTGAGCAGGATCGCGGTGGCGCCGGTGATCGCGCGGCCCCTTTCGGCGCTGGCGAAGCTGGGATTGTCGGCGAGCCATGGGTCCACCAGCAGGATTTGATCGCCGATCTCGATACGGAAGCCGGAATGGCCGAGCCAGGTGATTTTCATTTGCGTGTCCTCGTCAGCAAGTCATGGTACGGCACAGCCGGATGGGGAACAACATGGACTGGTCAGCCCAGATCGACAACTACTGCGAGCGTACGGATTTCAGCTTCTGGTCCGAGCCCGCCAATGCCGTGACGAACGCCGCGTTTCTGATCGCGGCGGTCGTGGTGTGGCGCATGGTGCGGGATCGGGCGGATCCCGGTGCGCGGTTGCTGCTGGTCATTCTGACGGCAATCGGTGTCGGATCGTTCATGTTTCATACGTTCGCCACGCGCTGGGCCAGTGCGGCGGACGTGCTTCCGATCCTGCTGTTCATATTGGTATACTTGTGGCTGGCGACCGTGCGGATGCTGGACCTGCCCCGGTGGGCCGGGTTCGTCGCGGTGGCGCTATTCCTTCCCTTTTCGGCCGTGATCGCAAGCGGCATCGCGGCCGTGACCGGCGGGCTGAACGGGTCCGAGGGCTACATCCCCACCGCGCTGCTGATCGCGGGCTATGGCTTGTGGCTGCTGCCGGGCAAGCCGCGGACCGGGCGCGGCCTGCTGATCGGCGCGGCGGTGCTGGCGGTCTCGCTGATCGTGCGGTCGCTGGACCCGGCGATCTGCGCGGTGGTGCCGTTGGGGGTGCATTGGCTGTGGCATATCCTGAACGGCATCATGCTGGGCTGGATGATCCTGATCCTGGATCGGCATGACCGATCCCGGCCTTGTTGAATCGCAGCCTCGTCGAGAAGACTTCGCGCCGAGGCATCTTGCCGATCTCTGCGCGAAAGCCGATATTGGGGGGATGAACCTTCCACCCTCCTTTTTCGACGAACTGCGCGCACGCACGTCCCTTGCCGCCGTTGCCGCGCGCAAGGTCACCTGGGACAGCCGCAAGTCGAATCCGGGCAAGGGCGACATGTGGGCCGCCTGCCCGTTCCATCAGGAAAAGAGCGCCTCGTTCCACGTCGATGACCGCAAGGGTTTCTACTATTGCTTCGGTTGCCATGCGAAGGGTGACGCCATCGGCTTCGTCAAGGAAACCGAGAATGTCAGCTTCATGGAAGCGGTCGAGATCCTCGCCCGTGAAGCCGGAATGCAGATGCCCGCCCGCGATCCGAAGGCCGTCGCCAGGGCACAGGAACGCGCTGGACTCAGCGACATCGTCGAAATGGCGGTAAAGTTCTATCGCGGGCAGCTTTCCGGTGCGAAGGCCGCCGCCGCACGCGATTACATCGCCCGTCGCGGCCTGAGCAAGCAAACCGTCGAGCGGTTCGAGATCGGCTATGCCCCCGCGGGCCGCACCGTTCTGTTCGAGCATCTGCGCGGCAAGGGGATCGACGCGAGGGACATCGTCGCCTCTGGCGTGGCGGCCCAGCCCGACAGCGGTGATCCCTATGACCGGTTCCGCGACCGCATCGTCTTTCCCATACGCGACGCGCGCGGCCGCGCGATCAGCCTTGGCGGGCGGGCGATGGATCCAAACGCCCGGGCCAAATACCTCAACGGTCCGGAAACGGAGCTGTTCGACAAGGGGCGCGCGCTCTACAATCACGGCCCCGCGCGGGAGGCTGCGGGCAAGACGCAATCGCTGGTGGTGGCCGAGGGCTACATGGATGTGATCGCGCTGGCGCAAGCTGGAATTGGCCACGCGGTCGCCCCCCTCGGCACCGCGATCACGCAGGGGCAGCTGGCGCTGATGTGGCGGATCGCGGATGAGCCAATCATCGCCCTGGACGGGGACAAGGCCGGCATCCGCGCCGCGCAGCGCCTGATCGACGTGGCGCTGCCGATGCTGCAACCGGGCAAAAGCCTGCGGTTCTGCATGATGCCTGCCGGTCAGGACCCCGACGACCTGATCCGCGAAAGCGGCGCATCCGCAATGCACGCTTTGCTCGACGGGGCCCGCCCCATGGTCGAGCTGCTGTGGGAGCGGGAGACGGAGGGCCGCATCTTCGACAGCCCCGAGCGGCGCGCGGCACTGGACGCGGACCTGCGCAAGTTGCTGCAAATGATCGAGGATCCGTCGATCCGCAATCATTACGCCGCCGCCCTACGCGAAAAACGGCAGGCCCTGTTCGGCGGCAATCGGAATCGGCGCGGAGGGTTCGGAAAGGGCGTGCCCTGGCGGCCCAAGGGCGCGCCCGAACCAGCCAGCGCGGGGGCACGTGCCTCGTTCCTGGCGCGTGAGGCGCACGCACTGGACGATCACGTGCGCCTGCGCGAAAGCGCGATCATCGCCGGATGCCTGAATCATCCCGACATCGCACTGAAGCTGGAGGCGTCGCTGGAACGATTGCCAATGGCCTGTGCCGATCTTATCACAGTGCGCGACGTGCTCTTGTTTCATCTGACCAGCCCCCTACATCACGATGCCAGTGCGGCTGTAGAAGCGACGATGACGCAAATCGGCTATGACGCGCGGGAGCGGCTGAATACGCTGGGCAACGTCCGGGTCGCGCGACATCTGGCGCCCGAGGCCGACGCAACGGTCGCACAGGCCGCGATTCTGGAGGAGATGGCCAAGCTGACCGCCGAGATGGGCATCCGCGATGAGGTGCGCGACGCAGAGGAGGATCTGCACGGCGTTGCCGACGAGGGTGTCACCTGGCGGCTGCAACAGGCCAGCCTTGCACGGGACCGGGCATTGCGCGGTCACAGGGACGAAGACGCCGAAACCGGCGGTGAACAGGAATTGTCAGACCATCTTTCGCGTTTAATCGCGGAGCAGGTCTGGATAAAGAAACGCTAAAGCAGCACGGGCCGAATCAGTATCGATTCAGTATCGTGCAGGATATTTCGCTGATTCGGCCCTGATTCGGGTATGGAACGGCACGGTTTGACGGAGTGCATCATGGCTGCAAACGACCTCGAACAACGCAAGGACGAGGATCAGGAGAGCGGATCGAGCTCCATTCTGGACATGAGCCAGGCCGGCGTGAAGAAGATGATCACGACGGCCAAGGCGCGTGGATACATCACTTACGACGAGCTTAACACGGTGATGCCCCCCGATCAGGTCTCGTCCGAGCAGATCGAGGACGTGATGGCGATGCTGTCCGAAATGGGCATCAATGTCATCGAGCCGGAGGAAGCCGAGGAAGAGGACGCCAAGGCCCCCAGCGACGCCGAAGCCTCGACCAGCCGCGAAATCGCCACCACCACGGCAAGCAATGAAACACTGGATCGCACCGACGATCCGGTGCGGATGTACCTGCGTGAGATGGGATCCGTCGAACTGCTGAGCCGCGAGGGCGAGATCGCGATCGCAAAGCGGATCGAGGCGGGCCGCAACACGATGATCCTGGGCCTGTGTGAAAGCCCCCTGACCTTCCAGGCCATCACGATCTGGCGTGAGGAGCTGATGGAAGAGGCCATCATGCTGCGCGACGTCATCGACCTAGAAACCACTTTCGGCGAAACGCTGGAGGAGGAGGAAGAGGGCGAGGTCACGACCCCGACCGATTCCACAGACGAGGCATCCGGGGAGGAGAAAACCGAAACCACGGATGAGGACGACGAGGAAGAGGACGAACAGGCCAACCTGTCGCTGGCCGCGATGGAGGCTCAGCTAAAGCCGCAAGTCCTCGAAACGCTTGACCGGATCGCGAGTGACTATACCCGTCTGGCCGCCATGCAGGACGACCGCATGTCCGCCGCGCTGAACCAGGCCAGCACGTTTTCCACCTCGCAGGAACTGGACTATCAGCGCCTTCGCTCCGAAATCGTCGAGATGGTGAACTCGCTTCACCTGCACAACAACCGGATCGAGGCCCTCGTCGATCAGATCTACGGCATCAACCGCAAGATCATGTCGCTGGACGGTGACATGGTGAAGCTGTCGGACCTGTCGCGGATCAACCGCAAGGATTTCATCGCCGAATATCGCGGTGCCGAGCTGGAACCCGGCTGGCTGGACCGTGTGGGTGAGAACAAGGGCCGTGGCTGGTCCACCCTCGCCTCCGTCCACCGGGAGAAGGTCGAGAACGTCCGCGCTGAAATGGGCGAGGTCGGCACCTATATCGGCGTCGATATTCCCGAATTCCGTCGCATCGTTCAGCAGGTTCAGAAGGGTGAGAAAGAAGCCCGTCAGGCCAAGAAGGAAATGGTCGAGGCGAACCTGCGGCTGGTGATCTCCATCGCAAAGAAATACACGAACCGGGGCCTGCAATTCCTCGACCTGATCCAGGAAGGCAATATCGGCCTGATGAAGGCCGTGGACAAGTTCGAGTATCGCCGCGGCTACAAGTTCTCGACCTATGCGACATGGTGGATCCGTCAGGCAATCACCCGCTCGATTGCCGATCAGGCCCGCACGATCCGTATCCCGGTTCACATGATCGAGACGATCAACAAGCTGGTCCGCACCGGTCGCCAGATGCTGCACGAAATCGGGCGGGAGCCGACGCCCGAGGAACTGGCAGAAAAGCTGCAAATGCCGCTCGAAAAGGTCCGCAAGGTCCAGAAGATCGCCAAGGAGCCGATCTCGCTCGAAACCCCGATCGGGGACGAGGAGGACTCGCAACTCGGCGACTTCATCGAGGACAAGAACGCGATGTTGCCGTTGGAGGCCGCCATTCAGGGCAACCTGAAGGAAACGACGACGCGGGTTCTGGCATCACTGACCCCGCGTGAGGAGCGTGTGCTGAGAATGCGTTTCGGCATCGGCATGAACACCGATCACACGTTGGAGGAGGTCGGGCAGCAGTTCAGCGTGACCCGCGAACGTATCCGCCAGATCGAGGCGAAGGCCCTGCGCAAGCTGAAGCATCCGTCGCGCAGCCGCAAATTGCGTTCTTTCCTCGATCAGTAACTTTTTCGGGGCGGGGGCCAGATGCCCCTGCCCCGGTTTCAGGCTGTTGGATGCGTCACTTTTGCCGTAAATGGCTGACGTTCTGTGCACAGCTTTCGACCCGCCGATTTCTTGCAAAGCCAGATCAATCGGTGGGGGTCAGGAATATCTCGTTCACGTTGACATGCGCAGGCTGGTCGAGCGCATAGACAACAGCATTCGCGACATCCTGCGACTGCAACTTGTCCGGTTTGCCCTCATCGAAGAACGGCGTATCGACCATTCCGGGCGCGATCACCGTGCAGCGGCCGCCCCATTCCTTCATTTCCGCTGCCAGATTGCCGCCATAGCCATGGACGAACCATTTCGACGCGCCGTAGACCGATCCGGCAATATGGCGTCGCCCGGCGGCCGAGCCCGTCATGACCATATGGCCCCGGGTCCGCTTGAGGTGCGGCATGGCCGCCTTGGCCGTCCACAGAACTCCCAGCACGTTGATATGAATCATTTGGTGCCACTCATCCGTATCGCCATTCTCGGTGCCGGCTGAGGAAAGACCCGTGCCTGCATTCGCATATGCGGCATCGAGCTTTCCGAAATGTCGCACCGTCCGCCCGATGGCCTCGACCTGCTGTTCGTAATCGGTCGCATCGCCGGGCAGCGCCAGCACACTTGCCCCGAATTCGCTGGCCATCTCCGCCAGCTTGTCCTCGCTGCGCGCCATCATGCCGACGGACCAGCCGGCATCGACCGCGGCCCGAACCGTTGCCGCGCCGATCCCGCTGGATGCACCTGTCAGAAAAAGAACCCTGTCACTCATGCCGATCTCTCCGTTTTAATGCTGTGTACCAACGGCATCACGCCGGGGCCGTTCCATGGGATGCCTGTTTGAGGAGGAGAATACGATGCAGACAACGCTGAGGATCCACACACGCGGTGCCGGTCTGACCGAGTTCACGCCTGATGTGCGCGCACTTGTCGAAAGGCACGGGCGCAAGGCATCGCTGGCGTCCCTGTTCGTGCAGCACACCTCCTGCTCCCTTCTGATACAGGAAAATGCCGACCCCGACGTGTGCCGCGACCTGCGGGCCTTTTTCGACAGGATGGTGCCTGACGCGAACGACCCCGCGATGCGCTATCTGACCCACCGCGCCGAGGGGCCGGACGACATGCCAGCGCATATCAAGGCGGCGGTGCTGCCCGTCAGCCTGAACGTTCCCATCATTGGTGGCGCATTGGCGCTGGGCACATGGCAGGGGCTATATCTGTTCGAGCATCGTTCGGCCCCGCACGAACGCAAAGTCGTGGTGACGCTGATCTAGAGGATTGCATATTGCGAATTCATGTACACTTCGCGGGTACCTCCAAAATACATAAAGAACAGTTATTTACCGCCTCTCGGTGATGCAGTTTACAATGTGTGGGCAAGATGCGCGCGCCAGTACTGCTTGCATGAAACGCCGTTCAGAACGCATTATGCCCGCGAAATATACCGCACCTGACCGAGGAGACAGAAAAATGCTCAAGACATTATTGGCCACCGCCGCCATGACTTTCATCGCCGGGGCAGCTTATGCTTGCCCGAACATTGGATTTTCCGGGCCGACGATCAATGCTTCGGCGACACAGCTATACTCGGCACAGAACTATAATGTTACGGCTGGCGGCAGTTCCGATGTCTCGCGCTGCGGTATCCGCACATATAACGGCGTCTCCCCCACGGGATGGGTCGCACAGTCGCCCGACTTCGAGCTGAACTACTACAAGGATGCGAATTACAGCCTCGAATTGCGTGTGGTCAGCAATTGCGACAGCGTTCTGCTGATCAACGATGGCGATGGCGACTGGTTCTTCGACGATGACAGCAACGGCAACAGCGCGAACGACGCCTTGCTGCATATCAATAACCCGGCCAGCGGCACCTACGACATCTGGATCGGCACCTACGGGCCGCAGACCTGCGCGGCGCAACTTCAGATCGAAACGTACTGAGCCGCGATGCATTACGCCACGGCGACATCAGATGCCGGACCGCGGGTTCGGCATCTGATATTTGGCAGGCATCCGCGCGTGAACCCTTGCCACCCCTAGGCGTGGCAGGCAAAGTGGTACTAACCACCACCGATGGCTCGCAGTGCCAAATCTGCACTGCTGGACGGAGTTCGCCACATGCGCTGCCCTTTTTGCGGAAATACCGAAACTCAGGTAAAGGATTCCCGTCCGGCGGAGGATCATGTTGCAATCCGCAGGCGACGCTACTGCCCTGCCTGCGCCGGGCGCTTCACCACTTATGAACGTGTGCAGCTGCGCGATCTGGTGGTCGTGAAGAAAAACGGGCGGCGTGAGGGGTTCGATCGGGACAAGCTGGAACGCTCGATCCGCATCGCCCTGCAAAAACGCCCGATCGAGGGGGAGCGGGTCGATCAGATGATCAGCGGCATCGTGCGGCGGCTTGAAAGCATGGGGGACAGCGATATCGCCTCGGACACGATCGGAGAGATCGTCATGGAAACGCTCGCCCGGATCGATACCGTTGCCTATGTCCGCTTCGCCAGCGTCTACAAGAATTTTCAGGAAGCCGACGATTTCGAGGATTTCGTGCAGGAATTACGTCCACCAGCCCCCGAACCCGATACGGATGCTTGAGGGGGATCGCCGCCATCTGACCCACGCGATAAGCTTGGGACAGCGCGGACTGGGTCGGACCTGGCCGAACCCGGCCGTGGGATGCGTGATTGTCGCCGGGGACCGCATCATCGGGCGCGGCTGGACCCAGCCGGGCGGCAGACCACATGCGGAAACGATCGCGCTGGCGCAGGCCGGCCCTGCGGCACGCGGCGCCACCGCCTATGTCAGCCTGGAGCCTTGCGCCCATCATGGCCGCACCCCGCCCTGCTGCGATGCCCTGATCGCGGCCGGTGTGGCCCGTGTGGTCGTGCCGATGCAGGACCCCGACCCCCGCGTTGCAGGCGAGGGATTGCGCAGGCTGCGCGCCGCCGGGGTAGAGGTCGTCATCGCCCACGATATGGCCGACACCGCGCGTGAGGCCAATGCCGGGTTTCTGATGCGACAGGCCACGGGTAGACCGCTCGTCACGTTGAAAATGGCCGCATCGCTGGATGGCCGGATCGCCACGGCGCGCGGGGAAAGCCGGTGGATCACCGGGCCGGAGGCCCGCACAGCGGTGCATCTGATGCGCGCGCAGAACGACGCCCTGCTGATCGGTGCGGGAACCGCGCGGGCGGATGATCCGATGCTGGATGTGCGGATCCCGGGTCTGGGCAATGCCAGCCCCCTGCGCGTCATTGCGGATGGCAGTCTGTCCCTGCCCCTGACGGGACGGCTAGCCCGCAGTATCCCGTCGCAACCGGTCTGGCTGATGCACCGGCGCGACGCCGACCGGACGCGGCGCAAGGCGTGGGAGGGGTTGGGTGCCCTGACCTTCGCCTGCCCCACGGACGACACCGGCGCCCTGATCCCGGCGGGCCTGTTGGACCTGCTGGGAGAAAACGGCGTCACGCGCGTGTTGTGTGAGGGGGGTGGAAGGCTGGCCGCCTCGCTGTTGCGCGCCGGGTTGGTGGACCGGCTCGTCTATTTTCATGCCGGGCTGGTGATGGGCGCTGAGGCACTCGCCTCGATCGCGGCATTGCCGGATGAGCCGCTGCCCGACATGGCGCGCTGGACGCTGGTGCGCAGCACGCGCATCGGGCCTGACGTCATGTCCGAGTGGCGTATCTGAGCAGGCGTGACAGCATCCGCCCCGGCCCGGCCAGCGGCACTGAAGGCTCCATCCCTCCCGCCTCCAACCAGCTGACGACCCGTTCCGGGCCGCAACGGCGAAGCGTTTGCGGGTCGAGATAGATCGGATAATCTATCAGCGCGGCATGGGTCAGCATATCGAGATCGGGGCGCGCCGTTCGCCGCGAAACCGATATGTCGGCGCGGTCGTCCGTCAGCCCCCATCCGGCATAGAACGGCAGGCCGAGACACGTGACCGGAACCCCCCGCAACAAGGCTTCGAACCCGGCGAGAGAGGTGTTCGTCCACAGCCCCTCCACTTGGTGGAGCAGGGCCGGCAGGGAGACCTGACCGACGACCATGTCGGCACCCTCTGCTGGCGCGCCGCTGCGCAGACCCGCCACAATATCCGGGTGGGGCTTGTATAACAGCACCGCGTCCGGCTCCGCCTCACGTGCCATCGCGATCACATCGGCATCGGTCACGTTCGGGCCGCCGCAGCGGACGGAGGCATCGCCGGGTACCTGTCCCGCGATCAGGATGCGGCGGCCCTGCGGCAATGCCGGCAACGGGCCGGACAGATTGTATTTTCCGATGCCCCCGGCCACCAGCCGTTGCCGCAATCTGGCAGCACGGCGCAGCGCCGCCGCAGGCAGGTCGGGACTGGCAGCGATATATGCCTCCAGATCCGAGGGGCGCGTCGGGTCGAAATGGATGCCGCGCCGATCGTGGATGAGAGAGACCGGCGGCACCAACGCCGCGCCCAGTCCGCGGGATCGGATGAAGCCGTCCTCGATCCTGGCATCCGCCGTTGGATCTGGTCCCCAGCCCACTGTGACGGGCGCACCTGTGCGTCCCAGCATGCGTGCCACACGGGCGCGTTTCCAGGCCGAGACGTTGCGCAATCTGCTGCGCCCATTCGTGCGCCGATGCGCCTCCACCACAGCGGCCAAATCCTCCACCGCGCGCAACAAGCCACGGTCCCGGCCACTCACGGGATCGGGCCAGATGCTGGCATCGCGCATCAGACCGGCAAACAACTGCGCCATGTCCAGTTGGGCAGTCCGTCCGGCGGAAGGAGTCAGATCTTCGCTCAACCCCCACCCGGCATAGATCGGGCGTCCGTGCACCACAGGACGATGACCGGCGAGGATCGCCTCCAGTCCAAGTTGCGAGGAATGCACGTGCACTTCGGTCACTCTCGACCAGATGTCCCAGGGATTTAACGCAACGGGCAGCGCGGGCGCGGGCGTCAGCAACCCCCGCCCCGATGGGTGCGGTCGGACCAGCACGGGCGTTTCGGGATTGCGCGCCCGCGCAATCGCCAGCATCTGCGCGAAATCCGCCCGCCCTGCCCCCGACAGCGCCGCATCGCCAGCGACCTGATCCACGACCAGAACGAAGCGGTCGGGCAAGCCGGTCCCTTGCGCCAAATCAGAACAGGGCAGATCAGGCCAGTGATTGTATTTCGACAGGCGATGATGCCGCGTCAGGTCGAGCGCATCTGCCGTATCCCCATCCGGCACGGGGCCCGCGTTCAGGATCGCCGCGACCCGGCTGTCACTGGTCGCGTCATAATGCACGCCACCGGGATCGAGGATCAGGCCAGCAGCGGGCCCAAGACCGGGATGGACCGAGCGCAGGAAGCTGTCCTCTATCGTCAGCAGGGGAAGGCCGCGACGCTGCGCCATCGCGATACCGCGCGCGGCCACGCCCCCGCGCCCCCAGACACCGATCGCATCACAGTCCTGCCAACCGGGGACTACCCGCCAGTCCTGCCCGCGCAGCGCGTCGCGCAGCCAGCGTTGCCGCCAGAATCCCAGCGAAAGCACGCCGAGGCGGCGCAGGTCGTCCACGCCCGTGCCGCGCACGCGTCAGCCGCCCAGACCGCCGGTCAGCAGTTGGGCCGTCGAATTCACGCTGGTGATCGGCGGTGTGATGGAGCCGATGATCTTGAGGAACTGCACGTAAGGTGCCTCGGACACGAAGATGATATCCTCGTCGCGCACCGAGAAGTTCGAGGCGACGAAGAACGCGGCGGGTTTGGTCAGGTCCATCACGTAGCCCGTGCGCACCGGACCGTCGGTGGCCTGACCGGTGATGCGCTGATAGATCGCCGGACGTTCCTCACGCAGGACAAAGACCCCCCGTGGATCGGCGGTAGAACTATTGAGCCCGCCGATCGTGGCCAGAGCCTCCATCAGGGAGATGTCGCGCCCGGTAAATTCCACCTGTGCCTGCGCACCCAGTTCACCCAGGGCGATGAAGCTGCGCGGATCACGCTCGATATTGATGACGTCGCCCCCCCGCAGCGCGATGTCCAGGGTGGGGTCGTTGAAGATGTCCGAAACCCACACCCGCTCGACCAGATTGCCACGCCGGATAGACAATTGAGAAATGGTCGGATTGACACCCGCGGATGGCGCGTTCGCGATCAGACCTGTCAGCGTGCGCGTGCCGGGACCGATGGCAACCTCGCCCAGCGCGCCCTCGCTGCCGAAGATGCGAACGGTGTTGGTCCCCGAGGATTCCAGACGCAGTTCCACTTGCGGTTCCGGCGTCATCGGGGCGATGCGCGCGGTCAATTCGCGGCGCAGCCCCTCGATCGTCTTTCCCGCCGCACGAACGGTTCCGACCTGCGGCATGAAGAACGTGCCATCCAGCCCGACCCGCATGTCCACCAGACCCGAGGCGCCGCCACCGGCCCCGCCATAGAGGGGAAATTCCCCGCTTTCCCAGACGGTGATGTTCAGCACGTCCAGGGGGCGGATCAGCTCGATATTCTCGACCGATGCATTCTGGAACGCGGGGGAGAAGCTGCGGGATTCGTCCAGCCGTGTCAGGCGGGCGATTTCGTCAGTGATCGGCACGATTTCGACCGCAGGGCTTCCATCGGTGGGCTGAGCGGTGATTTCGTCGATCGTGGGGCCGGATCGGGGCAGGCTGTCGCAGGCGGAAAGAAAGATCAGGACGCCCAGCGCCAGAAGACCACGCGATGTGGAAAATACCATGCGAAAATCCCTCTGCCCGTCCGGTGTCACGCCGGCTGATGCCGGTCTGCCTGCACCCTACCGTGTGCGCATCGCACGGTCCAAACGCTTTATGCCCGTTCGCCCCGCCGCAGTGGGAGAATGATCGCCTCTGTGGCCGCAAGGTCGCGGTCCAGAACCGCATAGGGCCCTTCCTCCGCCAGGATCCGGTCCACCAGACCGCGCAGCAGGGTGGCGCGGCCCGACCGTGTATAGAACCCCCCCTTGATCTGCGACGTGGCCAGCAGCATCCGGCGAAAGGTCAGATAGGCATCGTGATCGGGCGGCATCGGGTCCGCGAAGAAGTCGCGCAAGGATTGCTGCGAGACCAGCCCCCGCTTCGCAAAGATGGCCCGCCCCGAGGCGTGAACCGGCAGATTGCGCCACAGCGCCTGTTGCGCGGCGGTCGAATTGACCGTGACCACGCTGTCCGCCGTGTCGAGAAGCGAGGCCAGACGCTCCCCCTCCAGCAGATGCACCCTGCCTGTCAGGCCCGAATTGACCTCAACCCGGCGTGCGACCTTGTGCAGCCCCTCACGCCCATCCTCGAAGGGATGCAGTTTGAACACCAGATGGTGGTGGGAGGGCGCCCCCTGCGCGAAGGCGGCGGCAACGTCCTGCATATAGCTCGTCATGTCCGAATAGGGGCTGTGCGCCTGTACCGAAGCGTCATGGCCCAGTTGCAGCAATGCGACGTGATAGGGCGCGCCGCTGTTGTGCAGACGCCGTTCCGCCCATCGGCGACGTTGCGCGCGGGCCGGCAGGTCGATCAGCGCGCGCAGGGCGTGGCGACCCTCCTGCCGCAGGGGGATATCACGCGCCGCGGGTGTGGCAGGCCAGTCCCGCGCCCCGCGCGCCACGGCCTGATGATAACGCAGACCGTGAAACAGGTGCCGCCCCATCGCGCCCCACTGGTCCGGCGCGGGGCGATCGCGATCGGGGATGGCGCCTGCCAGGGCCTGAACATGCTCGATCGTCATGTCCATCAGGCACGATCCGCCATTCACACCCTCACGCTCATACGTGATCCAGTGCGGCCGCAGATAGCCTTCCTCCAGAAAATGCAGGCGTGTACCCACCTGTTTCGCGGTCGTGACGGCGGCGCGGTGCATCCAGCGGTGATCGCCGTACAGGATCAGGTCCGTTATGCCGCGCTCCGCGATCCGCGTCTTCAGCCAGTCGGGAAATTCATTCGGCGGATCGCGATAGAGCAGCAGGCCCGGCCTGCGCCCCCATTCGAAGCAATCGCCCGCGTTGAAGGCGACACGGCATACCTCATGCCCGGCGATCCGCAACTTGTCGGCCAAATTGGCGTAGAATGGTCCGTGCGGCCCCTGAAGAAGCAGAAAATGTCGCATATTCTGGCCGTCATCCCCCTGCCGCATCAGGCATGATTGCGGTGTTGCCCGCGTCGGTCATCGTGCCAATCATCTTGCCAATCGGGCGTGCCGGGCATAGCTGTCGAACCCGAAGACGGCAGATAGTGAGGCACGATGCAATGTTTACCGGTATCGTTACGGATATAGGACGGGTCGCCTCTGCGCAAATGCGGGGTGATCTGCATGTGCGCATCGCGACCAGTTATGACGTTCAGGGAATAGATTTGGGCGCGTCCATCGCCTGTGACGGCTGTTGCCTGACTGTGGTGGACCGTGGGGCGGCCGCCGGCCAGAACTGGTTCGATGTGACCATCAGCGCCGAAAGCATCGACAAGACCACGGCCGGCACTTGGGCTGAGGGCAAGCGGCTGAACCTGGAACGCGCCTTGAAGGTCGGTGACGAGTTGGGCGGGCACATCGTTTCGGGCCATGTCGATGGACTGGCCGAGGTGATCCGCATCGAGGATGAGGGGGAGAGCACCCGCGTCACCCTGCGCGCGCCTGAGCATCTGGCGAAGTTCATCGCGCCCAAGGGCTCCGTCGCGCTGAATGGCACCTCGTTGACCGTGAACGATGTCGAAGGCTGTGATTTCGGAATCAACTTCATTCCCCACACAAAGCAACAAACCACCTGGGGTGACGTCACGACCGGCGATATGATCAATCTGGAGATCGACACGCTGGCGCGCTATGTCGCCCGCCTGAACGACATTCAGGCCAGAAACTGAAGGACGGCACATGACCGACTACGCCGACGTCATCTCCCCCGTGGAGGATATCATCGCCGACGCCAAGGCGGGGCGGATGTTCATCCTCGTCGATCATGAGGATCGTGAGAACGAGGGGGATCTGGTGATCCCCGCCGTTCATGCCGATGCCGCCGCGATCAACTTCATGGCGACGCACGGGCGCGGCCTGATCTGCCTGACCCTGTCGGGGGAACGGCTAGACGCACTGGGCCTGCCGATGATGGCGCAGAGCAATTCTTCGCGGCACGAAACCGCGTTCACAGTCTCGATCGAGGCGCGTGAGGGGGTGACGACCGGCATCTCCGCCGCCGACCGGGCGCAGACCGTCAAGGTCGCCATCGACCCCGAGAGCGGCCCACAGGACATCGCCACGCCCGGCCACGTCTTTCCCCTGCGCGCCCGCGCGGGCGGCGTTCTGATCCGCGCCGGTCATACCGAGGCCGCGACCGATATTTCCCGACTTGCCGGGCTCGACCCATCTGGCGTGATCTGCGAGATCATGAAGGATGATGGCGAAATGGCCCGGTTGCCCGATCTGATCGGCTTCGCCCAGACGCACGGGCTGAAAATCGGCACCATCAGCGACCTGATCGCCTATCGCCGGCGACATGACAATCTGGTGCGGCAGATCGCGACCCGCGATGTCACATCGGAATACGGCGGCGACTGGACCCTGCGCGTCTTCTCGGACGTGACCGGCGGGGCGGAGCATATCGCGCTGACCAAGGGCGATGTCACCTCCGGTCCGGTCAAGGTGCGGATGCATTCCGCAAATCCGCTTGAGGATATGCTGGCGCTGGTTCCGGGCCGCGCGCACCAGTTGGAACAGGCGATGAAGATCATCGGTGAGGAAGGCCGCGGCGTCATCGTCCTGCTGCGCGACATGTCTGCCAAGATGGCGATGGACGACGAAGTCTCGCACCAGACGCTGCGCAATTACGGCACCGGGGCGCAGATCCTCAATGCGCTGGGGGTGCATGAGCTGGTTCTGCTCACGAACTCCGCCACGCCCAAGGTTGTCGGGCTTGAGGGATACGGGCTGAGCATCGCCGGAACGCAACCGATCCCGGACAAGGGTCAGGAGGTCTGACATGGCGAGCCACGAGGAACATTTCACCATGGCCGCCCCGCGTCTGACCCCTGCCCCGCATCTGTTGCTGGTCACGGCTCCCTTCTACCGCGGCATCGCCGACTGGATGATCGAAGGCGCGAAAACCGCGATCGCGAATGCCGGTGCGACCTGCGACGCGATCGAGGTTCCCGGCGCGCTGGAAATTCCGACCGCGATCCGCCTCGTCAGCCGCTCGCATCGCTATGACGGCTTCGTCGCGCTGGGATGCGTGATCCGGGGCGCGACCACCCATTACGAGACGGTGTGCAACGACAGCTCCCGCGCGATCACCCTGCTGGGCCTGGACGGAATTTGCATCGGCAATGGCATTCTGACCGTGGAAAACATGGATCAAGCGGTCGAACGTGCGGACCCTGCGCAGATGAACAAGGGCGCGGGCGCAGCCATTGCCGCATTGCACCTGATTGCCATCGACCGTGAATACCATGCGCCCGCCCCTGTTGGTGATCCGCGCGACGATATACTCATGGCGGGAATGCCCGCACCGAAGGACACTGCCTGACATGCCCAGACCCGTTCCCAAACCCAGCCGCGAGGAAAAGCGGCAGATGCGCTCCACCTCGCGCCTGTTCGCCGTGCAGGCGCTGTTCCAGATGGAGCAGTCCGGCCAGCCCATGCCCGAGGTGCGCGAGCAGTTCGAAACCCACCGATTTGGTGCGGAACTGGATGGTGAGACCTATAGCGAGGGTGATGTCGATCTGTTTCGCAAGACGCTGTCCGACGCGCTGGATCGTCAGGGCGATATCGACAAGGCGACGGATCGCGCGCTGGTCCAACGCTGGCCGCTGGGCCGCATTGACCCCACCCTGCGCGCCCTGTTCCGGGCGGCAGGGGCGGAAATCCTCGCCTCCTCCACCCCGCCGCGTGTGGTCATCACCGAATATGTCGATGTGGCCAAGGCGTTCTTTTCCGACGGCAAGGAACCCAAATTCGTCAACGCCGTGCTGGATCACATGGCACGCGAGATGAAGCCGGAGGCGTTCGAATGAACGTGATGCTGGCGTATCGCAGAGCATTCTCGCTGTTGCGCGAAAACTTCCTGCTGTTCTTTACGCTGGCATTTGCCGGGATCGTCGCCGTAACGGTGATCGAGGCGGTGTTGTTCGGGATTGAATACACTGTCTATGGCGCGTCGATACAGGGCGACGGCGATGAAGCGGTCATCAACCTGACCTCGGGCATGGTGTTGTGGGGTCTGTTCAGCCAGATCATCCTCAGCGCATTATCTGCGGTGCTGCATCTGGCCGCGTGGGACGTGATGCGCGGCGCGGCGCCACACCCCATGGCCTATATCAACCGCGCCGCCCAGATGATCCTGCCGTTGTTCCTGTTGTCCATTGTCGTCGGCGTGGTGGTCGGGCTCGGCCTTATGCTGCTGATTTTTCCGGGGATCTACGCCTTTGGCATCTTCGCGGTACTGGTCCCCGTCATCGTGATCGAGGGGCGCGGATTCGAGGCTCTGATACGCTGCATCGAGATGAGCCGCGGGCGTCGCTGGCGGATCGCGTTTAGCTTCACCGGCACGATCGTGCTGCTGTTCGCGGCGATGATGGTATCGGGTGCCGTTATCGGCGTGGTCGGAAGCAGCATCGGCGCATTGCTGGCGATCAACACGGTGGTATCCTCACTGGTGCTGGCCTTCTTTGCCATCTTCACGACGGAGATCTACGGACAACTGGTCGCTGACGAAGCCTAGAGCCGCCGCGTGCTGTCGCAGATATTGCGCAGGTCCGACCATTGCTGCGGGGTTAGCACGGGGCGGATCGGACCTGTATTCCCATGATCGCGCGCCTGTTGCGCGCGCAAGTCCAGATCGGGATGGGTGGCAAAATGCTCCATGATGGCGCTCGGCTCACCTGCTTGCTGGCCGATCTTCTCGAAAAACCCGGCGAAGGCTGAAACATCGACATTCGCCCCGTCCAGCAGGTCGAAGGCGAAACGATCTGCCGCCGTCTCCGCCCCGCGCGTATAGGATGCGTTGAGAAGTTGTTCCGCGGCGATCACGGCAGCGGCCCCGCCTGTCGCATCCCCCACGATCAGGCCCAGCAATCCCGCGGATCCCGCCGCCCGCAGGCTGAGCCGTAGGCCGTCGCGATGTGCGACGTGCCCGATCTCATGCGCCAGAACGCCGGCGACTTCCTCCACCGTGTCGGATTGCTGGATCAGGTCGTTGAAGAAGATGATGCGTCCGCCGGGCAGCGTAATGGCGTTGACCATGTTCGCGTCCCAAACCTCCACCCGCAGGGGATAGGGCAGGTCCAGATTGCGGCTGATCCGCGCGACCATGCGGTCCAGCGCCTTCTGCCCCGCAGGATCGACGCAGGCCCGCGCCCGATCGTCCAGCAGCATGGGGGAGATATCGCCAAGCCGGACGCGAACCTGATCGCCCATCGCGATTTCAACCTGCGGGTCGATCAGTACGGTCAACCTCTCCGCCAGACGCGGCACCAGACCGAAGATCATCAGCGCCAGCGCCCCCACCGCGGCCCCCGCCCACAGCGCCACGCGCCCGGCGCCGCGCCGCCGGGCCGGGCCGCGCGTCAGGCCGCGCACCTGACGGCGCAGGTCACGCAACAGGGCCGCGTCGCTGCATTCGACACGGGCCGCTTCCTTCATCCGGGCCAGCGTAAACATGCCGTCCTTGACCCCGCCGGGCAGCGCACGCAAATCCGCGAACGGCCATGCGACGATCACACGCCCCGTATCGGAATCGCTGATCGCCAGCGTGGAGGTGCCCAGCGTCAGATCCACCGGCCGACCGCGCGCCGCGTGTCCGTCGAAATACCGCCCCTTGGCCATCATCAGAATGCGCCTCCTACATCCAGCGCGTCGGCGAAGCCTTCGGCCTCCACGAAATCGTCCTGCTCGCGCTGACGCACGGTGTCGATTTCGTCCGCGTTGTGGATCGTCAGGGTCGTGACATAGTGCGCCAGCAACGGCTGCGTGATGAAGACCGCGTTCAAAGCTGACCACATGAGGAACAGGGCCAGATAGCCCAGCATCACCACCCAGAACGTCACGAAGGACAGCAAATCGGCCAGACCGTCGAGATCTGTCGGCACCTTCAACACTTCGCCCGTCACGACGGCGGCACCGCTCATCAAGGTTGTCGTCACAAGGAATACGATGACCCCGATCAGCAGATATCCCAGCAGATAGATCGCGATCACGCTGCCGGTGCGCGCGCGGGACGTGAACGACATGCCCGCAGCGCTTTTCGTATCGGTCAGGATCCTGAAGGACGAAACGGTGTAGTGGATCCACGCAATCGGCGCGGCGAGCAGGGCCAGCAAGCTCAACCCGGCCAGAACCCCATTGTCCAGCGCCACGAAAACCGCCGCGGCCACAAAGGGAAGGATCAGGGTCGCAATCACCGCCCACCAGGGCCGCATCAGCATCTGCCAGCGCCCGCCCTGCAACAGTCGCACATCGCCGTAGCAGGTGCGGTTGGCCTTGTACCGCTCCAGATACCAATGCATCCGTGGATACAGCACGCCCAGCGTCACCGCCGTCAGCAACAGATGCCCCAGCGCCCGCCAGACATAACCCAGCGCATCCCGATCCATCGCGAAGCGGATACCGCGAAGTTGCGTACGCGACAGCACATATCGACGAGAGCGGTATTGCGCGTAGTAGATCAACGGCACCACCGGCAGGGAGGTGAACAGCCCGACCAGTTCGGACCCCCCTGACAGTTGCAGACCCAGAAAGAAGAAACCGATCTGGAACAGCCCCAGATAGACCGTCAGAAAGACCACCGCGATCAGAAAGCCCAGCAGCTTTTCCAGCCCCGTACCGGTATATTCCAGCGGGCTGCCGCCCACCCGAATTCCGTTCCAGAAATGCTGGCGCATTTTCGTGCGCTGCCAGAACCGATAGATCCCCAGCGTCAGAAGGCTGTAGATCGTCGTGCGCACCATCAGCCAGAACAGCGCAGCGCCGCTGCCGTGATAGCTCGGCGCTGAATCGGTCGGGGCGCGGGCGGCTGCAATCGTCATGTGGGCCTCGTTTCGGCTCAGAACATGTTGTTGCGGGGGAACCCGCGCGGGGCCATGCGGCCCGCGCCCGCACGTTTGCCGATCCAGTCCGTCAGATCGGATTGCGTGCGGGTGCGCCCGCCGCTTTCCTTCCATTGCAGCCCGTCGGACAGGGTGAAGGTGATCGCGTCGGACAGACCGCCATCTTTGTACTTTTGCAGTCTGACGCCCTTGCCCCGCACCATTTCGGGCAATTCGTCCAGACCGAAGACCAGAACCTTGCGGTTTTCGCCCACGACGGCGACGTGATCGCCCTGGATCGGCTTGCACACGATCGCCTTCGCATCGCGCACGTTCAGCACCTGCTTGCCGGACCGGGTTTGCGCGATCACCTCAGCCTCGGGCACGATGAAGCCATCCCCGGCGGAGGACGCGACCAGCAGCTTGCGCGCGGGGTCGTGTTTGAACAGGGCCAGCGCCTCCGCCTCGTTCGGCAGATCGACCATCAGGCGCACGGGTTCGCCCATGCCGCGCCCGCCGGGCAGGCTGGCGGCGGACAGGGTGTAGAACCGCCCGTTTGTCCCGAACATCACCAGCCGGTCCGTGGTTTCCGCGTGGAAGATGAAGCGCGGGCCGTCGCCATCCTTGAACTTCAGCTCGGAATCGAGGGCGATATGCCCCTTCATCGCCCTGATCCAACCCATTTCGGAGCAGACGACGGTGATCGGCTCACGGTCTATCATCGCCTCCAGCGGGATATCCGCGACGACGGGCGCATCCGCAAAGCCGGTGCGACGTGCGCCAGTGGGATAGTCGGCCCCATCGGCCCGCTTCATATCGGCGAGGCTTTCGGCGGCGGTCAGGCCCTTGTACTTCGCCGGCGCGCCGAAGGTCTTGCGCGTGTCGCGAAGCTGGTCGGAGATCCGGCCCCATTGCAGATCGTCCGAGGCCAGCATCTCCTCCAGCTCCGCACGCTCCGCGATCAGGGCATCGCGTTCCTTGCGCAGCTCCATCTCCTCCAGTTTGCGCAAGGACCGCAGGCGCATGTTGAGGATCGCCTCGGCCTGCACGTCGGTCAGCTCGAACTCCGCCATCATCACGGGTTTCGGCTCATCCTCGGTGCGGATGATCTCGATCACCCGATCCAGGTTGAGATAGGCGGTGATGTAGCCTCCGAGCACTTCGAGCCGGTGGGCGATCTTCTCCAACCGGTGGCGAGAGCGACGCAGCAACACGTCACGCTGATGGTCGAGAAAGGCGCGCAGCACCTCACGCAGATTGCAGACCTGCGGCGTGCGCCCGTCGATCAGCACGTTCATGTTGAGCGAGAAGCGCGTTTCCAAATCCGACTGGCGAAACAGCGCCTCCATCAAGGTTGACGGCTCCACCGTTTTCGCGCGCGGTTCCAGAACGATGCGGATATCCTCGGCGCTCTCATCCCGGATATCGGCGAGGATCGGTAGTTTCTTGGAGTTTATCAGGTCCGCGATCCGCTCGATCAGCTTGGATTTCTGTACCTGATAGGGGATTTCGGTGACGACGATCTGCCACTGGCCACGGCCCAACTCCTCCACATCCCAGACGGCGCGCAGGCGAAAGGCACCGCGCCCGGTGGCGTAGGCGTCGCGGATGGCGGCGGGGGCCTCGACGATGGTGCCGCCAGTGGGGAAATCGGGACCGGGGATGAACTCCACCAGCTTCTCGATGCCCGCGTTCGGCGTCTTGATGAGGTAGAGCGCGGCGTCGATCACCTCGCTTACATTGTGCGGCGGAATGTTGGTCGCCATGCCCACGGCAATGCCGGTGGACCCGTTCGCCAGCAGGTTGGGAAAGGCGGCGGGCAGCACCTCCGGCTCGCTCTCGGAACCGTCGTAATTGGGGCGGAAATCGACGGCGTTCTCGGCCAGGCCGTGCATCATCGCGACGGCGGCGGCGGTCATGCGGGCCTCGGTGTATCGCTGGGCGGCGGGGTTGTCGCCGTCCACGTTGCCGAAGTTCCCCTGCCCGTCCACCATCGGATAGCGGACATTGAAATCCTGCGCCAACCGCGCGAGAGCGTCGTAAATCGACTGATCGCCATGCGGGTGATAGTTGCCCATCACCTCACCCACGATCTTGGCGCATTTACGAAACGCGCCGTTCGGGTCCAGCCGCAAGCCGCGCATCGCATAGAGGATACGACGGTGAACGGGCTTCAGCCCGTCGCGCGCGTCGGGCAGTGCGCGGTGCATGATCGTGCTCAGCGCATATTGCAGGTAACGGTCCCCGATCGCCCGGGCGAGCGGTTCCGAAGTGATATGCCCGCCGTTCGCATCCGCCGGGCCGTCTGTCATGTCGTCGATATCTGCCATGCACAAGGTCTATGGCGGCGCTACAGGACGGTAAAGTGCCAAACGCCACGCCTCACGTGATCGCGCCCGCCAAATACCTGCCCGCGACGCGATGGCCCCTTTGCATGTGCGCCCGGGAAAGCTAACTGATGGGGCATGGTACAGGGACCCTTACTCTACGTGATCGGCATTGCCTGCTTGGCGGTACTTGTCGTCCTTCTCATCGGCGTCGGCGGCTTTGCCAAGGGCGGCGATTTTAACAAGAAATATGCCAACAAGATCATGCGCCTGCGGATCTTGTTGCAGTTCGTCGCCGTTGTCATCATCGTGATCGGCGTCTGGATCGCACGCGGAGGAAGCTGATGGTCGTTCTCAACAAGATCTACACCCGCACCGGCGATGCCGGCGAAACCGCCCTGGGCAACGGAACGCGGGTCGCAAAACATTCGCACCGGGTCAACGCCTATGGAACGGTGGATGAGGTCAACGCCACCGTCGGTCTGGCCCGGCAGGTCGCGCAGGGCGACATGGATACCATGCTGTCCGCGATCCAGAACGACCTGTTCGATCTGGGCGCGGACCTGTGCACCCCCGATATGGAGCAGGACGCCGAGCGGGAATACCCCCCCCTGCGCATGGTCGCCGCCCAGGTGGACCGGTTGGAGCGGGAGATCGACGCTATGAACGCCCGCCTGGACCCGCTGCGCAGTTTCATCCTGCCCGGCGGGTCGGCGCTGGCAGCCCAGATGCATATGTGCCGCACCGTGGCCCGGCGCGCGGAACGTCTGGTCGTGGAACTGGCCGCGGCGGAGGCGGTCAATCCAGCGGCGGTGAAATATCTCAACAGGTTGAGCGACTGGTTCTTCGTCGCAGGCCGGATCGCCAACGATGACGGGCGCGACGACGTTTTGTGGGTGCCGGGGGCAAACCGCTGACGTGACGTTGAATTTGACCTATGCGCGATCCAACACGAGATCCTGAGGACGGGCGCGACATATTCGTGCGCGTTTGCATATGAAAACATCGCATTTGCCATGGTCGCGCGGGAAAGCCCCCGTTAAACAGGGCAGCGAAAGAGTCGCCGGGCAATCCGGCCTTAGCAGTGGAGAGACGCAATGAAGGTCCTGGTACCGGTCAAGCGCGTGATCGACTATAACGTTAAAGTCCGTGTGAAGGCGGATGGCAGCGGCGTCGATCTCGCCAATGTAAAGATGTCGATGAACCCGTTCGACGAAATTGCCGTCGAAGAGGCGATCCGCCTGCGTGAAAAGGGTACGGTCGAGGAAGTCGTCGTCGTTTCCATCGGTGTGAAGCAGTCGCAGGAAACGTTGCGCACCGCGCTGGCCATGGGCGCGGATCGCGCGATCCTGATCAACGCCTCCGACGATGTTCACAACGATATCGAACCGCTCGCCGTCGCCAAACTGCTCGCCGCAGTGGTGAAGGAGGAAGAGCCTGATCTGGTCATCGCCGGCAAGCAGGCAATCGACAATGACATGAACGCCACCGGTCAGATGCTGTCGGCGCTGCTGGGCTGGTCGCAGGCGACCTTCGCGTCCGAATTGGCGATCGAGGGCGACAGCGCCGTCGTCACGCGGGAGGTCGATGGCGGTCTTCAGACCATCAAGGTCAAGATGCCCACAATTGTCACCGTCGATCTGCGCCTGAACGAGCCGCGCTACGCCTCGCTGCCCAACATCATGAAGGCCAAGAAAAAGCCGTTGGAGGAAAAGACTCCCGCCGATTACGGCGTGGATGTCACCGCCCGATTGAGCGTCGTCAAGACCACCGAACCGCCCGAGCGGTCCGCAGGTGTCATGGTCGAATCCGTCGAGGAACTGATCGGAAAACTGAAAAACGAAGCGGGAGTCATCTGATATGGCCGTTCTTCTTCTTGCAGAAGTCAATTCTGGCGAACTGTCCATGGACGCCACCGCGAAGGCTGTCACGGCCGCGAAATCGCTGGGCGATGTGACGGTTCTGTGCGCGGGCGCCTCTGCCGCCGCCGCGGGTGAAAGCGCCGCGACCATCGACGGTGTTGCCAAAGTGCTGGTCGCGGAGGACGCATCGCTGGGTCACCGCCTGGCCGAGGCGACGGCGGATCTGATCGTGTCGCTGGCCGGGGATTATTCCCACATCGTCGCCCCCGCGACAACGGATGCGAAAAACATCATGCCGCGCGTCGCGGCCCTGCTGGACGTCATGGTGATCTCCGACGTGTCGGGCGTCGTCGATGCCGATACGTTCGAGCGTCCGATCTACGCGGGCAATGCCATCCAGACTGTGAAGTCTTCCGACGCGACCAAGGTCGTGACGATCCGCACCTCGACCTTCGATGCGGCGGGCGCCGGTGGCTCCGCCCCTGTCGAGACGGTCGACGCACCGGCAGCATCCGGGCTATCCGAATGGGTCGAGGACAAGATCGCCGAGAGCGATCGTCCCGATCTGACCTCGGCCAAGATCGTCGTCTCCGGCGGACGCGGCGTGGGGTCGGAGGAAAACTTCGCCATCGTCGAGAAGCTGGCGGACAAGCTGGGCGCGGCTGTAGGTGCCTCGCGCGCGGCGGTCGATTCGGGCTACGCCCCCAATGACTGGCAGGTCGGCCAGACCGGCAAGGTCGTGGCGCCGGACCTCTACATCGCGATCGGCATCTCGGGTGCGATCCAGCATCTGGCCGGGATGAAGGATTCCAAGATCATCGTCGCGATCAACAAGGATGAGGAAGCACCGATCTTCCAGGTTGCGGATTATGGCCTGGTCGCAGACCTGTTCGACGCCGTGCCTGAGTTGGAGAAGGCTCTCTCCTGATCCGGTAGAACCATCAGACGGAACGGGGCGCCAACTGGCGCCCCTTTTCATTTATAGTCAGGTTTTTATAGTCAAGTTCACGGAATGGCGACCGCCCCGCAGTTCAGGCAAGTGCGGATCAGTCTATCCGACGCACGACCACGTGGTTGCCGGTGTCGCGGCTCAACTCGAACGCGCCGGTCTTCTGCACCAGTTTGGACAGGCTGGGGCACCCATAGGTCCGCGCATCGAAATCCGGGCGGGCATTGCTGATGCGCTGTCCCAAAACGCCGAGCGACACCCAGTCATCCTCACCCTCAAGCTCCGCCATCGCGGATCGGATGATCGGCACGGCGGCGGAGGGTGCCTGCGTCTTACGCCGTTCAGGCGTGCCCGCGTCGGCCGCGCCATTCATCAGGTTTTCGTTATAGATGAACCGGGTGCAGGCCGCGCGGAACGCTTCGGGAGTCTTCTGCTCGCCAAAGCCGTAGACGACTGCGCCCTCCTCCTTGATCCGTTGCGCAAGACGGGTGAAATCACTGTCGGAGGAGATCAGGCAGAACCCGTCCACATTGCCCTTGTGCAGCAGGTCCATCGCATCGATCACCATCGTGATGTCAGAGGCGTTTTTCCCCTTCACATATGCCGGCTGATGCGTCGGGATCAGCGCGTGGGTGGCAAGCTTCTTCTCCCACCCCTGCATTTCGGATCGGGTATAATCACCGTAGATACGGCGCACATTCGCCTCCCCCAAGCGTGCGATTTCATCGAACAGCGCCTGTGCGACATTGTGATTCGTGTTGTCCGCGTCAATCAGAACCGCGAGTTTGAGGGAGTCAGCCATGATTACACCAGTATGGGTCAGGTTCGAAACAGGTAGCCCGTAAACCCGACTGAGCAACTTACATCAAGGACAATCCGAGCAATCGGGACAATGGATCGGACAGCAGCTGCGCTGCCTCGTAATGCATGACATGCGAGGGGCAGCGGCGCGCAACGCGGGGTGGTTTCAAACCCGGAATACGGGGCCCATCCGCCGCCTCCGCCGAGGCTACATATTCGACATATATGTCCGCATAGGGGCGCAGTTCGTCGATCATCGCGCGATCCACGAAGGGAGGTGCCATTTCACGGGCAATGGACGGCTGCATCCTATTTGGATCGTCGGGAGAGGAATCCGAGAACCAGAACAGAATCTTCGGCGTTTCGATATCCATCATTAGTTCGCGCATCCGTGCCAGCCAGGCCTGTCGCATTTCCAGTTCGACGACGGCGAACCGGTCCTTGCTGACCTTGTGCAGGGCGATCAGCATGTTGTGCACGAACCGGAACTGCGAAAACTCCACCTCGGGATACAGGGCCTGCAACATGGGGCTGACCGTCCGCAACCGCAGGTTCCGCCGCGTATAGACGGAATACAGCCGGTTGGACACGACATGCGCGCCCATGACCGCGATCACACAGGCACGGGCATTCGAGCAGGCTTCGAGCAGGACAGGATCCTTGAGAAAGAAGCTAGCCCCAGCCCCCGGCGTTCCCCAATTTGCACAGACATGGCCGAAATGATCCTCAAGCTGGACCGGCCACGGCTCCTGCGCGAACCGTCCATATGTCTCCGAGCCGCCGATACAGGCGATATAGGGTTTCTTGAGGTTGGGTTTCGGTCCGCGAAACACCTGCCGCGAGCGCCCCCAGCGATATTCCCGATAATTCAGACCCGTCGCCAGCACCGATTGAAAATTCATCATCCACTCCCGCACAATCCAATGATTTGCGTAAGGCAAAAATATTAACGGACCCTCAACATCTTGCGGACAATGCTTCGGAACGCCTATTGTCGCGGTGCAACATGTGAGGGGCTTGCCGATGGATATCAAAACAGTTGGCGTCGTGGGCGCCGGGCAAATGGGCAACGGAATCGCCCATGTCTTCGTCCTCGCCGGGTTCGACGTGACGATGACGGATATCTCGCCAGAGGCCCTCACCGCATCCGTGGACAAGATCGCCGCGAACCTGGATCGGCAGGTCACGCGGGAGAAGATGACCCAAGCCGAACGGGACGCGGCCATGTCGCGAATCACGACGACCGGCACCCTGACCGATCTGGCGAAGCTGGACCTCGTCATTGAGGCCGCGACCGAGAAGGAAGCCGTCAAGCACGCCATTTTTGCCGAATTGCTGCCGCATCTGGGCGAACAGACGATACTGACCTCCAACACGTCCTCGATTTCCATCACGCGCCTTGCGTCCCAGACCGACCGGCCGGAACGGTTCATGGGCTTCCACTTCATGAACCCGGTTCCGGTGATGCAACTGGTGGAGCTGATCCGCGGCATCGCCACGGACAATGCAACCTACAGGTCGCTCGAAGCGGTGGTGGAAAAGCTGGGCAAGACCTCCGCCAGCGCCGAGGATTTTCCCGCCTTCATCGTCAATCGCATTCTGATGCCGATGATCAACGAAGCGATCTATACGCTATATGAGGGCGTCGGCTCCGTTCAGAGCATCGACACCTCGCTGAAGCTGGGCGCAAACCATCCGATGGGGCCGCTGGAATTGGCCGATTTCATTGGTCTGGATACCTGTCTGGCCATCATGAACGTCCTGCATGACGGGCTGGCCGACACGAAATATCGCCCCTGCCCCTTGCTGACGAAATATGTCGAGGCGGGCTGGCTGGGTCGCAAGACCGATCGCGGATTCTACGATTATCGGGGCGAAACGCCGGTTCCAACACGTTGAACCCGGGGGGATTTGATCGCTTTTTCGGAACAACGCGGTAACGCGCCCGTGACTGTTCTTGATGCCGATACAATCTGTTTGTCGCAATCGTGGGTGACAAGCACGCCCTGTCGCGCCCATTGTAGGAAAACTCAACTGGAAACGAGAGGATTTTCCAATGTTCCTGCGCCGCGTATCCCTTGCCACTGCCCTGACCCTGGCCCCGCTTGCGGCGTTCGCCCAGTGGCAGGCCGATCCCTCGCATACCTCCGTCACGTTCGAGGTCGACCATCTGGGCTTCTCCGTTCTGCACGGACGGTTCCAGAACATCGACCCCGTCGTTTCGTTCGACCCCGAGGATATCGAAGCGACGGAAATTTCCGTCACCATCGACGCCAGTTCCGTCTACTCCGGTTGGGAGAGTCGTGACGAGCACCTCACGCAGGGGGATTTTCTGAACGCTGAGGAATTTCCTGAAATCACCTTCGTGTCCACCTCCGTTGCGCAAACGGGTGAGGACACCGCCGACATCACCGGCGATCTGACGATGCTGGGGCAGACGCGGGAAGTGGTCTTTGCCGCCACGCTCAACCAGATCGGCCCGTTCCCGTTCAATCCCGAAGTGCAGGTCGCGGGCTTCACCGCGACAGGCAGCGTGGATCGCACGGAATTCGGAATGGACTTTGGCGCTCCGGTTATCCCGGCCGTCATTCCGGTTACGGTCAATCTGGAAATGATCAAGCAGTAAAAACGCTGCCCGGGGCGGCAATGGCCCGCCCCGGCCACATCTGGAACACATCATGCCGTTTCTGAATTCCGAACGAAGCTGGGGCATTCCCACGCGTCTGATACACTGGATTACCGCTGGCATCGTGTTGTGGATGCTGGGGCTGGGCGTCTACATGACGAACTTCGTGCCCGATCCGCTGGACCAGTTCGCGCTGACACAAGTTCACAAGAGCTGGGGGTTTGTGGTTTTCGTTCTGGCCGTGATCCGGGTGGTATGGATGAGCTTTTCGCGCAAGCGGCCCGGCCTGCCTGCCGATACGCCCAGATTGCAGGCGCGAGTGGCCAAGGCGTCGCATCTGATCCTGTACGTCATGCTGTTCCTGATGCCGTTGAGCGGTTGGGCCATGTCGGCTGCCGCGCCGTTGCAGGATCTGCTGAATATCGACAACATGGTTTTCGACTGGTTCGCAATGCCGGACCCCTGGGTTCCCGGCGTCTCGTGGGTCGAGAATCTGGCGCGAGGCATTCATTTCTGGTCGAGCATCGTGCTGAGTGTGACGCTGTTCGCGCATGTCGGCGGCGCTATATTGCACGGCTTTGTCATTCGGGACGATGTCCTGCGGCGCATGACCTTCGGTCGGGACAGGCCGGGGCTGGATTAACCGCGGCCTGAGAGGTTCCGGCGGAGGCGTAGCCTTGCCGAAAACTAGTCAGGCTCACCAAACTTGCTGAGGACCAGTGCCTTCAGATCCTCGGCCAGCAGTGCGGATTCGGGGCCGTGGGTCACCACCTCGATCCGGGTTCCCTGCGCCCCCTCCAGCATCAGCAGACCCATGATCGAGTCGCCGGAAACGGTTTCACCGTTGCGCGTGACCGAAGCGGTCGCGTCGCGGGCCTCGACACATTCGACGAAGCGGGCGGAGGCGCGGGCGTGCAGCCCTTTGCGGTTGGTTATATCAAGTGTGAATTTCATAGGCTCAGCAGGCAACGACAGAGGAAGGGGCGGGCGCGTGCCGGGCATCCAGATAACGGTGCCCCGCATCGACCGCCGCGTTGATCGCATCGGTCCGTGGCAGGTGCCGCGACTTCGCCAGTTGCACCAGCATCGGCATATTGGCGCCGTATAGCATATCCATCCCGTGGCGCATGGACGCCTTCATCGCGAGGTTCGAGGGGGTGGAGCCGAACAGGTCCGTCACCAGGATCACGCCCTGCCCCTGATTGACCTCATCCGACGCGGTCGCGATCTGATCCTGCCGGGTTTCCAGCTTGTCATCCGGGCCGACGGAAATGGCGCGCACGCCCTTCAACGGCCCGACGACATGTTCAAGCGCAGCGAGATATTCCTGAGCGAGCCCACCATGGGCCACAATGACGATACCGATCAAACCCGGTTTCACCCTCCTTTGCCCGAAGCGGCGCCCGTTGCTTCGGATGCCGTTTTCCGGTCGAGTTCCCTGTGACGAATAGACACGCGTGTTTCCGCCTGCGCAAGACGTTTCCCGATCGCCTCAGCCATATAGACGGAGCGGTGTTGCCCCCCGGTACACCCGAATCCCAGACTGAAATATGCCTTGCCCTCATCACGATAGGCGGGAATCAGCAGGTCGAGCAAGGCACAGACCTGATCGTGGAACGCATCGTGGCGCGGGTCGGACTGAACATAGCGGGCTACCGCCTCATCCAATCCAGTCAGGGCGCGCAGCTCGGGCTGCCAATGGGGATTTTGCAGGAACCGACAGTCCAGCACCATGTCCAGACCGCGCGGGATGCCGCGTTTGTAGGAAAACGACTGGACGCTTACGGACAGGCCGGTGCGCCCTTCGGGGCCGAACCACGTGGCGATCTCCGCCTTCAGATCGTGCGGCGACAGGTCGGTGGTGTCGATGACGATATCGGCGCGATCCTTTAGACCGCTGAGCATGTCCACCTCACGCGCGACGGCGGTGGCGGCGGCCTCATCGTCGAGCGGATGGCGGCGGCGGGTTTCGGAAAACCGGCGTGACAGAACCTCTTGCGTGCAGTCGAGATATAGCAGCTTGCCCGCGACGCTCGGCTCCTCCTGCATCCAGGACACGATGTCGAGCAGATTGCCGGCGGAAAAGCCGCGCGTGCGGACATCCACACCGATGGCGAGCGGTCCTCGGGCCTCACCGGTGGCGACCTGTTCGATCAGGGACAGGGGCAGATTGTCGATCACTTCGAAACGCAAATCCTCCAGCGCCCGGATCGCCGTCGTGCGCCCCGCACCGGATGGACCGGTCACGAGCACCATCGGCGTTCTATCGTGAATCCCCTTTGTCATGTTCGCGTCCGCCCTCGTCGATCAATTCGATTTCGTCACGTAGCCATAGTTCGATCACACTGCAAAGTTGCAAGACCGACCTGCCAGCGATCCGACGCAATGTGATGCCGCGATGATGCCAGGTCAGAGGATCTGGCTGCCGCCCGTCCGGTGTCGCGTCCAGATCCACCACCAGCGATAGCGCCGCGTATGGACGCGGTATCACACGTCCGATGCCGATGCCACGCAACTCAACCAGCCCCCGCAACGTATCGGGGGCGGAGGCGATCAGTTGACCGTCGCGCGGTTCGATCCTGACCCTGTCATCCGCCACCAGCCGCGCCCCGCGCGCCATCAGGTCCAGCGCGAGGGTGCTCTTGCCCGACCCTGCGGCCCCGACGATCAGGACCGCGCGGTGCGGCCCTGCTATAACAGTTCCGTGTACGGTCACAACGGCAGTTCCACGGTAAATTGCGCCCCCGTAACCTTACCTGCCGCATCGGTCAGGTTCCGGGCGAAGATATGCCCGTTATGCGCCTCGACGATCTGTTTCGAGATCGCGAGGCCGAGGCCCGAATGAGTGCCGAATGTCTGCCCCGGCCGTTCGGAATAGAAACGGCTGAAGACATCCGTCAAATTGTCGGCGGGAATGCCCGGCCCCGTGTCCGACACGGTGACGATGGCCTGCCCGTCCGCGATCGAAACCCGTACCGTCACGCGCCCCCCCGGCGGTGTGAAGCTGACCGCGTTGGTAATCAGGTTGACCACGACCTGCGCCAGCCGCCCCTCCAGCCCCTGCACGATAACGGCTGGCTCCGGTGTTTCGGCGCTCAGGACAACCTCGCGCTTGCTCGCCTCACCTTGATTGTATTCGACCAGCGCGGTTACCAGAGCGTTCAGATCGAAGGGCTCCATCTCCTCACGCACCAGTTCACTGTCCAGCCGCGACGCGTTGGAGATATCGGTGACCAGCCGGTCCAGCCGCTGCACGTCACTGGCGATCACGTCCAGCAGGCGTTTGCGCTGCTCGTCCGTCTTGGCATATTCCATCGTCTCTACCGCGGATCGCAGCGAGGTGAGGGGATTCTTGATCTCATGCGCGACGTCGGCGGCAAAAACCTCGTTTGCCTCGATCCGTTCGTACAGCGCCTGCGTCATCAGGATCAACGCACGGCTGAGGTTCCCGATCTCATCGGGGCGTCCCGTCAGATCAGGGAAGTGAATACGCTCCGGCGCCATGTCACGGGTCGAGCGGCTGGCCCGCTGCGGGCTTTGGCGAATGCGGCGCAGCGGGCGGGCGATCGAATTCGCGAGGACAACTGACAGCGCAATCGAGACGGTCAGCGCCAGCAGGAACATCGTCATCATCTGTCGCCGCTCGTTGGAGACCAGTTGCGAGATATCGCCGCTGCGCGTGGACATCACCAAAGCGCCCACCGGTTGGTTCCGCGAGATCACGGGCAGCGACACCGACAGGATGTAATCACCGGCATCATCGCTGCTGACGATCTGCCGAGCCTGCCCGGACAACGCGTCCTCGACGATATCATCAAGGTCCTCGCGCGTCAGGGTCGCGCCCGATCCCTCCCTGCGCCGCAGCAATGCGGAGATACGGCCAATCACCGTATCGAACAGATAAACGGCGACCTCCCCGGCGGATGTGACCTCGCCTTCCTCCACCTGCGGCCGCGCCTGTTCCGCCGCGCTCAGACTGTCGGACAGTAAATCACCGTCCATCCCGTACAGCCGGACCCGCGAGCCAGTGACAGGGCCGACCGACTGGACCACCTCATCCGCGATGTCCATGTTCAGCACCGTGCCGTCGGCCTGAACGCCAAATTGATGGATGGTGCGGGCGATCAGCAATCCGTCGCGAACCAGGCCCTGCGCGCGTTGTTCCACCAGCGACCGCTCGAACTGGCTGAGGAACAATATCCCGATTACCAGTGTCGCCTGCGCCAACAGGTTGAAGAACACGATCTTTCGCGCGATGGGCGATGTGGAATACAGCTCGTCGGGCGTATCGTCCTGATCGCGGCCTGATTGCGACGCGGCGATGGTCAGGCCGCCTCCACGCTCCAGCCGTGGCAACGACAGCCCCCTGCGCTTGTTTCGATCCCGCACGCTAGACCTCGGTGAACCGATACCCGATTCCGTACAGGGTCTCGATCGAGGAGAAGCCGTCGTCGATGCGCTTGAACTTCTTGCGCACCCGCTTGATATGGCTGTCGATGGTGCGGTCGTCGACGTAGACCTGATCGTCATAGGCGGCGTCCATCAACTGATCGCGATTCTTCACAAAGCCCGGCCGCTGGGCCAGCGCTTCGAGAATCAGGAACTCCGTCACGGTGAGGGACACCGGGTTCCCGTCCCAGCTAACGATGTGGCGCAGCGAATCCATGGTCAGCTTGCCGCGATGCATGATCGTGTCGGCCTCTTCCTCGGTTTCCGGCTCCAACCGTGCGGCACGACGACGCAGCACGGCGCGGATACGCTCCAGCAGCAAACGTTGCGAAAATGGCTTGCGAACGTAGTCGTCGGCGCCCATGCGCAGACCCAGCACCTCGTCGATCTCCTCATCCTTGGATGTCAGAAAAATCACGGGCATATCGTTCTTCTGCCGCAACCGTCGCAGCAATTCCATCCCGTCCATGCGCGGCATCTTGATGTCGAGCACAGCCAGATCGGCCTCGCCTTGGGACAAGGCTGGCAACGCGGACGCACCGTCCGAGAAGGTCGTTACCTCGAACCCCTCCCCCTCCAGAACCATCGCGACGGAGGTCAGGATATTTTGATCGTCGTCAACCAGTGTAATCCGGTGCATGTGGTGGCCCCCAAGCCTGAGACTCTCGTTTCGGGGACTATCGTCGAACACAAACGCAGTGTCACGTATTTGCTTCATTTCGGGTTAAGCGGAACAGTCCAAAGCGGTTGCGGAATAAAGTAACAAAAAATGTGGACTGGAATTGCGCAATGTTGCCGGTTAAGGAAAAGCGTCATCGCATGATTCAGGTGCTCGCGCACTGTCGGACTGGCCCTCCGGCGGTATCATGCAGATAGAGACGCGGGGCGCGCCGCCAAGGTATTCGCGCGCCTCATACCCGCAGGAGCACAGTCCGAAATGGAGACTGGCAAGGTCAACCCGGACCAAACACTCGAACGGAACGGCATCAAAAATGTCGGCACCGTACATTACAATCTGCTCGAACCCGCGCTGATCGAAGCCGCTGTAAAGCGCGACGAGGGCACGCTGGGTGAGGGGGGGACGTTCCTCGTCTCCACCGGCAAGCACACCGGTCGGTCGCCCAAGGACAAGTTCGTCGTGGCCGAACCCTCGGTCGAGGACAGCATCTGGTGGGAGAACAACCCCCCCATGCAGCCCGACGCATTTGCACGCCTTCACGCCGACATGCTCGCCCATGTCGAGGGGGGCGAACTGTTCGTGCAGGACCTGTACGGCGGCGCGGATCCCGATCATCGCCTGAATGTGCGCGTCGTGACGGAGCTTGCCTGGCACAACCTGTTCATCCGCCACCTGCTGCGCCGGCCGGAGCTGGAGGAGCTGGAAAGCTTCGTTCCCGAATTCACGATCATCAACTGCCCGTCGTTCAAGGCGGACCCCGAGCGGCACGGATGCCGGTCCGAAACGGTGATCGCGCTCAGCTTCGAGACCAAGACGATCCTGATCGGCGGCACCTCCTACGCGGGAGAAAACAAGAAAAGCGTGTTCACGCTGCTCAACTACCTGTTGCCTGCGAAGGGCGTGATGCCGATGCACTGCTCGGCCAACCACGCACAGGGGGATTCCGACGATGTCGCGGTATTCTTCGGCCTGTCAGGCACGGGCAAGACGACGCTCAGCGCGGATCCGGGCCGTATCCTGATCGGTGACGATGAACATGGCTGGTCGGACAACGGCGTCTTCAACTTCGAGGGTGGCTGCTACGCCAAGACCATCGACCTGAACCCCGAGGCAGAGCCGGAAATCTACGGCACGACCAAGATGTTCGGCACCGTGATCGAGAACATGGTCTTCGATCCGCATACCAAGGCGCTGGATTTCAAGGATGACAGCCTGACGCCGAACATGCGCTGCGCCTATCCGCTGGACTACATCTCGAACGCATCCGACACGGCGCGGGGCGGAATGCCGCGCAATATCGTCATGCTGACCTGCGATGCGTTCGGCGTGCTGCCCCCCATCGCACGGCTGACGCCAGCGCAGGCGATGTATCACTTCCTCAGCGGATTCACCTCCAAGGTGGCCGGAACCGAGAAGGGCGTGACCGAGCCTTCGCCCACGTTCTCCACCTGCTTCGGCGCGCCGTTCATGCCACGCCGCCCCGAGGTTTATGGCGCGCTGCTGCGGGAGAAGATCGCCGAACATGGCGCGACCTGCTGGCTGGTGAACACCGGCTGGACCGGTGGAGCTTACGGCACCGGATCGCGGATGCCGATCCGCGCCACGCGCGCCTTGCTGACGGCGGCACTGACCGGCAAACTGGACGATGCGCAATACCGCCGCGACGAGAATTTCGGCTTCGAAGTGCCGGTTGCGGTCGCGGGCGTCTCCGACCTTCTGCTGGACCCGCGCCGCACCTGGGACGACAAGTCGGCCTATGATGGGCAGGCCCGCAAATTGGCGGAGATGTTCGCGCAGAACTTCGCCCAGTACGAGGCCCATGTGGACGATGAGGTGATGCAGATCGCCGTCACCGCCGCCTGAGCATCCTGAACATGACGGGCGCACCCTGACCGGTGCGCCCGTATTCTTCTGTCCTCAAATATCCCCGCCGGAGGCGCTATTCATCATAGCGCGCCAGTTCGATCAGATTGCCGTCCGGATCGTTGAAATAGATCGAGACGATCGGCCCACGCGACCCCGATTTGGTCACCGGACCTTCCACCACCTCCACACCCTGCGTCGCCAGATGCGCCAGCACGTCGGCATCGCCGGTCTCACGCACCAGGCACAGATCGCCGCTGCCGATGGCGGCATTGTTGCGTTGCTCCTGCCCCAGAACCTGCAAATTGATCTTCTGATCCCCGATTTGCAGCGCCCGCCGCCCCTGCGCGAAGGTCACGGCCTCCACCCCCAGAACGCGGGTGTAGAATGCCACGGCGTTATCTATATCGCGCACGGTCAGCACGACATGATCTATGGACAGGGCGAGCGGCATGGCGTTCTCCGACAAAGCTTGACCGGACCCTACGCTACTGGCATCCGCTGAATTATGAAAGCTGATCGCCACCCTGTCGCCGCCGCCTGCGGCCACCCGCTGACCACACAGGCCGCGCATGATGTGCTGTGCGCGGGCGGCAGCGCCGTGGATGCGTGCATCGCCGCCGCCCTTATGGCCTGCGTGGTGGAGCCTGTGCTGGCAGGTCCGATGGGCGGCGGCTTCATGATGCTGTGCCCGGCGCAAGGGACCGCGCGGGTGCTTGATGGCTTCGTCCAGACACCCCGTCGACGCATCCCGGCGGAGGTTCACAGCATCGAAGCGGATTTCGGTGATACCCGTCAGATATTCCACATCGGTCCGGGCACGATCGCGACGCCCGGCCTGATACCGATGGTGTTCGAAGCGCATGCCCGCGCGGGCCGGATGTCGATGACCGACCTTGCCCAACCGGCCGTCACTGCTGCACGCGCGGGCCATGTCGTCACGACCTTTCAGGCGGAGGTCGCGCGCATCACCCGCCCGATCCTCAGCCACATTCCAGCCACCGCGCAACGCTTCGGCATGGCGGAGCGGCCCCTGCAAGCCGGCGATCATCTGCGCACACCCGATCTGGCGGACGCGCTGGAAGTTCTGGCGATCGAGGGCGCGCGCCTGTTCACCGAAGGGGAGGTCGCGCAGGCGTTTTTGTCGTTGGACGGCATCGCACTGACCGGCGAGGATCTGCGCCGCTATGCGCCTAGATGGCGGGAACCGCTGCACATGTTGCGGCACGGCTGGGACGTGGCGCTGACGCCCTCCCCCTCCATCGGCGGAACGCAAATCGCGCTTATGCTCGATGCTATGCCGCAGGGGGTGACCCCCGCGCTGCTGCACAGGGCGCAGGTGGAATTGCTGGATCTGCGCGCGCAGTCGTCCGATCCGCTGACCTTCGATCCGGTGCTGGTGGCGCAGTTGCGGCGCACTCTGGCCGGTCATGCAGCCCGCCAGCGCGGCACGACCCATATCTCCGTCACCGATCAGGGTGGGATGGGCGCGGCGTTGACGCTATCTAACGGCACGGGTGCGGGTGTCATCGTGCCCGGCACCGGCATCATGCCCAACAACATGCTGGGTGAGGAGGACCTGCTGCCGGGCGGGCCGGAAAGCTGGGCGCCGGATGTCCGTCTTGCCTCAGCCATGTGCCCGATGTGTCTGCGCGCGCCGGACGGTTCGGTCACGATGATGGGGTCGGGCGGGTCCAGCCGCATCCGCACTGCGCTCAGCCAGACGGCTTTGCACCTGATCGCGGGTCAACCGCTGGAAGACGCGGTGATGGCCCCTCGCCTGCACCTGGACATCGCGAACGGCCCCGTGATGGCGGAGCCGGGAGACGAGTGCTGGACCGACGCCTTGCGCGATCTGCCTGCGGAGGTGGCGATCTGGCCGGAACGCTCGATGTATTTCGGCGGCGTCCATGCGGTACGCAGCACCCGGGGTGGCGTCACGGCTGTCGCAGATCCCCGGCGCGACGGTATGGCATTGACCTAGCCCAGCAGGCCGCGCCGCAGAAGGTTCAACCCCGCCACGATCAGGACCAGCAGGGTCACCTTGCGGAAGGTTTCCTGCTCCAGCCGGTCCTGCACCAACAGGCCCACCGCCATGCCGCCGAATGCCGGCGCGATCAACATTACGGACAAGGGCAATGTCGTCGCGTTCAACACGCCGGTCGAACCGTGGACCGAGATCACGACCAGCAGCCCCAGCAGGAAGATCACGCCCTGCACGCGCACCATCTCGACCTTGGGGACTTCACGCGCCAGCAGATACAGCACGACCGGCGGCCCTGTTACCGCCGCGAGACCGCCGAATATACCTGCCAGTACGCCGGAGATCACCGCCGCGATCCGGCTCGCCCCGATCACGGGGCCGGGCCGCCATCCCGCCAGTTGCACGATCGCGAAGAACGTGACGCCAACGCCAAGGATGACAAACAAAACCTCCGTCGACAGGATGCTGACCAGCGGCGCGACCAGCCCCATCACACAGATGATCAGCAAAACGTAGAGGCGGAACGCCCAGAAGCTGCGCCACGCCGCGCGGGGCCCGTCGCGAAACGCCTGCCAGACATTGGTCAGCATCGCCGGCAGCATGACCGCCGCGACGGCCACAGGGGCCGGCAGCATCGAGCCGATGCCGCTGACCGCCAGCATGGGCAGCGCGAAACCGACCGCGCCCTTCACAAATCCCGCGAAGAACATGATCGACATCGCGATCAGAATCAAATCAAGGTCGATGCTGGTGAAAACCGGTGTGAAGAAAATCATGCGGCGGAGTTGGCATTTCCAGCACGCAAAACGCAATGCTAATAAGAGTGCGCCTTACCGCCGCACGGCGCACGATTGTTGCGAGGGCGATCTTGACCCTGCGCGCGCCGCCTCATAATGTCCGCGCAACCGCAAAATAATTGTGCGCCGCACCATCAAGAGGCCCGACTCATGAAAGACACGCCGATGACCAAGGATCGCATTATCCCCAAAGCACAGGCTGCTGTCGCCCCCCTTCAGGCCCTTCGTGCCGATGCCGTGGACGCGCTGGGGAAACTCACGGAAACAGCCAGCGTCGATTCGGTGCAATACGATGCCCACGGCGTCGCGTGGGTATCCACCTATTGCGAAGCTCTGGTCCAGCTCATCGATTGGGCATCCCGCCTGGACGCGCAGGGCGCGTTTGGTGAGATGGAGGAGCTGATCCTGACCATCGGCCTGGGCGAATACCTGTCACAACTGGGCGGCGGCATCGCGATGAGCCAGGGGGAGATGTTCCGCCTTTCCGAACTGGGATTGCACCTGCCCGAATCCCTGACCGCCCTGATGTCCGGCAACACCGATGCGGCGCGCCAGCGCCTCGCCACGCTGATGGTCGAACGGCAGGGCATCGCCAGCTTCGGTGCGACGGCTCTGGACGAAGAGTTCGAGATGATCCGCGAGCAATTCCGACGCTTCGCGGATGAGAAGGTCCTGCCCTATGCGCATCAATGGCATCTGAACGATGAACTGATCCCGATGAGTGTGATCGAGGAGATGTCCGAACTGGGCGTCTTCGGCCTGACCATTCCCGAGGAACATGGCGGTTTCGGGCTGGGCAAGACGGCGATGTGTGTCGTGTCGGAGGAGCTTTCGCGCGGCTATATCGGCGTCGGCTCTCTGGGCACCCGCTCGGAGATCGCGGCGGAGCTGATCCTGGGCGGCGGCACCGATGCGCAAAAGGCGGAGTGGCTGCCCCGGCTTGCCAGCGGTGAAACCCTGCCGACAGCTGTGTTCACCGAACCCAATACCGGCTCCGATCTGGGCGCGCTCAAGACACGGGGGATCAAGGACGGTGATGACTGGATCCTGCGCGGCAACAAGACCTGGATCACCCATGCCGGCCGCACCGACCTGATGACCGTGCTCGCCCGGACGGTGCCTGATACGAACAATTATTCCGGCCTGTCGATGTTCCTCGCCCCCAAGACACGCGGCACGGATACCGATCCGTTCCCCGACGCAACGATTGATGGGGGGGAGATCGAGGTGCTGGGCTATCGCGGAATGAAGGAATATACCCTCGCCTTGGACGATCACCGCGTCCCGGGCACCGCCCTGCTGGGTGGCAAGGAGGGGCAGGGTTTCCGCCAATTGATGCGCACCTTCGAAAGCGCGCGGATCCAGACTGCGGCGCGGGCGATCGGCGTCGCGCAATCCGCGATGGAACTCAGCCTGCAATATGCGCTGGACCGCACCGCCTTCGGCAAACCGCTGATCGATAAGCCACGTGTCTATGCCAAGCTGGCGATGATGGCGGTCGAGATCATGATCGCCCGTCAGCTCACCTATTTTTCCGCTAGGGAAAAGGACGCGGAGCGGCGCTGCGATCTGGAGGCCGGCATGGCCAAGCTGCTGGGCGCGCGCGTCGCGTGGGCGGCTGCGGATAACGGCGTGCAAATCCATGGCGGCAACGGCTTTGCGATGGAATATCCCATCAGTCGCGTGCTGTGCGATGCGCGTATCCTCAATATCTTCGAGGGAGCGGCAGAGATTCAGGCGCATGTCATCGCGCGCCGCCTGCTGGACACGCGGCAGGCGTGATGTACAAGCGACGACTTGCCCCGGCGGGGTGTGCGGGGTAGCTCTATGCGAACCCAACCAACGGATACCCCGCCTATGCTGCGCCTCGTGCCCCTGCTGCTGCTCGCCCTCGCCGCCTGTGACACCACCCCGCGTGAGGTCGTCACACCGCCTGCGCCACGCCCTGCCCCCTCCCGCGGGGCGGAGATCGCGGCGTTGGAGACCCCGGACGTCACACCCGATGTGATCCCAACCCGTATCGGTGACGTGGATTGGTCGCTCACCGTGCTCAACGACCGTCTGGTGGGCCAGGTGATGGAGGTAGACCTGTCCGGCGGCCTGATCGACGGCACCGGGCCGTGTCAGGCGATCCGGGGGAATTATTTCGGCACCGGTCCGATTTTCGTCGTCGAGACGATCATCGTACCCCGTCTGCCCGATTGCGAGCGGTCGAACCTGCAGGAGGAAATCGCCATCGCGATGATCGACGCCCGCTCCGCCGTGGTGGAGAACGGCGTGCTGGTCGTGCGCGATGCGGCGGGGGTCATCCGTCTGGAGTTTCTGCCCCTCTGACCAACTGCGCCACGATCGCACGCTCCGCCTGATCGCGTGCGTCCAGCACGGTCGTCCGGCTCAACGTCGGGGCCAGCCAGCGACGCAGGAAATGCCCGGTCAGGCGCAAGGCATCCCGCGTGTCGTCCGCCGAGGCATCGCCGCCCATCAGCAGGAACAGCGGCAGCGGCAACAGACGATCCGCCCAGTCCCCGGCACCTGCCTGCGACACCGCCCGCCCCGATTTCGGAGAAACGAAGCGCAATTGCTGCGTGCCCCCCGTCACCGCGCAGGTGCTCAGGTCGAGGCCAAATCCCAGATCCGCCAGAAGCGACAACTCCCATTGCGCGTAAAGCTGCGGCCAGTCCGGCTGCCGCGCCAGCGCGTCCAGCAGATCGAGCGTCCTGTCATGCAATTCCTCGATCGGCTGACGTTCGGGCAGGCAGGAGGTCAGCAGACCCGCCACGGATTGCAAGGTCGCCAGCGCCGCTCGGTCGGCCATGATCGGAACCGCGCGCGACCGCACGGGCTCGGCCACGAACGATCCGATATGATCCTCGATCCGGGCGCGCCATGTCAGGTCCAGTTGTGCCCCGATCTGCAACAAGGGCGCCTGCCTGCGTGATGCCCCGCCGCGCACGACGCCTGCGTGCAGGCCATGGTCGCGGGTCAAAACTTCGATGATGGCGTTCGCCTCACCGTGCCGGCGCACAGACAGCAGGATGCCCTGTTCGCGCCATTCGATCATTCGGCGGGCGGCCTCACCGCAGGCCCTCCTGATCCAGCAGGTGGCGCCCGGCGCGATCCTCAACCTCCACGATCCACAGATCGGGATCGGCGGCGCGCTGGCGCGCCAGTTCCGCCTCCACCACCGCATCGTCACCGGCGACCAGTTCTGTCCAAACCCGCCGGTAATCCGTGTCGTAGGAGCGGTGGAACGCCTGCGCGGCCCCGTCCAGCGTGTTCAGCTTCACGATCACGGCACCGGCGGTAGGATCGCCCTTTGCCGTCACGAATACCGGAATGTCGTTCAGACGCAGCCGCGCCAGATAGGCGTGGACCCAGAAATCGGAGGTGAGGCGCGGCTCAGCCGCCATCTTTGATGTCGAGCCCCATTTCGGTGAAACGCTCGGCCTCATCCAGCCAGTTCGGCCGGACCTTGATTTGCAGGAACAGGTGCACCTTGCGGCCCAGAAATTCCGTCAATTCCTCACGCGCGGCCATGCTGACCGCCTTGATCGTCTCACCCTTCGGACCCAGAGCGATGCCCTTGTGACCGTCGCGCATGACGTAGATGAGCTGGTCGATCCGCACGGACCCGTCCTTGCGCTCCTCCCAGCTTTCCGTCTCCACCGTCAATTGGTAGGGCAGTTCCTGGTGCAGGCGCAGGGTCAGTTTTTCGCGGGTGATCTCCGCCGCGATCATGCGCAGCGGCAGGTCCGCGATCTGATCCTCGGGGTACATCCACGGCCCCTCAGGCACGCGGCCCGCCAGCCAGACCTTGAGGTCATCCACGCCGTAGCCCTTCTCCGCCGAGACCATGAAGATCTGGGCGAAGTCGAACTCCTTGGACATTTCCGCCGTCAGGGCCAGCAGACGGTCGCGAGGAATGCGGTCGATCTTGTTGATGGCCAGCGCGACCTTCTGCCCCTCGACGTTGCGTTCCTTCAGTGCGGCAAGGATCGCATCGACGCCATCGGTTTTTCCACGGTGCGCCTCGATCAGCAGCACGACGATGTCCGCGTCCGCCGCACCGGACCACGCCGCCTTGACCATCGCGCGGTCCAGATTGCGGCGCGGGCGGAACAGGCCGGGCGTGTCCACCAGCACCAGTTGGCTGTCGCCCTGCATCGCGACGCCGCGAATACGCGCACGGGTTGTCTGCACCTTGTGCGTCACGATCGAGACCTTGGCCCCGACCATCGCGTTCGTCAGCGTGGACTTGCCTGCATTCGGCTCCCCTATCAGGGCAACGAAGCCTGCGCGGGTCTGTTTTTGCTCACTCATGTTTGCTCACTCATCGGGCGAAATCTCCTGAAACAGGCGGCGGGCGGCCTGCTGTTCGGCGTCGCGCTTGCTGCTCGCCTCCGCCGATGCGGTCCCACCGGATTCGAGCGTCACCTCGACCGTGAAGACCGGCTTGTGATCCGGTCCACGCCGGTTGATTATCTTGTACACGGGCAGCGCCTCACCACGCGCCTGCGCCAGTTCCTGAAGCCGGGTTTTCGCGTCGCGGGCGTCTTCCTCAGCCTCGGCGATGCGGTCCGCCCACAGGCGCAGGATGACCTCCCGCGCCTTGTCCATTCCGGCGTCGCGATAGACGGCGGCGATCACGGCCTCCATCGCGTCGCCCAGCAGGGCGGTCTTGCGCCGGCCTCCGGTCTGCGCCTCGGACCGGCCCAGGATCAGCGCCTCGCCTATGCCGATATGCGAGGCAATCGCGGCGCAGGCTTCCTTGCGCACCAGGGCGTTGAAACGCGGGGCGATCTGCCCCTCGGCGGCGGATTTGTCTTCCTTCAGCAATGCCTCCGCGATGACCAGTCCCAGAACCCGGTCGCCCAGAAATTCCAGTCGCTGGTTGTCCGGGCGCGCCCGGTTCGCGATGGAGGAATGCGTCAGCGCACGTTCCAGCAAGGCCATATCCGTGAACTGATGGCCCAGCGCCCGCATCAGGGCGGCGCGTGCTTCCTTCGCGCTCACTCCACCCACTCGAAGAACCTGTCGAGACGCCAGTTCCACGGCTTGAACAGCGAGGTGCCGGCGGCGGACAGAACCACGAGGTTCGCCTTGCCGATCAACAGATCGCGATGCACGAAGCCGACGCCACCGCCGTTGAACGCGGGCGGTCCGCTCAGCGAGGTGCGAAACTCGGAGATCTGCATCCGGTTGAAAAAGCGGCTGTCGATGGAATTGTCGCGGTTGTCGCCCATGAAGAAGTAATGCTCATCCGGCACGGTATAGACCGGCGTATTGTCAGACGAGCGGTCCGCGATGTTGAGGACCATATGCTCCACCCCGTTCGGCAGGGTCTCGACGAATTGTTCCTTCTGGCAGATCGCACCCAGCGAAACGGTGCCGTTGGCGCATTGCGGTCGGGTGGCCTGCTGATCCTCGTAGATCTCCTCGAACGTCTCCGCCGGGGCGAGGGGCAACATCTCACCGTTGATGATCAGACGGCCGCCCTGCATCTGGATCGTATCGCCGGGCAGGCCGATCAGGCGTTTGATATAGTCCGTGCCGTTCGCCGGATGCGCGAACACGACGATGTCGCCGCGCTCCGGCTCGGTGAACCAGATGCGCCCGTCAAAGGGGCACAGGCCCAGCGGGCAGGACTCGGCGGAATAGCCGTAGGCGAACTTGTTCACGAACAGAAAATCGCCGACCAGAAGCGTCGGCTTCATCGAACCCGAGGGGATATAAAACGGCTGAAAGAACAGCGTGCGGATCAATCCGGCCAGAAGCAGGGCGTAGACGACGGTCTTGAGCGTGTCGAGCACGCCGCCCTCGGATTTCTTGCTGGCCATGAAACGCTATCCTTACTGGTTTTGACGCTTGTGCGGTTTTTGCGCTAAGCCCCCGGAATGTCAACTGAGACTGGGCGTTCCATCGGTCGCGCCTCGATCACGACAAAGGCGCTGGCCCAGGGGTGATCGTCGGTCAGGGTCACGTGGATGAACGGCTCGAACCCCGGTGGAACCATGGTTTCCAGCCGATCCGCCGCCCAGCCGGTCACGCGCATGGTGGGCTGACCGGTGCGCAGGTTTCGCACCTCCATGTCGCGCCATGCGATGCCCATGCGCAGGCCGGTTCCCAAGGCCTTGGAGCACGCTTCCTTGGCCGCCCAACGCTTCGCATAGCTTTCCACGCGATTGGCGATCCGTTCGGATCTGGCCCGTTCGACATCGGTGTAGCAGCGGTTCAGGAACCGATCACCGAACCGCTCGATCGTGCCGGCGATCCGTTCGATATTTGCCAGATCGGTGCCAATGCCCAGGATCATAAGCGCGCCCGAACCTGGATGTGCGCGGCAGATGCACTGTCCCGCACAATTGGCGAGGGAGAGAACCGACCCGGCGCAGGCGGCACGGCACCGCTCACCGTGCGGCGTCCATCAGGCGGCGCATATGACCGATGGCCCCTTCGAGGCCCAGAAAGATCGCCTCACCGATCAGGAAATGCCCGATATTCAGCTCCCGCATTTCGGGGATCGCAGCGATGGGACCGACCGTGTCGAACGCCAGACCGTGACCGGCGTGAACCTCCAACCCTGCCGCATGTGCCTGTTCGGCGGCGTTGCGAATGCGGGCAAGCTCGAAGTCGCGATCCTCGAACCGGCCCTCGTTGTGGGCATCGCAATAGGCGCCTGTATGTATCTCGACCACGGCGGCGCCGACGCGGGATGCGGCCTCGATCTGCGTCGGGTCGGCGGCCACGAACAGTGAGACGCGGCTATGTTCGGCCAGCGGAGCGATAAAGGCGGCCAGACGCTCGGTATCGCCCGCGACCTCCAGCCCGCCCTCGGTCGTGCGTTCCTCACGCCGCTCAGGCACTAGGCAAATTGCGTGCGGCTTGTGACGCAGGGCGATGGCGTGCATCTCATCCGTTGCGGCCATCTCGAAGTTCAGTGGCACACTGAGTTCCGCGACAAGAGCGTCAATATCGGCGTCCCGGATATGGCGTCGATCCTCACGCAGGTGCGCGGTGATACCGTCGGCCCCGGCCCGCTCGGCCAGCTTCGCGGCGCGAAGCGGATCGGGAACGTAGCCGCCCCGGGCATTGCGCACAGTGGCCACGTGGTCGATGTTGATTCCCAGTCTGAGGCGGTCGTCCTGCATGATCGCTCCTTACGATAATCTGATGTCAGTCGGTCTGCTGGTTGACGTTTGCAATACGCTGTTTCGCCGCGGTGCGTGCGGCGATCCGTTTCAGCTTCTTCTCACGCCGGCGGGTCTGATAGGCCCGCACCAGCGGTCGGCTGAGGTAATAGGCCAGCACACCGCCGATCAATCCCGGTATGATCCCGCCGATCAGGTAGGGCAGGAAAAGATCGTAGAAAAACGCGGCCAGCCTGTCCCAGGAGGACGGCCCGTAACCGAAGAAGCTCTTGGTCGTCAGCCAGACCCCCTCCGCCGCATTTGCGAAGGATCGGGCGATGACGCCGAAATCACTGGTCCCCCCCGCCCCGGTCAACCAGCGTCCGACCTCCAGCGAGATATAGGCGATAAATGGAAACGTGATGGGATTGCCGAAAAACGTGCCGATGGCCGAGGCGAGGACATTGCCGCGCAATATCCACGCGAGCCCCATCGCAACGATGATGTGCAGCCCAAAGAACGGAGAAAACGACGTAAAGACCCCGCAGGCTATTCCCAGCGATATCTTGTGCGGACTGTCCGGCAGGCGGCGCAGCCGGTGGACGAGGTATTCGACGACCCGTCGCCAACCTGCGCGGGGCAGGATGCCCTCACGCACCCATTGCAGGATGCTCAGCGGTTTTCTGCGCTTGAACACCATGATGTCGCCTGTCCTTGGTCAGGGGTTTCGCGGATGTCGGCAAAGGGCCGTTTCAGGCGGATTGCCTGACCCCCGGGTTACGCTGACGCAGAACGTCTGTCACCGCCGAATCGGCCTTGATCGCCGTCTCGATCCGCGAAAGATGCTTTAGATCCCGCACATCGACACGGAATTCCACAACGTAGAAATCCGGTTTCGGATCCACGATGCGCACATCCGAGATATTGGCGTTATGTTCCCCCACAAGAGAGCACAAACGCCCCAGCACACCGGCATCGTTCGCCATGGTGATCGACAGGCGGGCCGAATGGGTGCCGAGGCTTTCGCCCACCCCCCATTTCAGATCGACCCAACGTTCGGGCTGTTCCTCATATTCGCCCAGACGGGGGCAGTCGATGGCGTGAACTTCCACCCCCTGCCCGCGAAACGTGATGCCCACGATCCGTTCACCCGGCAACGGTTCGCAGCACAGCGCCGCGCGTGCGGCCTGACCGGGATCCAGTCCGATGACGCCATCGGCGCGACCGCGCCCCTCGGGACCGATATCGACCAGTTCGGAATATAGCGACGCGACCACGGCATCGCCCGACAGGTCGGTCGCGCCCAGAGCACGCAGCAATTCGTCGGAGCCGCCCTGGATATTCAGCCTCTCCGCCGCGGTGTCGAGCGCCTTGTCCGTGGCCTTCTTGCCAACCTTGGCGAAGGCCACGCGGGCGAATTCCTGTCCCAGACGGATCTGGGCCTCACGCTCCTCTTCCTTTGCGTGACGGCGGATTGCGGTCTTGGCCCGGCCCGTCACCACCAGTTCGGCCCAACTGGCCTGCGGTTTCTGCCCCGGCGCGGAAATGATCGTCACCGATTGGCCGTTGCGCAGGCGGGTGAACAGCGGCACGCGGCGGTTGTCCACCTTCGCACCGACGCAGGAATTGCCCAGATTGGTGTGGATCGCATAGGCGAAATCCAGTGGAGTAGCACCGCGCGGCAGCTTGACCACCTTGCCCTTGGGGGTGAAGCAGAACACCTGATCCTGAAACATCTCCAGCTTGGCGTGCTCCAGAAACTCGGACGGATTGTCGGAGTTGGCCAACCCCTCGCTGAGGTCCTTGAGCCAGGCCAGCGGATCGGCCGCGAACGGATTCTCGAACCGCACACCGTCGCGATAGGTCCAGTGGGCGGCGACACCGCTTTCGTTGACGTCATGCATCTCACGCGTGCGGATCTGCATTTCGACACGCCGGGCGGAGCGGCCGGAGACCGTCGTGTGGATCGACCGGTAACCATTGGATTTCGGTTGCGAGATATAATCCTTGAACCGCCCCGGCACAGCATTCCAGCGGCGGTGAACCACCCCCAGCGCGCGATAGCAGTCTTCCTCGCTCTGCACGATGATCCGAAATCCGAAGATGTCGGAGAGGCGGTAGAAATCGCCCTCCGGGTCGTTCTTGTCGTTGAGCTTGCGCCAGATCGAGAAGGGGCGTTTTTCACGCCCCGTGACCTGGGCGGGGATGCCGGCCTGCGCCAGCGCTTTCTCGATATCGTCGGTGATCTTGGGAATGATCTCACCGGTTTCGTATTTCAGCGTGATGAAACGGCGAATGACCGAGGATCGCGCCTCGGGCTGAAGCACGCGGAAGCTGAGATCCTCCAGCTCCTCACGCATGGACTGCATCCCCATGCGCCCGGCGAGCGGCGCGTAGATGTCCATCGTCTCCTGCGCCTTTTGCTTCTGCTTTGCCGGACGCATGTGGCGGATGGTGCGCATGTTGTGCAGGCGGTCGGCCAGCTTGACCAACAGAACCCGCAGGTCCTTCGCCACGGCCATCAGCAGCTTGTGGAAGTTCTCCGCCTGCTTCGTTTCGGCGGAGGAAAGCTCCAGCTTGGTCAGCTTGGTCACGCCATTGACCAGATCGGCGATTTCCTGCCCGAACAGGCGCGTCACCTCCTGATGGGTGGAGCCTGTATCCTCAACCGTGTCGTGCAGCAGGGCCGTAACGATGGTGGCATCGTCGAGTTGCTGGTTCACCAGCATTTCCGCCACGGCAAGGGGATGCGTGAAATACGCCTCGCCCGAGCGGCGGCGCTGATCGGAATGGGCCTTTTGCGCATAGGCATAGGCGGCCTCGATCAGGGCGGAATTGGAGTTCGGGTTGTATTCACGTGCCCGCGCGGCGAGGTCCGCCGCAGCAGGCTGGAAGAGAGAGCGGCTTTCGGTGCTGCCGTCAGCCATGATGCCCTCTCATCGCGATCATTTCTCGCCTTGCGCTTCCATCAGGGCGCGCAGCAGCGATTCCTCGGACATGTCGTCCTCGGTGGGCTTGTCGCCGCCATCGCCCATCAGCAGGGCCATTTGATCTTCCTCGGGCTCGTCCACCTCGATCTGGCGCTGGTAATACTCGATCGCCTGCTCACGCAGCTTGTTGGCGGTCAGGGTCTCATCCGCGATCTCACGCAGGGCGACGACCGGGTTCTTGTCGTTGTCGCGATCGACGGTCAGCGGTGCGCCGGTGCTCAGCTCACGCGCGCGGTGGGCGGCCAGCATGACCAGCTCGAACCGGTTGGGAACCTTGTCTACGCAATCTTCGACTGTAACGCGTGCCATGGGGTGGCCTCCACTGATTTCGTGGTCGGGGAAAACATGCATGTAACGCGCGCCGGGGCGGGATGCAAGGAGGGTGAAAGGCCAAATTGCCGGGTCAGACGCGACGTATCGCGGCCCGCGCATCCGCAGGCAGCGCCGCACACATCTGCGCCACCGTATGACCGGTCAGCGGATGCACCCAGTCGGGCGCCACATCGGCCAACGGAACCAGGACGAATGCGCGTTCATGCAGACGCGGATGCGGCAGGATCAGGCCCGGTGGAACCGGTGGCGGTGCGTTCGCCGTATCAAGGTCCATCCACCTCTGAACCTCCGCCCGATCCGGCAGGATCAGATCATCGCTGCCCAGCAGATCCAGATCACAGATCCGCGCGCCCCACCTGCGCCCGCGCACACGGCCCAGCTCGGCCTCGATCCCGTGCAGGATGTCCAGAACCTGATAGGGCGACCGGGTGGATTCGGCGCATAGGGCCGCGTTTGCGAAATCCGGGCTGGAACCGGCGGGCCAGGCGGGTGTGGTGTAGGTGGGGCTGATCGCGGTCACACGCAAACCAGCGGCCTGAACCTGATCCATGGCGCGGCTCAGCGTCTGCGCGGGGGTGCCGAACGGACCGGAAAGATTGGCGCCGAGGGCGATCAGATGCATCACGGCGCTCTCCCTTCCAATATGTCTTTGCAGGTCAACCCCTTTTTCATAGTGTGTGCATATTGCACAAGTCGTCCGCCCGGATTTTTCACGCGGACACGCCTATCGGATTGGAGAAAAAATGTTTTATCGCGATGAAAAGCTCGCCTTGTTCATTGATGGCGCGAACCTTTATGCCGCGTCAAAGGCCCTGGGTTTTGACATTGATTACAAGCTGTTGCGCACTGAATTCATGCGCCGGGGAAAGCTGCTGCGCGCCTTTTACTACACCGCATTGCTGGAAAATGACGAATATTCCCCGATCCGGCCGCTGGTGGACTGGCTGAACTACAACGGATTCATGATGGTCACGAAACCGGCGAAGGAATTCACCGACTCCATGGGCCGACGTAAGGTAAAGGGCAACATGGACATCGAATTGAGCGTCGATGCGATGGAGATGGCGCCGCATATCGATCACATGGTCCTGTTTTCGGGCGATGGCGATTTCCGGCCTCTGGTCGCGGGCATCCAACGGCAGGGCGTGCGGGTGTCGGTGGTGTCCACCATCCGCTCACAACCGCCGATGATCGCGGATGAGTTGCGCCGGCAGGCGGACAACTTCATCGAGTTGGAGGAGCTGAAGGACGTGATCGGTCGCCCGCCGCGCGATCCCCGCCCCGAGGACTGACCCCCGGTTTATCTGCCCGCCACGGCACGCTATATGTAGCCGAGCGAATGACGGAGAAGCCGATGCCGCCCCTGAAAATCTACCTCGCCGCGCCGCGCGGTTTCTGCGCCGGTGTGGACCGCGCGATCAAGATCGTGGAGATGGCGCTCGAAAAATGGGGCGCCCCCGTCTATGTGCGGCATGAAATCGTGCACAACAAATACGTGGTGGACGAATTGCGCGACAAGGGCGCGATCTTCGTCGAGGAGCTGGACGAATGTCCGCTGGATCGCCCCGTCATCTTCTCGGCGCACGGCGTTCCCAAGAGCGTCCCCGAGGCCGCCGCCGCGCGTCAGATGCTCTACGTCGATGCCACCTGCCCCCTGGTCAGCAAGGTGCATATCGAGGCGGAGCGCCACCATGCCAACGGCCTTCAGATGGTGATGATCGGCCATGCCGGCCATCCTGAGACCATCGGCACCATGGGCCAACTGCCCCCCGGTGAGGTTCTGCTGGTCGAAACCCCGGCGGACGTCGCCGGACTGAGCCCGCGTGACGCGGGGCGGCTGGCCTATATCACGCAGACCACGTTGAGCGTGGATGACACGCTGGAAATCGTGCAGGCGCTGCACGCGCGGTTCCCCGATATCATCGGGCCGCATAAGGAAGACATCTGCTACGCCACCACCAACCGGCAGGAGGCCGTGAAGGCCGTCGCCCCCAAGGTGGACGCCCTGCTGGTGATCGGTGCGCCCAATTCCTCGAACTCACGCCGTTTGGTCGAGGTCGGAGCCCGCGCCGGTTGCGCCTATTCGCAACTGGTCCAGCGCGCGGTGGAGATCGACTGGCGGGCTCTGGACGGGATCACCGCATTGGGCATTACCGCCGGGGCCAGTGCGCCGCAGGTGCTGATCGACGAGGTGATCGACGCCTTTCGCGCCCGCTACGACGTGACCGTCGAAGTGGTGGAAACGGCACAGGAAAACGTGGAGTTCAAGGTGCCCCGCGTGCTGCGGGAAGTCGCATCGTGATCTCCGCCGCATTTTTGCTGACGGCGCTGATCGTCTGCCTCGCGCCGGGAACGGGCGTGATCTACACGCTGTCGGTGGCGCTGGGGCGCGGGTTCCGCCCTGCCCTCGCAGCGGTTGCAGGCTGCACCATCGGCATCCTGCCGCACCTGATGGCGGCGGTGCTGGGGTTGGCGGCGGTCCTGCACGCCAGTGCGCTGGCGTTTCAGGTTCTGAAATTCGCGGGCGTCGCGTTCCTGCTGTGGATGGCGTGGAAAACGCTGCGTGAGGTCGGAGCGATCGGTGGATTGGACGGCGATGCACCGCAGGCCGGACCGGTAGCGATTGCGGTGCGCGGCGCGCTGATCAACGTGCTGAACCCCAAGCTGTCGCTGTTCTTCCTGGCCTTCCTGCCGCAATTCACGGATGCGCAGGCGGGCGGACTGACGGAGCAGATGCTGGTGCTGGGCGCGATTTTCTGCGCGATGACGGCGGCGGTGTTCACGCTCTACGCCGCGTTCGCGGCGGTGGCGCGGCGGCATGTTCTGGGCAACGAGATGGCGATGCGCTGGCTGCGCCGGACCTTTGCGGCGGCCTTCGGCGCGCTGGCGGTGCGGCTGGCCGCCCAGGGGCGCGGCTGAGCGATGAAATCTTTCCGCGCGCCACGGCAGAGCCTGCCGAAAATTTAACGAAGATTGACGAGAAGTCGCGTGCAACAAATTCCGCCACCCGACCGTTGCTAGCATGTGGACGGAGTGGGCGTCCACACATTGGCAAACGGGTCCGCGTGGGGTGGATGCCGCTTGCCTGAAGACCGGACGCATCGGGGGGTGCGGACCGGGATCATACGGACCCGAAGGGCGGGGGAGCCTCAACGGACCGGTTGCGCAGCAGGGCCGGGTGTCGCGTGGGGCGACATCCGGCCTTCGCCGTTTCGCACGGCACGGGCTTGTTCCCTGCCAAGGGGCCGTGTAGCCACGGGCGCAACGAAGGGGCGCAACAAGGGGAGCGTGCCATGTCCAACATTCCAAGACCTGCGCTGATGCTCGCGCTCGCCGGGTTGATCCCGTTTCTGGCGGGTGCACTGACGGTTCTGTCGCCCGGTCTGGTGCCCACCTTCGGCAGGTTCGGTGGCGATGCGGATAACGGGCGCGCGCTGCTGGTGATCTACGGCGTGATCATCGCGAGCTTCATGTCCGGCTGCCTGTGGGGGTTTGCCGCGCGCCACGGGCGCAAACCGGGCTGGGTGGAGCTGGGTCTGGGCGTCGTGCCACCGCTGTTCATCCTGTTCGGCCTGTCGCCCGATGATGCGACGTCCTGCCTGATCCTGACCTATGCCTTCGCGGGCCTGCTGCTGATCGAATGCTGGTTCGCCCGCCGCGCCGTCGTGGTGTGGTGGTGGTTGAGCCTGCGCATCCCGTTGACCGTCGTCGTTTCCATATGCCTGCTGATCGGAGCGTTCGCATGAGCCTGACCGGAGGGTGCCAATGTGGCGCCATACGCTACGAAATCCACGGCGAGCCACTGGGCTTCGCCCGCTGCCATTGCACCGATTGCCAGCGGCAAAGCGGTTCGGCCTTCGGGCTGTCCCTTTACGTAGCGCCCGCTGATGTGTTGTGGATCGGTGAAATGTCGCAATGGAGCGACGTCGCCGCCAGCGGTCGCAAGGTGATCCGCGATTTCTGTCCCACCTGCGGCACCCGCCTGATGAACCGCCGGGCGGAGGGGGGCGATTTCCTGTCGCTCAAGGCCGGTACGCTGGACCCCGGTCACGACCTGATGCCACGTGCGGAGCTTTGGACGGATTCGGCCCTGCCCTGGATGCCTCTGATCGCGGACGTGCCGACATATCCCCGCCAGCCTCAGAATCACGAGGCCCTGCGCGCGGCGTGGAGCGATTGGCGGCGCGGGCAAACTCTCGCCTTTTATGACGACAACGCCGCACGCTATGCGGACTATTCCGAACGGGAGGAACCTCATCCCAGGTTGAGCGCATGGCTCGACACCCTCGCGCCGGGATCGCGGCTCCTGGATCTGGGCTGCGGGGTCGGCTGGGCCACCGCGCAGATGCGTCAGCGCGGGTTCGCCGCCCGCGCCATGGACGGATCGCGTGGACTGGCGGAGCAGGCAAAGCAGCGCCACGGCGTCGAGGTAGAGCTCGTCAGCTTCGGTGAACTGGTCGAGAAGGCCAGCTTCGATGCGGTCTGGGCCTTTTTCAGCCTGATGCACGCGCCCCGCGACCGGATGCCGGATCATCTGCGCCGCATCTATGACGCGATGGTCCCCGGTGGGCGGCTTTATCTGGGCCTGAAGGAGGGTGAGGGCGCCGCACGTGACCCGCAGGGCCGTCTGTACACCTACTATACCGAAACGGAACTGCGCCGCCGGCTGGACCACGGCGGGTTCGAAGTGACCGCCCTGACCCGGGGTGAGGGTGTCAGCTTCGACGGCACACCGACCGCGAACCTGTATGTGGAGGCGACCCGTGGCTGAATTCTTCGCTTACACCGACGGCGCGTGCTCGGGCAATCCCGGCCCCGGTGGCTGGGGCGTGCTGATGCAGGCAAAGCAGGGCGACAAGGTCGTCAAGGAACGCGAACTCAGCGGCGGCGATGCGCAGACCACCAACAACCGAATGGAACTGATGGCCGCGATCAGCGCGCTGGAAACGCTGGGCCGCCCAACCGAGGTCACGATCGTCACGGACTCGTCCTACGTCAAGGATGGCCTGACCAAGTGGATCCACGGCTGGAAACGCAATGGCTGGAAGACAGCGGCGAAAAAACCCGTGAAGAACGAGGATCTGTGGAAACGTCTGGACGCCGCACAGCAGCGCCATCAGGTTTCATGGGAATGGGTCAAGGGGCACGCCGGCCACCCGGAAAACGAGCGCGCCGATGAACTGGCCCGCGCCGGGATGGAGCCCTTCAAGCCGAAATGACAGTGCCCAATTCACTTTCCCGAAATATCCCCGCCGGAGGCAACTTCGCCTGTCCTGCGCCACGGGTGCCATGACATGCTGGTCGTCGTTCTCGATCTGCTGGCCGTGTTCATCTTTGCCCTGACCGGGGCGTTGACGGCCAGCCGCGCGCAACTGGATGTGGTGGGCTTCGTGTTCGTTGCCTGCCTCACGGCGATGGGCGGGGGGACCGCTCGCGACGTGCTGCTGAACCGAGAGGCCGTGTTCTGGATCGCTGATCCGCGCTATGTCGCCGTGGCGATGGTGGCCGCGATCTTCGTATTCTTTACGGCCCACATGCTGGAAAGCCGGCTAAAGGCGCTCTACTGGCTGGACGCGCTGGCCGTGGCGGTTGCCGTGCCGGTAGGGGTCGCGGTGGCGCGGAGGATGGAGTTCGACTGGCCGGTCCTGTTGATCATGGGAATGGTCACGGCATGTATTGGCGGGTTGGCCCGCGATGTGGTGTGCAACGAGGTGCCGCTGGTCCTCAAGGCGCGGGACCTTTACGCCACGGCGGCATTGGCCGGGGCGGCGATCGACGTGGTGGTCTTCTGGGCGACGGGCAATGCGCTCTTCTCCGCGCTGGCCTGTGCGGGGCTGACCTTTTTCATCCGGGCAGGATCGCTCGCGCTTGGATGGCGCGCGCCGGTCTATCGCTCCCGACCGCCGCGCATGTAGCCTATCTGCGCCGGTTGCGAGTGCGGCTGCGTGACCGGGCGCGGGTCGCGGCCTCCGTCGGGATGAGGATCAACGCCCCAGCGGCGGAGATGATCGCATTCAACCCGTGACTGCCAAAGCTGATGCCGAACATCACACGGACCATGAAGAACAGCACGACACCGCCCAACGCGATGACGATGGACGGGAGGTAGCCGTTATGCGTGAAGCCCAGACGCTCCGCCGCATATCCGACGATTCCGCCCAGCATCATCGATCCGAAAAAGGCGAAGAAGCCCATGTCATTCTCCCAATCTGTCAGCGGTACATATAGGATGTCCGCGCAGGAATTCATCCGCATCCTGCACGCCGCGCCCCTCACGTTGCAACCGGATCAGACGAATCGCACCGTCGCCGCAGGCGATGGTCAGGGCATCGTCCAGTGCGGTGCCCGGTGAACCGTGACCATCGGTCAACGCGCTCAGGTGCAATTTCAGGCGTTTGCCCCCGTGCGTCGTCCAGGCACCGGGAAAGGGGGAAAGCCCACGAATTTGCCGATCGACCTCGATCGCGGGGCGGGTCCAGTCGATGCGGGCCTCGGCCTTGTCGATCTTCGCGGCATAGGTCACGCCATCCTCGGGTTGCGGTGCGGGTGTCAGGTCCGGCAGCCGGGCCAGCGCATCCACCATCAGACGCGCGCCGATATCGGCTAGGCGGTCGTGCAGGGTCGCGGCGGTATCGTGCGGCGTCAGCGGTGTCGCCTCACGCATCAGGACCGGGCCGGTGTCCAGACCTGCCTCCATCTGCATGATGCACACACCGCTTTCGGCATCGCCCGCCATGATCGCCCGCTGGATCGGCGCCGCCCCGCGCCAGCGCGGCAGCAGTGAGGCATGGATGTTGAAGCATCCCAGCCGCGGCGCATCCAGCACCGCCTGAGGCAGGATCAGGCCATAGGCCACAACAACGGCGGCATCGGCGTTCAGACCCGCGAAGGCCTCACGCTCCTCCTGCCCCCGAAGGCTGCGCGGGTGGCGCACGTCGAGTCCCATCGCCTCCGCCGCCAGATGAACGGGCGTCGGCCGGTCCTTCTTTCCCCGTCCCGCAGGCCGGGGGGGCTGGGTATAGACGGACACGATTTCGTGACCCGCCTCGATCAACGCGTCCAGAACGGTGACGGAAAATTCCGGAGTTCCCATGAAAACAAGTCGCATAGCGTTCCCTCACTCAACCCGAACACATCGAAATGACGTCTTGTCACTGATCGGGTAAGGCTCGCAACCCGCGACAGGCTCGTTTTGCGCGCTATCTTACACGCGGAAACCCAATAACAGGAGTACCATCATGGATAGACGCAAGTTCCTCATCACCTCCGCCGCGCTGAGCGGTGCGACCTTCCTGCCCTTCGGCGCATTCGCTGAGGCGCATTCCAGCCCCTTCTCGTTCGATACGGATGGCGGCCCCATTCAGGTGCATCCGATCAACCACGCCTCATTCGTGATGGAAGTGCCGGGCATGGTGATCTATGTCGATCCGGTCGGTGAGCCAGCGCTCTACGCGGACAAGCCTGCGCCCGATCTGATCCTGATTACCCACCACCATGGCGACCATTTCGATATGGCGACCCTGCGCGGCGTGGCGACAGCGAAAACCGTCTTTATCACCAATCAGGTGGTGTATGACGGATTGGAGGAGTTCCAGACCCGTGCCGAGGTCATGGACAATGGCGACGTCACATTGGCCGGAGAATATGATATCTTCGCCATCCCGGCCTACAACATGACCGAGGACCGTCTGGAATATCACCCCGAGGGTCGCGACAACGGCTATATCCTCGATATCTTCGGCACGCGCGTCTATATCGCGGGCGACACCGAGGATACGCCGGAGATGCGGGCCCTGCAGGACATCGACATCGCGTTCCTGCCGATGAATCTGCCCTACACGATGGATATCGACGCGGCGGCGGATGCGGTCATGGCCTTCAGCCCGACCTATGTTTTCCCCTATCATTACGGCGAAAGCGATATCGACGCGTTCACCGCGATGGTTGGTGACCATGCCAATGTGTTGCGCGGCAACTGGTACGGCTGATCCGGCAGCGCCGCGATTCAAGGAAACGATTTAACGGCGGGGGCAGCCCC